>Ga0209345_10004699_pt1 | contig 13034 bp, 10 predicted proteins | sample Cruoilmetagenom7_FD_187294 | JGI IMG/M metagenome (GOLD analysis project Ga0209345, IMG submission 187294) | Oil polluted marine microbial communities from Coal Oil Point, Santa Barbara, California, USA - Sample 7 (SPAdes) (version 2) | ecosystem: Environmental > Aquatic > Marine > Oil seeps ...
GTGCGGATCGAATCCGCTTCGATGGTGAGTCTTGGATCGACAAGCAACGCCATGCCGTATTGTCCTGGGAACCCACCAAACCCGAAGCAATCCCCGCCGTACGCTCGCTGCTCCGGAGTCTGCTTGATTGATTTGGCCGGGACTTGACGGTGCACCGATCCCGAATGATCGAGATCCAACCCAGAATGAACCCCAGTATTGGTCCCAGGCGTGTAGCTGACGAACCTGATCGGCTCCAATCCCTCGCCCTGAGGCACCAAGAGGTAGTTGCGTAGAAACAGATCCGCCGTAGTCTCAAGGAGCGGATCATCGATGGTCTCGATCTCATTGAGCAGCAGCACATTGGGACGCGCCCGCTGGATCACCTCCGCGATGCGGGACAGCCGCTCATTCCCACGCTCGCGTGCTTCAGCATGCCGAACATCCTCGATATTGAAGGTCATCACCCGGATCGCGACATCCTGAGCCATCGCATCGGATGTGTTCAGAAAGAGCATCAAAAACAAAGCGAGCGGTTTCCATCGGCGTGCTATCATGCCCCTATTGAAGACCGTCGGCATCGCACATGCAACCGCCGACCAAATCGAAGCCCCGATAGCTCAGCTGGATAGAGCAGCGGACTTCTAATCCGCAGGTCGAAGGTTCGAATCCTTCTCGGGGTGCTTTCATGCCAACGCACGCGTCCACTGAACCCGCTCAGATCGCCATCATCGGAGCCGGCGCATCGGGTCTGATGACCGCCATCTCCATCGCGCGAGCGATCGAAGACGCGGGGAACGATCCCAAACACACCAGAATCATCCTCCTCGACGGCGCCAAAAAAATCGGCATCAAAATCCTCGTCGCTGGAGGCGGCCGCTGCAATGTCACCCACCACGAAGTGGACGAACACCAATACGCAACCACCAAACCCGCGATCGTCCGCTCCGTCCTCAAGCGGTTCAGCGCGAGCGACAGCATGGAGTTCTTCGCAGGACTCGGCGTCACCCTCAAGCAAGAACCCACCGGCAAGATGTTTCCCACAACCGACGACGCCCACACCGTCCTCCACGCACTCCTCGACGAAGCGGACCGACTCGGTATCCAGATCATCCACCCCTGGCGCGTCGAGTCCGTATCGAAAACAGACGACGGCTTCGTCATCCACAGCGACGATTCCAAACCACCCATTCATGCTTCGCGTGTCGTGCTCGCTGCGGGTGGAAAGGCGCTCCCCAAATCCGGTTCCGACGGCCACGGCTTCGAGATCGCCAAATCCCTCGGCCACTCCATCACCGACCAAGTCCTCCCCGCGCTGGTCCCGCTCGTCGCCGCCGAGAGCAGCCGATGGATCACCGAACTTTCCGGGATCGCGTCCCGTGCGGACATCGCCGTGGTTTCAAGCACCGGCAAACGCCTCAAAAACTTCACCAACGACACCCTCTGCACCCACTTCGGTCTCTCCGGCCCCGCACCGATGGACATTTCTCGCTACCTCACCACCGCCAAACTCACCGACCGCAAAGCCCACCTGAGCATCAACTGGGTCCCGGGACAAACCTTCGAACAAATCGATCAAGAACTCACGAATCTGGGCAAATCCCAGCTCAACACCCACCTCCGCACCCTGATCCCCGAACGACTCGCAAGAGCACTCTGCGACCAAGCCGGCATCGATCCAACAACACCCGGCCATGCCCTCCCACGCGATGCCCGCCGTGCCCTCGCGCACCTTATGACAGAATGCGTCGTCGAGATCCAAGCCGACCGAGGGTTCACCCACGCGGAAGTCACCGCTGGAGGCGTCCCCATCGAAGAAATCAATCGCAAAACATTCGAATCGAGAACCTGCCCCAATCTCTACCTCGTCGGAGAAATCCTCGATGTCGATGGACGCATCGGTGGATTCAACTTCCAATGGGCCTGGTCCACCGGCTACATCGCGGGCAACGCGATCGCCAAATCAATCCTCAGCGATTAATCACGAGCCGATTCACGCGCCGCGTTGATCGCTTCAAGACGACCCAGACTCTTGAGCGTCCGGGCGTGTTCCGCTCCAAAGGTCGCCACCAGCACCGGATGACTCAGGTCATACGCCCGCTGCGCTTCATCGAGTTTGCCCAACTTGGTCAAGCACTCGCAGTAGTTGTTCCGGAACAACGCAAGGTAGTAGTGATTCGCTGGGAGCATCGCTTCGCACATCGCCATCAGTTTATCAAACAAAGGCTCCGCCCCCTCCGGATCACCATTGCTCATCAGCAGCATCGCGAGATTGTTGATTGGCGACCAAGTCTCCGGATCAACCCCACCTGATGCACGCTCACGGATGTCGATCACTTCTCGATACATCCGAGCCGCTTCCTCGACCTTGCCTTGATCTTCGTACAAATACGCGAGATTCCCCATCAGCACAAGCGTCTTGCTGTGCTCGCTCCCGAACCGCTTGCGGTGCCCATCAAGTGCCCGTTTGGTCAATCCTTCCGCTTCATCGATCTGGCCCATCTGCGTCAGCGCCGCCCCCAGATTTCCCATCGAAAGCAGTGTGCTGAAATGATCCTCGCCCAGCACACGCAATCGCCGCTCGACGACCTCGCGGAACATGGCAATCGCTTCTTCGCCGCGTCCTTGTTTCTGGATCGTGCTCGCGAGTACATCCATCGCGATGAGTGTCTGCGGGTGATCCGGCCCAAAGGTCGCCAGACGACGCTTCAACACTTCGCGCATCAATGCTTCGCTTTCAGCAAGACGGCCAATATCCTTGAGCGCAACACCCCGGTTGTGCATCGAGATCAGCGTCTCCTTGCTGTTTGGACCCAGCTCCCGCGTCATGATTCGTTCGGATTCTGCCCACTCCGCAAGCGAGCGGTCGTGCTGGCCACGCATGTGGTAGATCCGCGCCAGCGAACTCCGGAGTTTCGCCGACTCCACCGGGTCACCAAGTTCTTGGACCACCTTGTCCGCTTCAAGCAGCATCACCTCCGCTTCGTCGTACTCACCAAGCTCGGTCAGCACCAACGCGAGTGTGGATTTCGCATCCGCGGTCATCGAGTGATCCCCACCCAACGATTCGGTCGTGACGCGAACCATCTCGCGTGCGTGCAAGAGCGCGGCTTCAAGATCGCCCAAACCGAGATATGTATTGCTCAGCGCCATCCGGATCGTTGCATGGACACCAGGATGATCCGCAAGGTCGCTCCCGACCGTGAGCGCCGCGGTATCAAGAACTTCTCGCATGGTCAGTTCGGTGCCGAGCGATGATTCAGGATCAGCGGTCACGAGCATGTTGACCATAAACATATTGACCGCGACTGCGCGCGAGCGTTCGGTCTCCGCATGCTGCTTCGCAACCTCCGCTGCGATCCGCTGTGTTTCCGCCGTCGCCCATCCTTTGGTCGCGCGAGCCGCTTGATAACTCGATGCGATCACGCCCCCAACCAGCACCATCACCGCAAGGCACGACAACGCGACCATCGCACGGTTCCGGCCCACAAACTTGCGTCCGCGATACCATCGCCCACCCCCAACCGCCTCGACCGGTTCATTGCGTAGATACCGCTTGAGATCAAGCGCAAGTTCCGTTGATGCCCCGTACCGATGCTCCCGATCCGGACACATCGCTTTGGAGATGATTGCCCGAAGTTCCGCATCGAGACCGCTCTGATCTAGCTTCACAGGCTTACTCACCACCTCGATCGCTTCATCAATCGTCATCGAACTGAGGTAGTTTGGCAGCGCACCAGTGAGCACCTCATGGATCATCACACCAAGCGAGTACACATCCGTCCGAAGATCAATATCCGCTTCCCGCTGAAGCTGTTCGGGGCTCATGTAAGGCACCGTTCCCACCAACTCCTTCACCCCCGATCCTTGCTCCAGCGACTTGGCAACACCAAAGTCCAGTACACGCGCCCGACCATCACCATCGACCACGATATTCGCAGGCTTCAAATCCCGGTGCACCACACCACGCAGGTGCGCATGCTCGATCGCTTCACAGATCGACGCGAGCAACCGAACGCGGTCGCGGAGCCCGAGCGCAGCCGCATATCGGTCGAGTTCTTTCCCTTGCACATACTCCATCGCAAAGTACGGATGAAATCGCCCATCGATCTCGGTCTTTCCGGATTCATAGATCGTCGCGATCCCCGGATGCTTGAGCTTCGCGAGTGATTCGGTCTCCAGATCAAACCGCCGCAGACGCATCTCGGTCATCTTCTCAGCGTTCATGATCTTGAGCGCGACCGGACGTTTGGGGTTCTGCTGCTCCGCGAGGTACACCGTCCCCATCGCGCCGCGACCGAGCGTCCCCTGGATTTTGAACCCGCCAAACCACGACCCGATCTCAAGCACAAGATCGCCCTGAACATGAGCTTCCTCGCCAGTGATCGTCAGTTCCGATTCGTCCATCGTCTGCGACTCACGCATCTCCAAGATCGTTAAAACCTTTCGGCGAATCTCGGTGTCAGGATCGCACACACTGTCCAGATAGGTGTCCCGCGCAGCCCCTTGCAGCGTTTCCGCTTGCTCTGCAATCTCTCTTGGGGACAGTTTCATGCTCCATATATAGCACAACAACACCGCGACTGACACCCGATCAAGGATTCAGAATCGATCTCGCCTACTTTCTATCGCTGTTATCAACCCCGAAAGCGTTTATCAGACCCGCACCGAAACCCCTGCAGGCAAGTACGGCACCAACTCCTCTGGAAGCTTCTTGAGCCCGCGACGGAGTGCTTTGGACACCGCATACTCAAGCGAATCATGCATCCGCTGATGCACACGATCCGTCACATTGAGCCCCAGTTCTTCCATCTTTTCAATCGAAAACTTCCACGCGTAATACTCTTCCAAGCAGCGGGGTTTGTAGGTTCCAAACCCGATCGCATGGTGCCCGATCTCATGCAGAAACACCGCCGCGGACATTGGGCCTTTAGGCTTGGGCGATTCGATGAGTTTGGACATCGTCCCGTCTTTGTAAGTCACCTGCCACGCAACACCCGACATCGATGACCGCCATTTGCGGACCCGCACGCCATGCTCCGCGAGCATCTGCTTGGTGATTTGCTCGTACTTGAGTTGCATCGAAGTTTCACGCTTCGGTGCTGATTTGGGACGCGGTTTGCGGACAACCACTTCCGCTTGTGGTTTCTTCGCCTGCTGTATCTGTGCAGGTCTCCCCTTCGCCTTGGGGCGACGCTTGGGCACCAGCAAATCCCAGAGTGTCATCACATGCAGACTCATACCGATCCGTTCCGTCCGATCAACATCTCGCCGTCTTTCACCTGTCGACCGTTCGCATACGCCTGCCAACTCATCGGCTTCTTCCCAGCGGGCTGCACCTCAAGCAGCATCAACATCCCGCTCTCGCACGCAACCACACCTGTCGTCGCTTCCACGATGGTCCCGGGTGCTTGTTGGGATTCTTCCATCGACGATTGCGCCCGAAGCACCTTGAGCACCTGCCCACGATGCTCCACCGAAACACAAGGCCAAGGACTCAGCCCATTGATCCGGCACCGACACGCATCCGCATCCCCAAAGTCAATCCAGCCATCGCTCTTGAGCATTTTGGGAGCAATCGTCACCAGCTCTTCATCCTGAGCATCCATCTTCAACGCACCACGCGTGAAATCAGCCAGCACCCCCATCACCAGATTCGGCCCATCACGCGAGAGCTCATCATGCAGTTCACTCGCGGTCTGAGTCTGCTCAATCATCCGCTCAGATTGAGCAAGTACAAACCCCGCATCCATCTCCTTCGCGATGGTTATCACCGAGTTGCCAGTCGTCGTATCTCCCGCGACGATCGCCGCATTGATCGGCGCCGCCCCGCGCCAGCGCGGGAGCCTGCTCCCATGCAGGTTGATCGCAAAACGATCCGCGATCAACTTCGAGCCGAGGTACTGCCCGTACGCGATCACCACCCACGCATCAGCATCCCAACCTCGGATGGTCTCGCGTGCTTCATCCGTATTGATTTTCTCTGGTTTCACAATCGGAACCGCAGGCAGATGCTCCGCCGCCCATTGTCCAACAGGAGTGGGGGTGGTGTTCTTCCCGCGACCCACCCGACGATCCGGCTGGGTCACAATCCCGGTGATGGTGTGCTCGCGTGCGATCCGCTCAAGAGTCGGAACGCCGAACGCTCCCGAACCCAAAAAGACAATGTTCATGCCCACACCCCGCTCACCGTTTCCCGGCTTTCTCCATCGCCTTGATCCGCGAACGGTTCTTGAGACGCGACATCTGACTCATCTTGTCCAAGATCAGCACCCCATCAAGATGGTCAATCTCGTGCTGCCAGCACCGCGCGAGCAGCCCCGTCGCGCGGACCTCGACCTGATTGCCATCAATATCCAGCGCCCGCATCGTCACCGTGCTGGGTCTGCGGACCTCGCCAGTAATCCCAGGAAGCGACAAGCACCCCTCGTCATACGGCTCCAAATCTTCCGAAAACATGACAATCTCAGGATTGAAAAACGCCTGCGGCTCAGCCGTGTTGCAAGGGATCTCCGCATCGACCGGATCCTCTTCATGGACAGGGACATGCGCCACAAACAGACGCCAACTGAGTCCTACCTGAGGAGCCGCCAAACCGATCCCCTCCGCACCACGCATCAGGTCCACCATCCGCATCGCAACAGCGCGGGTTTCGTCGTTCACTTCGACTTCAGCCCCCTTGGCGCGGAGGATCTCGGTCGGATAAATCTCAATACGGAGTTTGGCAGGATCTACACTCATCCATCCATCGTATGGCTGGCAAATGATCGGTGTCCCCAAGCGATACCCTTCAACCATTAAAACGCATACACTCTCAGACCTATCACCATCGATAGGCAGGTGACACAGGAGCTTTGTAGACCCGTGGCGATGTTTGGCAAAAAAAAGAATGTGGAAGAGGAGCCAGCCGGTTCCAACCCCGTCGCAGACGAAACCTTCAGCCCAAAGAAGGCTGAGGCGTTCTTTAAACACGCACGCACGGTGCACGACTCCGAAAACTACGAATACGCCATGCAACTCTGGCTCAACGGCCTCCGCCGCGACCCAGGGAACATGGAAGCCCTCAACAGCTACCTCCGCTCCGCAGAAGTCTTCAGCGTCCAGAGCAAAAAAGGCGTCAGCAAAGAAACCAAGTCCGCCGTCGCAGGCAAAGGCGACATCGGGAAGTACATCAACGCACTCCTCGACTTCGGTCTCAAGCGTATGGATGTCAGCACCGCGATCAAAACCGCTCAAGCCGCAGGCAAGCTCGGGCTGACCGGACCCACCAAAATGATCGGTGAGCATGCGCTGACCCTCGCGCAGAACGATCCGAAACAGAAAAAAGACATGTTCGTCAAACTCCTCGACGCGTTCGACAACGCACGAGTCTTCGAACTCGCCGCGATCGCAGGCGAAATGGCCTGCCGCATGGACCCAACCGACGGCGAGCTCCAGGTCCGCGTCCGCAACATGCTCGCATCGTCAACCATGTCCCAAGGCGGATACGACCATGACGAAGAAGGCGGGTTCCGCAAGAACATCCGCAACGCCGACAAGCAACTCGAGCTTGAGCAGCAAGACTCCGTCGCCAAAACCAGCAGCACTAAAGACCAGATCATCGAGCGCGCCGCCGCGGACTTCGAAACCCGCCCCGATGACCTCGCCGTGCTCAACGCATACGCCAAAGCCCTCCTCGATCGCGGGACCAACGCGGACGAACTCAAAGCGATGTCCCTTTATGGCAGCGCCTACAAGTCCTCCGGACAGTTCCGCTTCCGCCAGCAAGCCGGTGAAGTCCAGGTCCGCCGCGCCCAGCGGATGATCGCCAAGCTCACCAAGCATGTCCAGGCCGACCCCTCCAATGCGGAGATGGTCGCCAAGCTCAAAGATGGACAAGAAAAATTCCTCAAGCTCCAGATGCAAGAGCTCACCCTCCGCGTTGAGAACTACCCGACCGATCTGGGGATCAAGTACCGTCTCGGAAAGATCCTCTTCGAAGCGGGTCAGTACAACGAAGCGATCGAGCAGTTCCAGCTCGCCCAAAACGAACCCAAACTCAAGCGCGAAGTGCTGATGCTGATGGGCAAGTCCTTCATGATGCTGGGAGGATGGGAAGACGCCGCGATCCAGACTTTCCGCCAAGCACTCGAGAAGAACAAGGAAGACGACTCCGAGCTCGGTATGGATCTCCGTTATTCGCTGATGAACGCGCTCACGCACAAAGCGGAAAAAGATTCGGACCTCGAATCCGCAAACGAAGCCGACAAGATCGCCGCATCGCTCGCGATCCAGCAGTTCAACTACCGCGATGTCCGCGACCGCCGCGAGCAGATCAAAGCACTGATCACCAAGCTCAAAGGCTAACCCCAAGGACGACCCATGTTTGGGAGCAAAGACCACAGAGCGGTCGCCATCATCCCCGCACGGCTCGGATCCACCCGCTTCCCACGCAAAGCCCTCGCCGACGACACCGGGAAACCGATGGTCGTCCATGTCTGCGAGCAAGCATCGAAAGCCGAGTCAGTCGATCGCGTCGTTGTCGCAACCGATTCTGATGAAATCAAAGCCGCGGTCGAATCACACGGGTTCGAAGCGGTCATGACCTCCGTCGAGCACACCAACGGCACCAGCCGACTCGCCGAAGCCGCCGAGATTCTCAAACTCAAGCAATACCAAATCGTCATCAATGTCCAAGGCGACGAACCCGAGATTGAGCCCAGCGTGATCGACGGAGTATCCCAAGCATCCGGGGTCGAGCGTGTTCAACCATGGTGCCCAGAATATGGTCCAGCAGGATTCGCTGTCAGCACAGTTGCAACCCCGTTGCCCTCAATCAGCGAGAGAGAGAACCCCAACATTGTCAAAGCGGTGCTTGGACAAATTGACCAAGACTCAATGATCGCCCAAGCGTTGTATTTCAGCCGAGCATCGATTCCATTCGATCGCGATTCTGCTGGCCACTCAAACTGCTACCGCCATGTCGGAATTTACGCCTATCCCGTTTCCTCACTCAACGCCTATATGACGCTCAGTCCAACACCATTGGAGCAATCCGAGTCCCTAGAACAACTCCGATGGCTCGAGCACGGCTACCCCATCGGGGTCGCGATCCGTGAATCCCACCACACAGGCATCGACACCCCAGAACAATACCGGGCCTTCGTCGAGCGGTTCAAAGCAACCCAATCTTGAGAAATTGATTCGATCTTGTCCACAATCAGCCCTCCGCCCTTGCAAGTGATACCACATCGTTGGTACGATGAGCTATGCCCACACCGAGTGATGACACATCAAGCGCGGATCACCAGTCCAGCGACCTTCTCGCTCAAGCCGGCGCCATCTCCGGAGCTGAGCGTGAGTTCTACTCACCGATGCCCGATGGATACCGACCGGGCAACCACAAATATGTCGCCGTCCTCGGCACCGTCATGTCGGGTCTGGGCAAGGGCATCTTCTCGTCGTCCATGGCCAAGGTCCTCAAAGACAAAGGCTTACGAGTCGCTCCGATCAAGCTCGAAGGTTACCTCAACATCGACTCCGGTACCCTGAACCCATACCGCCACGGCGAAGTCTTCGTCCTCGATGACGGCACCGAATGCGACATGGACCTCGGGACCTACGAGCGCATGCTCGATCAGAACCTCACCAAACGAAACTTCGTCACCGCGGGTCAGATCTATTCCGAAATCCTCGACCGCGAACGACAGGGTGTGTACCTCGGACGCGATGTCCAGATGATCCCCCATGTCACCGGCGAAGTGAAACGCAAACTCCGCGAACTCGCGATCCGAGGCGACGGCGATGGACCCGCAGATGTCGTCTTCGTCGAAGTCGGCGGCACCGTCGGCGATTACGAAAACGGATTCTACATCGAAGCCCTCCGCGAACTCGCGTTCGAAGAAGGCCCAGGCACCGTCTGCTTCGTCGCGCTGACCTATGTCATCGAGCCCCAAGCGCTCGGAGAGCAAAAATCCAAAGCCGCCCAGCTCGGGATCAAGCGCCTCATGGAATCGGGCATCCAGCCCAACCTCATCGCGTGCCGCGCCGAGAAACCCGTCGAGCACAAAGTCCGCGAGAAGATCGCGATGTTCTCCAATGTCCCGATGGAACGCGTGTTCTCGATGCACGACCGCGACAGCATCTACACCATCCCCGACGAGCTCCGCGCTCAGGGTCTCGACCGAGAAATCCTCTCGACCCTGAGTCTCCATGACCGCGTCGATGCCACCGCAGAAGACCGCGCCCGCGTCCGATGGGCAACCTTCGTCAATGGACTCACCGCCGAGCGACAACAAACCGTCCGCATCGGAATCCTCGGCAAGTACGCCGAGCTTCGCGACGCGTACGCGTCGATCGACAAAGCCCTCGAGCACTGCGAAGCCGCGTTCCGATGCGATGTCGAGCAGGTCTGGATGGACACGACGCAGATCAACGACGCCAATGTCGCCGAACGCCTCTCCAACCTCGACGCGGTCATCGTCCCCGGCGGATTCGGTTCCCGAGGCGTCGAAGGCAAAATCTCCTGCGTACGACATTGCCGAGAAAACGCGGTTCCGTATCTCGGGATCTGTCTCGGATTCCAGGTCGCCGTCATCGAGTTTGCACGAAATGTGCTGGGAATCAACGACGCATACTCCACCGAGTTCGATCCGATGACCACCGCAGGGTTGATCTCCGAACTCCCCGACCAGAAGAAAATCGAAGGACTCGGAGGCACCATGCGACTGGGCGCTCAAGATGTCCAGATCACCCCAGGCACCCTTGCCTCCTTCCTCGCCGATGGCAAACTCTCGATGCACGAACGCTTCCGTCACCGCTACGAGGTTGACCCAACCTACATCGAGCGCCTCGAAGCGGGAGGACTCATCTTCTCAGGTCGTCACCCCGACCAGCCCATCATGCAGATCCTCGAACTCCCCTCGACCGACACCACACAAGACGGCATCGCCCCAACCGAGCCGATCACCCATCCATACTTCATCGGCGCCCAGTTCCACCCAGAACTGACCTCCAGTCCGCTCAAGCCGCAACCAATGTTCATGGGACTCGTCGCCGCGGCACTCAAACACCGCTTCGAGCACAACGAAACCCAGTGGGAACAGATTTTCAAAGCAAGCCCCGTCCTCAAACGCTGGCTCCGCACTCCCAACGGCCATCACCAACCGCTCAGCTAAATCTTCTTATTCGCCTCGCAATCTCGCTCTCAACGCATCCGTGCTGTCAAGCAGGATCAACGCACTCAGAACATCAGGTCGTCCAAGCGTGATGCAGCAGTTGTTCGCAAGCGTCTGCGCATGGAGCATCGCATCAAGCCGAGTATCTTCAGATGCCGCTTCAACAGACCGCACCACAAACGCATGGAGCCCCCAAGGACGATTGATCCCGTTGTCAGGTTGCAACTCCCGCGTATGCCAGTCCACCAACGCATCAACCCGATCTTTCACACCCGCATCCCCCGACCGCTCGCTCAAATGCCACAACGCATGGAGCGCACACAGTTCGATCTGAGTCCGATGCTCGATCGCATACCCCGCTGGATCAACAAGCCCACCCTCAGTTGAAATCAGGTCCTTCCAAGAAGAATCATCCCGATGGAGCGCATCCCAGAGCCGATTGTCGACATCAGCTTTCAAACTGGTCTCAGGTTGATACGGAACCTCAAGCACCCGACTCAACAATGCTCCATCCGTCGCTTGCCTGCTCCCAAACTCATCCTGGAATCCGAGTATAAAAGCTCGCTTCTCGTCCTCGCTCCCCTCCATCGGGAGCCGATCAACGACCCCAGCAACCATCCCATCCAAGTGGGCAATCCATTGTTCGATACTCGGGATCACAGGAAGACGCTGCATGCCCGATCATAGTACAATTCCGCTCCCCAAGGTCTACGATCCACCATGACCGAATCCACCACGCTCAAGACGACCCCGCTCCACGCATACCACCTCGAATACCACGCCCAGATGGTCGATTACGCTGGATGGGAAATGCCCATCAAGTACGACACCTCCATCCACGACGAGCACACCCATTGCCGAACCAATGGATCGCTCTTTGATGTCTCCCACATGGGCCGTCTCTCCGTCAAAGGCACCGACGCCGCACGTCTCCTCGAACGCGTCTGCTCGCGCCGGATCGGGGATATGCAACAAGGACAATGCCGATACTCGTTCATGTGCAACGAAACAGGTGGCGTCCTTGACGATGTCATCGTCAACCGTCTTGACACCGAAGACTTCCTCGTCGTCGTCAACGGCGCGAACCGCGAAAAAATCATCGCCCACATGCAAGCCGTCATTGATGATCGCGGGTTCAAAATCAAGTTCGAAGACCGCACCGAAAAAACAGCAATGGTCGCAATCCAAGGCCCAAAGGTCATGGAACTCGTCGCCAAAGTCTCCAAAGAAGTCGCAGAGCTCAAACGCTTCCGCTTCACCGTCAAGAACATGATGATCATGAAAATCATCATCGCCCGCACCGGTTACACCGGAGAGAACGGCGTTGAGATCATCCTTCCCGCATCCGCCGTGTCCATGGCGATCAAACTCCTCCAGAAGGAAGCCGTGAGCATCGAATCCGACCTCGACCTCAAACCCTGCGGACTCGCAGCACGTGACACACTCCGACTCGAAGCCGGTCTCCCGCTCTATGGACACGAACTCAACGAAACCACCTCCGCACACGCCGTCAACATGCCCTTCGCAATGAACCTCGACAAATCAGTCGAAACCGACGGCGAAACCTTCATCGGACAAGAAGCACTCAACAAAGAACTCGAAGCCGGCGGTCCAGCGGTCACCCTCGTCGGTATCGAACTCGACACCAAACGTACCGCTCGCCAAGACATGCCCATCCTCGTCGATGGCAACCCGGTCGGCACCGTCACCTCAGGTTGCATGGCGCCAACCGTCGGCAAATCCATCGCGATGGCGTATGTGAACAAAGATCAATCCGCAGTCGGAACCAAAATCAGTATTGATGCCGGCCGAGCACAACTCGAAGGCACCATCGTCCCGCTCCCGTTCTACAAAGCCCCCAAACCAGCCCCCAAGCCCACGCCAGCGAGCTAACTACGC
>Ga0209345_10004700_pt1 | contig 13033 bp, 8 predicted proteins | sample Cruoilmetagenom7_FD_187294 | JGI IMG/M metagenome (GOLD analysis project Ga0209345, IMG submission 187294) | Oil polluted marine microbial communities from Coal Oil Point, Santa Barbara, California, USA - Sample 7 (SPAdes) (version 2) | ecosystem: Environmental > Aquatic > Marine > Oil seeps ...
GTTCTTTCGTTTCTCTTACGAGCTGCGTCAATTAACCATCTAATAGCTAAAGACTGTTGACGTACCGGGCGTACTTCTACTGGAACTTGATAAGTAGCACCACCAACACGGCGACTTTTTACTTCAATAATTGGTTTAATATTCTCGATAGCTTCATTAAATGTATCTATTCCTGATTTTTCACCTTTAGAGCTAATGATATCCATTGCACTATAAATGATCTTTTCAGCTGTAGATTTCTTACCATCTAACATTACTTTGTTTATAAATTTCGTCAGTATTTTGCTTCCATAAACTGGATCTGGCATAACTGGACGAACGGGAGCTTTTCTTCTTCTCATTGTTTTTCCTTCAATTATTTTTCAAATTTACTCAGAGAATATATGTTCTCTGTCATCGCTTCTTAATCTAAAGATTAATACTCAATGTATCTATTCAGCTCTCACTTTTCAACGAAACTAGTTTCGCGAGCTTCCTGCTGAAGGAAACCTAGTGTTAACGTAGTAAGCCGGACTTTGTTCGGATTACCTACTAATTAAATGTTTTGGCTCTAAAAAAATAATCTCAGATTATTTTTTTGGACGTTTAGTTCCGTATTTAGATCTAGCAACCATACGGTTAGCAACACCAGCAGTATCTAACGCACCACGAACGATGTGATATTTAACACCAGGTAAATCTTTAATACGACCACCACGAACTAGAACTATCGAGTGCTCTTGAAGGTTATGACCCTCACCACCGATATATGAAATAACTTCAAAACCTGAAGTTAATCTAACTTTTGCAACTTTTCTTAAAGCCGAGTTAGGTTTTTTTGGTGTAGTCGTATAAACACGAGTACATACACCACGACGCTGTGGACATGAAACAAGAGCTGGTGATTTTGATTTCTTAATCACACGTTTACGCTCATTACGAATCAGTTGATTGATTGTAGGCATACAATTCCTTTTACTTAAATTTTTCCAGTAGAATTTAACTCTCTAATTTTTTAGAGAATTATAGACACGAGATAATACAGAAAATGTAATTAAAGTTAGCTTATTTTAAGTGTAAATTAATAATTATAAGTGAATGTGAGAATTTAAAGGAGCTATTAACTCTGGCTCTTGAAAAGAGACTAGCTTTAGTACCTGAGCGGCTAGCGATCAATGTACGGGCTTTTGCTCGTACATTGCGTAAATAGTAGTTTTTACTCTTCGTCTGCTTGAAATTGAACTTCTTGATCTTTATAGATACCAGTTCCAACAGGAATAGTACGACCAATAATTACATTCTCTTTCAAGTTGTTAAGATCATCAACTTTAGCTGAAACTGCAGCCTCTGTTAATACTTTAGTTGTATCTTGGAATGATGCAGCTGAGATAATACTATCAGCAGATACAGCAGCTCTTGTAATACCAACAAGGAATGGCTCAGCAATCGCAGGACGACCACCAAGACGCATGATTTTTGCATTTTCTGCAGCAAATTTAGCTTTAGAAATCAAATCACCCTCAATAAACTTAGTATCTCCAGATTTAACAATTTTAATCTGACGAAGCATCTGCGTAAAGATAACTTCAATATGTTTATCAGCGATATTAACACCCTGAGAACGGTAAACTTGCTGAACTTCAGATACTAGGTAATTATAAAGTGCTTTAACACCCATAATTCTTAGCAACTCGTGAGATGAAAGAATACCAGTAGTCAATCTCTCACCAGCGTGAACAAAGTCACCTACATTTACAACTGGCTCATGTGATTTATCAACAAAATACTCTTTAATGATTCCATTATCAGAGTTAGAAATAACAATTCTAACTTTACCACGAAGCATTTTACCAAAGCTAACAGTACCATCTATTTCAGAGATGAGTGCAGTTGCTTTTGGACGACGACCCTCAAATAGTTCAGAAACACGTGGGAGACCACCTGTAATATCTGATGATTTTTGAAGTGCTTTTGGAGTTTTTGCAATAATGTCAGCAATTTTAACCTCTGCACCATCTGCTACATACACAGATGATTTTGGCTCAATCGCATAACGTAAAAGCTCACCATCTTCAGTTGCAAGAACTACTGTTGGTTTATACTCAGACGAGATATGATCATTTATCATAAGACGAGTTTTACCAGTTAGTTCATCAACCTGCTCAGAAGCAGTAGTTCCAACAATAATATCTTCATACTTAACTGTACCGTTTGATTCAGAAATAATTGGATTTGAGTATGGATCCCACTCTGCAATTACAATCGACTCATCAGAAGATGGCTTAGCAATCATAGTAGATGCATCAACAGCTTCATTATCATCAGTAACAATTACAGAACCACGAGCGATATAGTGACGTACTGCCTCACGGTTATTTGAATCAACAACAGTTGCAAAAAGACCTTTTTCAACTACTTCATACCCAGCTTTAAGACCTTCAAATCTCTCTAAGTAGTCACCTTTAAGTAAGAAATACTTAACAGTACCCTCTTCTTTAGCAAATATCTTTTGAGTTACTGGAGCACCATTATCAACTAATAATTCAGATGCATAAGGTATACGAGATGGAACATTCCAACCATCTTTAATAGTCTCAACGATTGACTCATCAGCTTCTACTTCCATACCAGTTTCATGAGGGAAATAATATTTACCTTCAATCTGACCACTTACACCAGCCAGCTCATTTGGCTTAGCAATCTCTATCTTACGAAGAGAGTAGCGTACAGTATCTTTTTTAGATGTTAGGCTAATAATTACTTCATCGTGAATAGTTTGAATCTCTACCTTACCAGCAAATGGAGCTTTGATTTTAGGCTCAACTAAAAGTACCGCTGCATTTCTTCTGTTTGCAACTATATTTTTACCCTCTTTTGAAGCGTAAGTTTTTAAGTTGTAGTAACGGATGAAACCTTCTTTATCAGCAACAACCTGTCTCTCTTGTGCAGTAGAACTTGCAGTTCCCCCAACGTGGAAAGTACGAAGTGTAAGCTGTGTACCAGGCTCACCAATTGACTGAGCAGCAACAATACCAACAGCCTCACCAGTACGAACAATATGACCAGTTGCAAGGTTAACACCGTAACATAGTGCACAAACACCTTCTGTGCTCTTACAAGTAGTAGGTGTTCTAATATGAGCTGTTTTAATTCCTGCTTCTGCAATTACTTTAGAACTTACTTCATCTAGAAGAGTACCCTCAGCGAAAAGAATCTCATTAGAGATAGGATCTATAACATCATCCGCTAAAACACGTCCGTTAAGTCTGTCTTCTAAAGACTCAATTAGAGTATTTTGATCAGAGATATCTGAAATCTCAATACCTTCGTGAGTATGACAATCATGTTCGACAATCTTAACATTTTGAGCAACATCAACTAGCTTACGAGTAAGGTAACCCGCATTTGCTGTTTTAAGTGCTGTATCGGCAAGACCTTTTCTAGCACCGTGAGTTGAAATAAAGTACTCAATTACGTTTAGACCCTCTTTAAAGTTAGAGATAATCGGAGTTTCAATAATATCACCAGAAGGTTTAGCCATAAGACCACGCATACCGGCAAGCTGACGAATCTGTGCAGCAGAACCACGAGCACCAGAATCAGCCATCATATGAATAGAATTAAATCCCTCTTTATCAGTTTGAACCAACTCCATCATCTCAGATGCAAGTGTATTATTAGTATCAGTCCAAACATCAATAATCTTATTGTAACGCTCTTGCTCAGTTAAAAGACCAGCTTCAAACTGTTTTTGAATCTCAATTACACGAGCTTTAGACTCAGCAATTTTACCAGCTTTCATTTCCGGAATTCTAATATCATCAGCAGATATAGATACACCAGATTCTGTTGCATGTTTAAAACCTAAATCTTTAAGACTGTCAAGGAAACCTGCAGTAATACCAATACCACCATGCTTTTGAACATAATCAACTACTTCATTGATATATTTTTTCTTCATAACTCTATTCCAAAGCTCAGCAGGAACAAAATCAGGGAGAATTGCTTTTAGCAGCAGACGTCCAGCAGTAGTATGAATAATACGACCATCAACACGAGTTCTTACTTTTGCATGAATATCAAGTGCATCATGCTCCATAGCAATTCTTACTTCATCAACGTTTGCAAAAAGTTTGTTTGAACCTTTTACACCATTTTTCTCTAAAGTGATGTAGTAGATTCCAAGAACCATATCCTGTGAAGGTGTAGCAATCGCTTTACCTGATGCAGGAAGTAGGATATTCATAGATGCAAGCATAAGTACTTTTGCTTCAGCAATTGCTGCAGAAGAGAGAGGTACGTGAACTGCCATTTGATCCCCATCGAAATCGGCATTGAATGCCGCACACACTAATGGGTGCAACTGAATAGCTTTACCATCAATTAGTTTAGGGTGAAACGCTTGAATTGAAAGCTTGTGAAGTGTTGGTGCACGGTTAAGCATTACTGGATAACCATCAACAATCTCAGCTAGACACTCCCAAACTTCGTTTGTTTTATCTTCGATCATCTTCTTAGCAGCTTTAACTGTAGTTGCGTAACCTTTATCTTCAAGTTTTGCAATCAAGTGTGGCTTAAATAGTTCAAGAGCCATTTTCTTAGGTAATCCACACTCATCCATACGTAAAGATGGTCCAACAACAATTACAGAACGTCCAGAGAAGTCAACACGCTTACCAAGTAAGTTTTGACGGAAACGCCCTTGCTTACCTTTAATGATTTCACTTAAAGATTTAAGTGGACGCTTGTTAGCACCTTTTACTGCGTTTGCACGACGACCATTGTCAAACAGTGCATCAACAGACTCTTGTAACATACGTTTCTCATTACGCACAATAATCTCTGGAGCTTCTAGTTCAACTAAACGCTTCAGACGTTGATTACGGTTAATAACTCTTCTATATAAATCATTTACATCAGAAACAGCGAATTTACCACCATCTAAAGATACAAGAGGACGTAAATCTGGTGGAAGAACTGGTAATACAGTTAACATCATCCAAGCAGGGTTGTTTCCAGAGTTTAAAAATGACTCAATTACTTTAAGACGCTTGTTAATAGTTTTTATCTTAGCAACAGATTTTGTCTCACCGATAGCTTCTTTTAGCATTGTAAAAAGATCAACTAAATCGATAGAGTCAAGTAAGTCACGAATAACTTCTCCACCCATACGCGCTTTAAAGCCTAACTCACCAAATCTTTGAATTAAAGTACGGTACTGCTCTTCATTTAAAACATCATACTGAAGTACCGGAGTTTTAGCTTCTGCATCATAATATGCTTCGCCACCAGATTCAACGATGTATGCCTCATAATAAAGTACACGCTCAAGGTCTTTCATCTTGATACCTAAAAGAGTACCAATACGTGAAGGTAATGAAGAAACATACCAGATGTGTGCAACAGGTGTTACAAGTTCAATGTGACCCATACGGTTACGACGAACTTTAGTTGAAGTAACTTCAACTCCACATTTTTCACATACTACACCCTTGTAACGCATCTTTTTATATTTACCACAAAGACACTCATAGTCACGAACTGGACCAAAAATCTTTGCACAAAATAGACCATCACGTTCAGGTTTTAATGTACGGTAGTTAATAGTTTCAGGCTTTTTAACTTCACCATGACTCCAAGACATAACCTTTTCAGGTGATGCAAGGCGAAACTGTAGCTGTTTTATATCTTTTGGTCTGTTATCTTCAGTTACTTCAACTGGTACTAATTTACTCATCTTCTTCTACCTCGTCCATAATCTCTACGTCAAGTGCAAGTGACTGTAGCTCTTTTGTTAATACAAATAGTGTTTCAGGAATACCAGAAGGCGGTACTAATTCACCTTTTGTAAGTGCTTTATAAGCGCGAACACGACCATCAACATCATCAGATTTGATAGTTAACATCTCTTTAAGAACAGCAGAAGCACCATAAGCTTCAAGAGCCCATACTTCCATCTCTCCAAATCTCTGACCACCAAACAGTGCTTTACCACCAACCGGCTGTTGAGTAACAAGAGAGTATGGTCCAGTTGAACGAGCATGGATCTTCTCATCAACTAAGTGATGTAGTTTAAGTACATACATATATCCAACATTTACACGCTCTTTAATCTTCTCACCAGTCAAACCGTTATAAAGAACAGTTTTACCATCAGAATCCATCTTAGCTAATTCGTAAAGTTTTTCAAACTCCACTGCATTTACACCTTCAAAAATTGGAGTAGCAAATCTAACTCCGCCTTTAGCCCAGTCTCTAGCATGTTTTAAGAACTCTGTATCATCCATAGCACCAATAACTTTAACGGCATTCATCATACCAGCTACATCAGCAATAGAGATCATTTTAGCTCTCATATTATCTATGAAATCTTTCTGTTTAGTATCAAACTGCTCTTGAATCTGGTTACCAAGCTCACGTCCAGCAAAACCAAGGTGCATCTCTAAAATCTGTCCAATATTCATACGTGAAGGTACACCAAGTGGATTAAGACATACATCAACTGAACGTCCGTCTTCCATATACGGCATATCAACTTCAGGAACAATAGTAGAAACAATACCTTTATTTCCGTGACGACCAGCCATTTTATCACCAACTTTTAGTTGACGCTTCGTAGCAATGTAAACTTTAACGTATTTAACAACACCATTTGGAAGAATGTCATCTTTTTCTAAAATAGTTAGCTTCTCTTCGTGCTCGTCTCTAAATACACGTTTCTCTTTTTGAAAATAGTTTTTAGTTTTATTGTACTCATCTTGAATCTCTTCAGAGAATGATTTAACAATAGCGTTCATAGCAAAACGGTTAACTTCAACTAAATCATCACCATTAAGAGTGTCACCAGCTTTATACTCAGTCTCACCAACTTTAATATCAGCTAATAAAGGCTCACGTGTAAGTAGTTTAGTAACTCTTAACATCTCCTCTTTATCAATCATGATAAGTCTGTCATAATGCTCACGCTCTAAGTAATCACGCTCTTCTTTTTCAAGCTCAAGTGCACGTGCATCTTTATCGTAACCTTTTTTTGTAAAGATTTTGATATCAACAACAACACCTTCCATTGATGGAGGACAGTAAAGTGATTTATTTACAACATGACCAGCTTTTTCCCCAAAGATAGCACGTAGTAAACGCTCTTCTGGAGTTGGCTTTACTTCACCTTTTGGAGAAACTTTACCAACGATAATCATTCCACCACTAACTTGAGTACCGATTTTAATAATACCAGACTCATCAAGGTGAGCTAATTCATCATCTCTTACATTTGGAATATCACGAGTAATCTCTTCAACACCATGCTTAAGCTCACGTGCTTCAACTTCTTTCTCATAAATATGAACTGAAGTAAAAGCATCTTTACGAATCATACGCTCAGAGATAACAATTGCATCCTCAAAGTTATAACCATTCCATGGCATAAACGCAACCATAGCATTAACACCAAGTGCTAACTCACCTTGATCCATATTTGGACCATCAGCAATGATTTGACCTTTAGTTACTTTATCACCAACATTAACGATTGGTTTTTGAGTAAATGAAGTATTTTGATTCGTTCTAAGATTTTTCTGTAATGGATAGTAATCAATATAGATCTCACCATCTTCTTCACCCATAACGTAAATATGTTTACCATCAACTTTCTCAATAGTACCAGGACGCTTAGCTTTTACACACTCCCAAGAATCACGAGCAACAAGTTTCTCAACACCTGTTCCAACCATTGGAGAGTTAACTCTTAGTAATGGTACAGCTTGACGTTGCATGTTTGAACCCATTAGTGCACGATTGGCATCATCATGTTCTAGGAACGGAATAAGTGAAGCAGCAACACCAACAACCATATGAGATGAAAGGTCTGCATATGCACACTCTTCAGCTTTACGAAGAAGAATCTCTCCATCTTGTCTAACTGAAATTAAATCTTCAATAAACTGATTATTCTCATCAAGTTTATTTGAAGCAGCTGCAATCATTACACCCTCTTCTTGAGTTGCAGTTAAATAAACTACCTCAGAAGTTATTTGACCATCTTTCATAACTTTATATGGAGCTTCGATAAATCCATGCTCATTTACTTTAGAGTAAGTTGCAAGCGTATTAATAAGACCAATATTTTGACCCTCTGGAGTCTCAATTGGACAGATACGACCGTAGTGAGTAGGGTGAACATCACGAACTTCAAAACCGGCTCTCTCTTTAACAAGACCACCCTCACCTAGTGCCGATAGACGACGCTTGTGAGTAACTTCAGAAAGTGGATTCGTTTGATCCATAAACTGAGAAAGTTGTCCACCAGAAAAGAACTCCATGATAGTTGAAGTAATCATTTTCGAGTTGATTAAGTCATGAGGCATTAACTCTGCCATCGGTCCACTCATCGTAGATAATTTATCACGAATCGCTTTTTGCATTTTGATAAGGCCGTTGTGTAACTCATTACCTAGAAGTTCACCAATTGAACGAATACGACGATTACCAAGGTGATCTCTATCATCAATATGACCTTGACCATTCTTAACTTTAATTACATATTTAACTGACTCGATAATATCTTGGTGAGTTAAAACAGTAATGTACTCAGGGATATTCATACCAAGTTTATGATTCATCTTCATACGACCGACTCTAGTTAGGTCATATCTCTCTGGATCAAAGAAAAGTTGGTTTACAAATATTTTTGCAGCTTCTTTAGTTACTGGCTCACCTGGTCTCATTACTTTGTAGATACGAATTGCTGATAAGTCATTCTCATCTTCAATCTCTTCAGTCTGCTTCAGTAGTTTAAGTGAATCTGCATCAGCATTAAACGCATTAATAACTGAGCTATCAACACCTTCAGCCAAATCATTGGCAATTTTGAATTCAGTTACGCCAATTTCTGCCATTTTTTTCAATTTAGTCTCATCGATATGAGTCATAGTATCAAAAAGAATTTCACCAGTTTCAGGATCAATAATTGGCTCAGCTAAGTAACGCTCTAAAAGAACTTCTAAAGGATATGCAACTTCTTTAAGACCATCATCAATGAGTTTTTGTGCTTTTTTAGCAGAAAGTCTTTTTGCTGCACCAACTAATAACTTACCATCAATATCAACTAAATCATACGTAAGTCTCGCTGCATAATCACTTGGATTAAATGGCATTGAGAACTTATTATCTTCAAGACTGATTGTCTGGATTGGGTAAAACAGTTTTAAAATATCTTGTTTAGAGTAACCTAAAGCACGAAACATAATTGTTACAGGAACTTTACGACGCTTATTAATTCTCATATAAAGAATATCTTTTGGATCATACTCAAAATATAACCATGAACCACGATCTGGAATAATCTGACCAGTATAGATTAGTTTATTACCAGCAGTAGTAGACTCTTCTTCTTTAAAAATTACACCTGGTGATCTGTGAAGCTGATTCACAACAACTCTTTCAACACCATTGATGATGAAAGAAGTTCTATCTGTCATTAGTGGAATATCACGAACAAATATACTCTGCTCTTTTATATCTTTTACACCAAGTTTTTCTTTAGTGTTTTCATCTCTATCCCATAGTACAAGACGTGTTTTCATTCTTAGTGAAACTGCGTATGTAAGACCTCTCTCCATACACTCTCTAACCGTATACTTAGGGTTAGCAACTTCACTACCAATATACTCAACAGTAAGTCTGTTTTGAGCATCATGAATAGGGAATACAGATTGAAATACTTCTTCAATACCACTAGCAGTTCTATCTTTTGCTTCTAGCATTAAAAATTTATCATATGAACTTTGTTGTAGTTGTAATAAGTTTGGTACTTCAATTTCTTGAGGAGTTTTAGAGAAGTCTACACGAAGACGATTTCCGGAATATAAAGTGTTTAACATAGGCTAACCTCGATGAGTTGTTAATTAGGGGCTTAATTTTAACATTAAGCGTATCATATCTAGACGTCTCTAGATCGATCTTACGAGCTCTTCAAATGGGCTCGATTTTACAGTGCTTATAAACGACATAAGGGCACTTTTACAAAAGGACAAAAATCCTCTTGTAAAAGCGCCCAAAGATGAGAGCGTTATGCTCTCAAATTAAAAAGTGTGAAGAGAGAAATTATTTAACTTCTACTACTGCACCAGCTTCTTCTAAAGCAGCTTTTGCTTCTTCAGCAGCATCTTTATCTACACCCTCTTTGATTGTAGATGGTAAAGCTTCACAAGCTTCTTTAGCTTCTTTTAGTCCTAAACCAGTAAGACCACGAACAGCTTTAATAACACCAATTTTCTTAGCACCAACATCAGTTAATACTACATCAAATTCAGTTTTCTCAGCAGCAGCGTCACCACCAGCAGCAGCTCCACCAGCCATTGCAACAGGTTGTGCAGATACACCAAATTTTTCTTCAAATTCTTTTACTAATTCAGAAAGTTCTAATACTGAAAGTCCTGAGATAAATTCTAATACGTCTTCTTTAGTTACAGCCATGTGTAATCCTTTAATTTTAATTATTTAATTTAGATAAAACTGCTTATGCAGCTTCTTCTTCTTTTTTCTCTTTAAGAGCGTTAATACCAAATCCAAGGTTTGTAAGTGGAGCCATCCAAGTAGCAGCAAGCATACCAAGTAACTCTTCACGTCCTGGAAGTTTAGCGAATGCTTCAACTTTAGCAGCATCAGCAGCTTCACGATCAACATAAGCAGATTTGATTACAAATAACTCATTACCTTTAGCGAACTCAGAAACTACTTTAGAAGTAGCAACAGAATCTTCACCCCAAACAAGGATATTTGTATCTTTTAGCTCAACGCCAGTTAATTCAGCTTTCTCAAGAGAGATCATAGCTAAAGAGTTTTTTACAACTTGAACTTTTGCTTCTTTCTCACGAGCGATTTTTCTTAAACTTTCTAGTTCAGAAACTGTTAAACCTTTGTAATCACAGAAGATTACAGATTGAGCAGTTTTGAATTCACCAGAAAGTGTTTCGATAATTTCAGCTTTTTGTGTTTTTGTCATAGATTTTCTCCTTTCTAGACAACACTTCAAACAGGAATATTAAGCTTTACAGCACCCGTTATCTTTAGTCCATAAAATGCAGTTACTATCGATTAGTATACAGAAATGAGCAAAGCCCATTACTATAGCAGGGACTTGACGTCCCTACAACCCCCTAAAGCTACAAAAAACAAGTTTTTTGAGAAAAAGAAGTTGACCACTTAAAGTAACTTTAGAGCACCCTACGAATAGAGTGCTAAAAATCACTTTGCATCGAAAAAAATTTAGTTTTTTTCGATGTCGAGCTTTAGCTCAGAATTATTTAATGTCTGCTAATTCAACTAAATCAAGTTTAACAGCAGGACTCATAGTTAAACTAAGAGCAGCATTCTTGATATAACGACCTTTTGCAGAAGCTGGTTTTTGCTTATTGATTGCAACAAGAAAGCTATTTAAGTTTTCAGCGATTTGATCAGCACCAAAACTTGCTTTACCGATACCAGCATGAATATTACCTTTTTTGTCAACACGGAAATTTACTTGACCGCCCTTAACATTCTTAACTGCAGTAGCTACATCTGGAGTAACAGTACCAGTTTTAGGGTTAGGCATTAAACCTTTTGGCCCAAGGATACGACCAATTTGACCAACAAGTCCCATACAGTCAGGAGCAGCAACAACTACATCAAAGTTGAAGATTCCCTCTTTAATTTGTGCAACTAAATCATCAGTACCAACGATATCAGCACCGGCAGCTTTAGCTTCATCAGCTTTAACACCTTTAGCAAAAACAGCAACACGAACAGTCTTACCTGTACCATGAGGAAGTACGATTGCACCACGAACCATCTGGTCAGCGTGACGTGGGTCAACATTTAAGTTCATTGCGATTTCAACAGTCTCGTCGAACTTCGCACTTGTTAAATCTTTTACAGCAGCTGAAGCTTCAGCAACACCGTAAGATTTTGTATTATCAATTTTCTCTAATAATTGTTTATATCTTTTACTCATTTTCAAATTCTCCATTTAAATTCTGCCACATAGTTTTAAATCATTGTGGTCGATGATTTATATTTTGTAGATTATTCTACTATATCAATACCCATTGAACGAGCTGTACCAGCGATTGTATTAGCTGCCATCTCTTTATCATCAGTATTTAAATCAACTATTTTTTGCTCAACAACTTCCATTAATTGTGCTTTAGTTAACTGTGCAACTTTATTTTTAAGTGGGTTGTCAGTACCTTTTTTAAGCTTAGCTGCTTTCATTAAAAGTGCTGCTGCAGTTGGTTGTTTAGTAACAAAAGTAAAACTTCTGTCTGTATAAACAGTAATAACTGTTGGTACTTTGAAACCCATCATATCTTTTGTTTTTTCATTAAAAGCTTTTGTGAACTCCATGATATTAACACCACGTTGTCCTAGTGCTGGTCCAACTGGTGGAGCAGGGTTTGCTTTACCAGCATCGATTTGTAGTTTGATGTAACCATCTATTTTCTTTGCCATTTTTTTTCCTTGTTTTGAATTAAATTATTTTTTCAACTTGCGTGTAAGAGATATCTACAGGAGTAGCTCTACCGAAAATTGAAACATTAAGTTTTAAAGTACCATGTTCTAAATCATACTCATCTACAGTTGCTGTAAAGTTTGCAAATGGACCATCTATAATACGAACCATCTCACCATTATCAAAAAATACTTTTGGTTTAGGTGCAGCTCTATTATTTACACGGTCTAAGATAACATTAATATCATGCTCGCTTAAAGGTGTTGGTATATTTGACTCACCAATAAATCCAGATACTTTTGGAATAGACTGAATAAGGTGTTGAATCTCAGTATTTAAGTCAATTTTTGCGAAAACATAACCAGAGTAAAGTGATCTCTCTGTTACTTTTTTCTTTCCATCTTTAACTTCGATAACATCTTCAGTTGGAACAATAACTTCTGTTATCGCCTCTTGAAGTCCCATCTCTTCTATCATGTTAAAGATTGCATCTCTAACTAATCTATCGCTACCGTAAGTCTGAATAGAGTACCATTGATGTGCCATAATTTAACCCCTTAACCT
>Ga0209345_10004701_pt1 | contig 13032 bp, 20 predicted proteins | sample Cruoilmetagenom7_FD_187294 | JGI IMG/M metagenome (GOLD analysis project Ga0209345, IMG submission 187294) | Oil polluted marine microbial communities from Coal Oil Point, Santa Barbara, California, USA - Sample 7 (SPAdes) (version 2) | ecosystem: Environmental > Aquatic > Marine > Oil seeps ...
TGAGCGACGGCCACCCTCCAGGTGTTCGGCAACGGCTTTCTCCACGAAATCCGCTTGGCGGTCGGCGTCAACTTGTGTTGCGATTGCAACCTTAATGGCGTCTCTGGCGTTCATGATTAGGGTCCTCAGTTGGGTGGGGCGCACTGGCCGTAGCGAGTCCAAGTCTTGTCGTCTTGGTCGATACAGGCCATGCGGGCTTCGTGGTAATTGCTGGTCAAATCCCAGCACCAGGCGAGCAACGCGCCCGCGATGATGAAGCCCCCTATCCACACGCCAACAATCACGGCGTCGTCCAGGTCTGCTTTGCGGGTGATGTCAAAAGGAGGTGGCATGTCTTTCGGTGCCTTTCTGTTAGCGGAGGGGCTTTGGCAGTGCTGAGCGGTTGGGCTGTCCTGCGATCAATTCCCAACCCCGAGCGGCCAAATTCCAAGTATTGATTTCATTAGTCCAAAGCTGCCAGGAACCTGCCGTGCCGCATTTGCATTCCAGCCGGACAAACTGGCGAAAGAAGCCTTTGTGCTTGATGACCGGACCACCACAGATGCTGTGACAGGCCGGGCACTTGGCAACGCTTATCGAGGGTATGATGCTCATATCGTTATCCGGTGCTTTCTATTCAGGGTTCGAGTCTTCGAGGTGCTGGCGATAGCGAACACGGAAGGTGTGCGGTGCCTCGTCGCGCATTTCAGACAGGCCGCGCTTGATTGCGGCGTCGGCTACGTTGTGCATCGACCCGTTCCGAGCTGCTGTGAAGGCGCGCAGCATGTCGGCTGCTTCCGTCGTCACTGACAAGGTGATTTGCTCAGTTTGAATGTCCATTTATCCGTCCAGTTCTGTTAGGGCTTGAGGGCGTCCAAGCCCTTTTGAGTGGCGACATATTTAACGCGCCCGTCAGAGAATTTGACTTCTAAAAACCCACCGGTTTTGAGTGGTTCGAGTGCTGCGCCTAGACCCGCCCCCCAGCCTTTGATGGTGCCCTGCGGCAACCCGGCGGAAAAGCGGATCACGTCTTTTTCAAAATCACAAAGTGTCATATCGTTTGCCCATCCTTCGTGTTGTGGGAACAATATGCAGAAAGTGCATATTGCGGGTCCTACTTTAAGAGGGTTGCGGCGAGGTCGCGTTCAGCTTCTGCCACGCGTTCTGGCGGGGCCTTGAAGTCGGTGTGCAGGACATTACAAAGCAACCCAGCATCGACCTGGCTTTCCATGAATTTGGCGGCTTCTTCAAAGTGATCAAAACGCTTCGCGCCAAGATGTCTTTGGTGAAGGTCACCACCCCAGCTATCAACCTGGTATTGGGTCATCTGATACGGTCCTTTCTTTCTCAACCAAACAGGTCAGCTTGAGGCGCCGGGTGAGACGGCGGCGACAACAGGCGCTTAGGCGCGAATTTCTCAGTGTGGCGATCAATCGCGCGCCCAAGGCACTCACAACACGCGCGCAGATACCGGCGATCGGCCTGGGCGAGCTCCGAGAAGAAACCAGGCTTGCGAAACCAGTGCGACGCATTCGGCGCCTTGCAAAAATGGCAATGCAGCGGCGATGAGCTCGGCTGTTGTTTATTCGCCATACCCACCCCCGAAACCATGCCGCTTTGCAGCAAGGGCCGCGACCATATTCGGTCCGAGGTGAATGCCGAGGTAACCCGTGGTGCCGCGCTTGTGCGGTGTGAACACCGCGCCCGTTTTCTCATGCTTTTGCATTCCGGCGCGCGACCTAATTTGGTTGGACGTTGCGCGCTTGCCCCAAGGCTCATTCCCGGCCTCCTCAAGATAGAGTTGGAACGCCTCGACCAGGTCTTTCGCGGCAGTGAAATCCTCCGCCGAACCTGTGATCTCGCACTCATCACGAAAGAAAGTGCGCAACGGATCGCTTTGCTCGCGGTAATCCTGGATCGCCTCGAGAACAACGCCAGGCGGTTCGAGACCGCGCTCAAACCACTCAAGCGCACCCTCGAGGAGCCAGTTTAAAATCCCAGAGCGTTCGGCCCGCAGCTTTTCAGGCAGGAGCTTGTCGACCTCCTCATCAGTGATTTTCTCCTCAAAAGGCACCAACATCACACGACGCCAAATCCCATCATCGCCGCCGCGAATTTCGGGCTTGTGGTTGCCGGAGATTGTCAGCTTAAACTCGGGCTTCACCTCGACAAATTCCTGCGCCATGCGCCGAATGAGGATCGGCTCACCGCCGGTCAGCGCCTTGATTAGCGCCTCTTTCATTTTCGTTCCCTGCTCGGGCTCGGAGGCGCGCACCATGCGCGCGCCAGGGATGCGAACAAGATCCGGCGTCGCGTCAGAGCCCTTTCGTTGCTCAGATCCAGTGAGGCTTTCGATCGGGATTGAGACGGCATAATCCGCCATGATCTCGGCGATCGTGTCGACCAGTGTCGACTTGCCGTTGCGCCCGCCGCCATGCAGGAAAACAAGACCTTGATCAACGGTCAGGCCGGTCAGCGAATATCCAAACCAGCGCTTGAGAAACTGGCGCACCTCGGGGCGTGGCAGGATACGCTCGAGGAAAGCGTCAAAGACCGGGCAGGTCGCCGCTGGGTCAACTTCGACCGGAATCATTTTCGAAATCAGATCATCGCGATTGTGGGGCTCGAGAACATAATCCCAAGTGCGCACCGCCGGCTGATCAAAACTCGCCGCGATTTTATCCTCATACTCGCCAAACCGGATCACGCCGGAGAGGGTATTGATCGCGCGCGGGTCTGCATTCATGTCAGAAACAGCGGCAGCATTGGCGACCTGGGCCTCGGTCAGCATGTTGTTGATCGAATGCGTGTTGCCAGCCGCCTTCGCATGAGCCCGGTGCGATTTCTTGCGCGAGGCCAGGGCCTTTTTCACATCCTCACCGGCCTCGACAGCGCGGCGCAGCTCTTTCATGCGCGCACGGTCCTTCCCGGTCAGATCGCCAACCTCTTTTGCCGAAAGCGGCGCGAGCTCCTCCTGCGCGGCCTCGGCTAGATCTGCAATATTGCGCTCCCAATCCTCGAGCGCGAGGAACGGGATCTCATCGAGAATACGTGCGGCAACCTGCTGCGCCAGCTCGCGGACCTTGAGCCGATCCTCATCCTGCTCCCACACTGCGCCCGACCAACGGAACCAGCCAACACGCGGCACAAAAAGGCTGTCCTCGCCGAAATGCCGATTGAACCTCTGACCGTTGCCATAGTCATTGAGCGGCGCAAGCGCACACTCGGCCTCGATCGGCGGAGCTATTTCCTCGGGCGAAAATGGGGGATCGGGGGGGCCACCCCCATCAAAGGGAATGTCCTCGGCCCGATCAAAAGCATCACGCACACGGTTCAAGCCGTCCATCTTATTCGCTCCTCAGCAGGTCATTCAGATCCAGCCCGGTGCCCGGATGCACGATCGAGGCAATCAGGGCGGGGTTTTGGTGGCGGGCGCGGGCGACCGCCGCGTCAAGGTGAGCGCGGGTCTTCACCGGCTCGCTATCGCCGTCCTGCACCAGGACCAGGCGGGTCACCCAATCCGGCACACGAAAGGCGCGATCATCGGAAAGATCAGGCAGACCCGAGGGCAGCGCGCCACGCGGCGCGGGCACCATCGGCCCCGACATATTGCCCAGATCGACACCGGCCCAAAACGCACCCAACTCGGGGCGCGCAAGCCGTGCGGTGAGGGTCGTCTCGACACCCTCGCCCATCACAAGGACCCCGGTTCCATCCGGGCCGCCCAGAGGTATCGCGCCGCCTTTTTTTGAGCCGCGCACCATTTTCGAGTTAACCGGCTCGCCGGTCTCCGGGTGCAAAACAATCGCCTTGCCGTCTTCGCGAGACAAGTCAATCCACGTTTGATGAACCGCCCGGCCCGTACCGTCAGGCCCCAGGATCGCGCAGATCATGCAGGGGCCACGGTGCAGAGTGCGCAACTGGCGCCCAACCTTCAACACATAAGGGTGATCCGCCCGGAACCGGATCGAGTGCGGCCACGCTGCGCGCGAGAACCGTATCCCACGCAAGGCAAGGTAATCCTCGACAGGCGAGGCGATAGGCGAGGCCGCGCCACGCCAAATCGCGCGCGCATCGGAAATCGCCTTTTGACGATACCGCTCCGCGTCCCGATCGCGCTTTTCCCTTTCTCGACGGCGGCGCTCCTGGCGGCGCAGCCGCTCAGCCTCATCGATCTCGACCGAGGCGCCTGCGAGGTGCGCCACCGCGTCAAGAAAATCGCAACCAAGGGCCAGAGCCGCAAGGCCGATCGCATCCCCGCCCCCGCAGCTCCGGCAGTTATAGACATTGCGGTCCTTGTTGATCGAAAAGCGATCATCGCCGCCACAGGACGGGCAAGGCCCGACCAGCTCGCGCCCGGCTGATTTCAACTCCGGCAGAGGAACACGCTCCATCACCTCGGCGATCGTCATCGCGCGCGCATCCTCGATTTGCTGATCAGACACCCGGCCCATCGCTCACACCTCAGAACGGAATTTCATCATCGAAACCGCCGGAGGCACCGGCAGCCGGCCCAGCATCCCCCGAGGTCGAGCCCCCGGAGGCACCGCCATAGCCGCCGCCGTTGCCAGCGCCGTCACCATAACCGGAATCACCGGCGTTCGGGTTGCGGTCGAGGAGGTTGAGCTCGCCGCGAAACGGCTTGACGACAACCTCGGTCGAGTAGCGATCGGCGCCGGCCTGATCCTGCCATTTGCGCGTTGCGAGCTGACCCTCGATATAGACCTTTGACCCCTTGCGCAGGTATTGCTCGGCGACGCCGACAAGCCCCTCATTGAAAATCGCCACGGTATGCCATTCGGTGCGCTCGCGGCGCTCGCCTGTGGCGCGATCCTTCCAGGTCTCAGACGTTGCGAGGCGCAGGTTGCACACCTTGCCCCCGTTCTGAAATGTGCGGACCTCCGGGTCGCGCCCGAGGTGACCGATCAAAATCACCTTATTAACCGTTCCGGCCATGTCTTATCCTTCCATCAATTTGATCATGGGGGTGTCAGGCGCCGCATCGATCGACGCGGCGGGGTAGTCGCCAGGGCGCTCGAGGCGCTTGCGGCTCGGCGCGATCCACTCAAACGACGGCGGTCCAACCTTATCGAGGCGCAGCCGAAATTCAGGCTTGAGCCAAATCACCCAGATATACGCCTGATTTGTGGTGGCATCGGGATCGACCCGGCCCTCACACATCGGCACACGCTCGGCGAATTGCAGGATCAGCCAGGGCCAACGGCGCGAGAACAACTCGCGATAGCGCGTGATCCCCTCGAGAAACTGGACCTTGACCAGCATCGCCACCCCAAGGCGGGCGCGGCGCAAGGCGAGCTCGATGAAATCAAAGGCGCGGTTGAACGGCGGGTTTGTTATGATGAAATCCGCCTCCGGCAGCGCGCCAGGCCAATCGAGGAGGAAGTCGGTCACAAGATCCTGACCCGAAAAGGAGGCGCGGTGATCAACAATGTCGCTCGCGTGAACCTTGCCGAAATACTCGCCAAGTGGGCGGGCCATATAGCCAGCGCCACAGGCTGGCTCCCAAACCGAGAGGCCCGAAAGCACGATCGGCAGGCGCGCGGCGAGACGCTCACAGAGCGCGCGGGTTGCCCATGGCGGCGTCGGGAAATAATTGAGCCCCTTGCGCGAGGAGGGCAGGCAAGTGTTTTGCGCGATCGGTTTATCCATCTTCGCCCCCGTCAGCCTTGCGCGACCAATACGGGCAGTCATGGGCAAAACGCATCCCATCGACCGTGGTGCAAAGCTGGGCGCAGTATTGACCGCGCGCACGCATCGAGGCACCGGTGAAGTGCGGACAAACGCCGCAGACGCGCCGCAAATACACCGGACATTTCGGCGAGCAAGGGTTGCGCTCAGTCGGGCGCAGCGCAACCCGGCGGGTGAGCCCGTTGACAATATGATCATGCGGCTCATAGCGCGACGGGCTTGACCAGCGGGAGAAATCGAAATTGGAAGCAGTCACGACGCCACCTCGCGCAGCGCGCGGCGGGTCAGATCGCTCAAGGGGTTCTTGGGCAAAACCTGCGGCGCGTCCATCACAAGACGCAGATATCCGCGCACCATTTCGGAGGCGAGCGTATCGACATTGCAGCCCACATAGGCGGCGAGGTTGTTGAGCTGAGTGCGCTCACCGCGCCCGAGGCGAGACAGGAGGTCAGACATTTTCCACCCCCTCGAGCACCGGGGCGAACAGGTTTTCAAGCGCGCGGGCGGTGCCGAGATTGATATCACCCTCAGATTTGAGCACCTGGGCCAAAGTATTTTGTGAGAGCCCGGCGCGGATCGAGAGGCCGGACACCGACCCGGAGGCAGCAGCAACATGATCGGCCAGCCATTTTCGAAACTCATCCGGGGTGGGAAAGTTGAAGCGACGGAGCGAGGCGGGTGTTTTCGTCATGCGGCACCTTTTCACATTCTGTTGTGTCTTTCCCTTTTTATTGTGAATTTTACTTAAATCAACCCCAAAAGTAGGGGAAACCATACTTTTCTTTTGCATTACACATTATAATGTGAGTGACGGGTGCAAAACCTAGGAGATTTTATGCCAAGCCCAAAGAAGACCGAAGACCCAAGGATCGAAACCGCTCGGACAAACGTGCGGTTAGCGATTGCGCTTAGGAACCGGAAAACATCAGCTATCTCAGTTGAAGCCGGAATGAGCACAAACGCCCTTGGCACTTTCGTAAATGGTAAATCGTCAATCAGTTATGCTAATCTTTTGCGCGTCTGCGACTGTTTGGGCATTCCCATCGGCCTCCTGCATATACCAGGGGCCATAAATGAAAATCGCCTCAGGCTTCACAGCATCCTTGAGCGGGTGCCGGAGGATCAAGCGGGGCGCGTGGCGCGCGTGTTTGAGGAGTTTGAACCGAAGTGAAATTGACCTCCGCCTCAAGGCAATCACAAAGGGCGCCCAGTTGCGCCTCATCCATTTCAAGCGTCATCGCGTGCAAAGACATTAACTGCAGCTCTCCGATCCCCATATCACGGACCTCCCGTTCTGAAATACTCGCGAGAGTTGTTCTCGCTAGAATGGTAAAAACCAAATATTTTTCCCCTTATCAAGGTATTTCTCAATTTTGGATTTGATTTTCACATTATATTGTGTTTTTCCTTTTGCATCGCAGGAGGATTGTTATGAAACTCAAAACACCAGACACCGCTATCAAAGGGCTGCGCGCCGTGGTCACCAAGGCCGAGCGGGGCTTGACTGTGGGCCTCATCGCATACCCGATTGCCGCCACAATCGGCACGCTCGGCGCGGCCCTGCGCCACTATGCGACAGGCGCAGCCCCTCAGAGCTTTACTTTTCACGCCATCGCCGCGTGGGGACTGCCAACAGGCGCAACCATCGCCGCCATTGCGGGGGCAGGAATCATCCTGCTCCGCAAACAGATGATCTCGGAGGGGGCCGCATGACAGCCCTGACCCTGATCGACAACCCGCTCGAGACCCTCACCGCCGAGACCCACCTCGGCACCGAGGACGCAATCGCCTGGCTTGCCGAGCGCAATATCAAAACATCACGCTCAACACTCGACAGCCTGCGCAAGGCCGGAGCACTGCCAGCCCTGCGCGCGCGCGGGCGGGTCCGCATACTTTACAAGCCCAGCGATCTCGCGCGGGCCTTCATCAAGGGAGCCGAACAATGGGTCTCAAGCTCACCCGTCGCGCGGGGCGCGATAGTTGGATCATCCGGGGAACCGTCGCCGGACAGCGCATTCACGAAAGCACTGGCACTGGCGACAAAAGGCTCGCGGACGCGATCCGGCTCCGGCGTGAGGTCCAGCTCCTCGAGCGTCACGCGCTTGGACGCGCCGCGACGGTAACTTTTGGCGAGGCCGCGCTGACCTATATCGAGACCGGCGGGGAACTGCGCTTTCTCGCACCGATCCTCGAGTTATTTGGCCCCGACATGCTACTGCGCGAGGTCGATAATGAGGCCGTGAACCGGGCCGCGCGCAAGCTCTATCCGGGCGCCGCGCCGGCTACAGTCAACCGACAGCTCATCACGCCGATCTCGGCGGTGGTCACAATGGCGGCAGAGGACGGACTCTGCGAACACAAGAAATTTCGACGGCGGAAGGGCGATCAGGCGCGGATGCGTTGGCTCACCCCCGAGGAGGCCGAGACGCTGATCAAAGCGGCGCGGGCCGAACGCACCACCCGCCATCTTGTGCGGGCCCTGGGCCTATTGCTGGGCGGCGGGCTGCGCACTGGCGAGGCAATCGCCCTACAAACACAGACTTTTTACAAACAGACCGGCGAGGCATTCATCACTAAAACCAAAAACGGCGACGCACGCATGATCCGCCTGCCCCGCCGTGCCCTTGACCTGATCCTTGAGACCGACTTGCCAGAGGTCGGGCCGATCCTCCTCAGCCCGAAGGGGCGCGCCTATGCGCAGCGCCAAAACGGCGGCGGGCAGATGCAAGGCGCGTTCAACAAGGCGCGCGACGCCGCCGGCCTCGGCCCAGAAGTTACGCCGCATGTGCTGCGCCACACCTGGGCGACTTGGTATTACGCGCAAACGCTTGATTTCGGCGCCCTCATGGATCTGGGCGGCTGGCGCAAAGCCGACATGGCAAACCGATATCGAAAGATTGCACCCGAGGATCTGGCTGATCGGCTCGCGCGCCACGGGTGGGATTTCACCCGCGAAAGCTTTGCAACCCAACGCCGCAACACCCCTGCCGAGATCATCAAGATCGATCGGGCGCGCTAGAGCACCGCGTCGCCGCCCTCATCCTCCTCGAGCGCATCCGCCAGGTGACCAGGGTCGAGCCACTCGAGGAGGCGACCCAGCAGACGCCAGCCCCAACGGTCTTTACGCTTCGCCGCGACGCTCGAGATAGTTTCATCCGGATCGCCACCCCGCAGCGTATTGGCGAGCTGATCTATCGAGATCAGGATATTCCAGAAATAGCGCTTGAGCATATGAGAACCCTCCTCACAAAAAAAGGCGCCCCCTGAGGGACGCCCAACCAGACAGCAGGCACAGAGCCTATTCCGACGCGACCAAACCACCATAAACAGCAAGACAGGTGCCAACTGGCTCGACGCGCGCCGCAACCCGCTCAAGGCCGCGAAACACGCTGCGGCCGGCAGCGGTGCCCGCGTGCACAAGGCCCGTTGCTTCATCCCGAGACACAGCGACAACGGCATTTGATCCACCATACAGCGTGGCCTGAGCGCCATCCTGAAACAGGGGGCGTTCATCGGTGTGGACTTTGGCGATCTGCGCGGCAGACGGTGCCGTGGCACTGGCACGCAAGAGGGCAAGATGTCCGTTGTAAGGAGAGGTACCGTCGGAATTGAGCCCTATCCGCGACGAAAGAGCACCAGAAACATCACAGACCGACGCCACCGAGTTGACCAACTGACCGTCGATGTAGGCGCGCAAAACACCGCCCGATCGTGCGAAACAAATATGCGACCACACACCAGCCGGCACGTTGCCGATATTGCTGACGTCCGAGCCGCCCAAGATCATGTGCAGAATGCCGGTCGACTGCACATAGGCATTGATGCGTGATGTATTATCCACACCATTAGACCGATCAAGGATGATCGAACTGACCGCGCCAGCCCACTTAATCCACCCCATTAAGGAGAAATCACCAGTCCCGAAATCCAGATCGGCACTGTATGGCTGTTCGATGTAGTTGGTATCTGAAAACCCGCCGAACGCCACCAAATCAGCACCAGTAGCAACGGGGGTTCGTGTGATTGTTCCGTTGACGGTCAGATCGTTGCCATGTGGAGAGCGGTCAGCAATCGTGCCCCCCACCAGATCACTGGTCGCGGAATCGGACAGGGCGGTAAGTGAAATCTGGCCAGGCATCCACCCGGTCGCATACGCGCCGGTCACTTGGGCAAACATCCCGCTCTCAGGTGCGACCGGATTAGGCGCCATAAAGGTAAGCCGGGTATCATGGCCGAAGGCATTCCCAGACATGGCATAGGTATCCAACCCGCCATTTTCACTCAGAGGAAGCGACAGATCAGTGTATGCCGCATGAGCATAGGTCGCATAGTATTCGTCTGATGTACCTTTTCGGTAATAATATTCAGCGGGCGGATCAACGGCAGGGAGCTCATGCAGAACATGGATGTACCTTCCGATGCCGCTTGCCGCATCAGCACCATAAACAAACGCGCCGTCCTGACGAAAAGTGATCGGTCCATACTTAACAGCCGCTGCCCTGACGATGTTCACCACCGTATCCACGCCAGCAGGACCGTTGATGATAGACACACCGCCATCAGTTGCAGCCGCAATCGTGGGAACCGGCAGGCCAGTTGCCGGATTGATCGGCGCGTCAGGAAGGGCGGTGGCGGCAATAGCGTTGGCACCCTGCGACACAAGCGCCGGTATAGTGACGGGTACGATCTGCGTTGTGTTACGATTAACAACACCGGAACCTGTGCCACTGTAGGCTTGGGTAGAGGCGTATCGCCCGAAAACGTCGCGAGAAAAATCAACAAAACTGACACCGGAGAGGGATGCGCCGGCGGTAGACCACGCAAGAACACCCGAAGATGCTGACACTCCTGTAACGTACCGCGACGCTCTCCAATATTCCAAGAGATCTGCATCGCTGTATGGCTCAAACACCATCCACATAGGAAGCGTCGGATCGGTCGCATCATAGATCGTCACGACCGACGGTAGCGCCACGATCAACGCAAGCTCGGGAAACTCCTGACCCTCACCCCGATCGGCAGTGCCAAGCACCTCGGACCACCAACTCGCATCCTGAGCTGCAAGGCCATAGCGCCAGACGCCGCCGTCGGCGTCCTTGGTGGTATCGTAAAAGCAAACCGCCGAGGCCCCCGTCATAATTTCGGACAAGCGCGAGCGCCGCGCCGCGTGGCGCACTGGCGTCACTTCAATCGCGCCGCGCAGGATCTCGCGCAACTCGTCATCGGAAAGCGCGCGGTCAATCAGCAGCTTTTGCGACCAGCCATCCGCCGAAATGGTGCGCGGCCCCGCGCCGATCGCCTGACCGTCATCGATCTCGATCCCATAGGGGCCGAACGTGATATCAGTCGCCGCCGCCCCCAGGTCGGGCAGATCAGCAACAAGCGTCGCGCCCTCACCTTGCAAAACTGTGCGATCATAGGAGCCAAGAATTTCACGCACAGACGCCCGCTCAATCACCACCTCGCACGCGCCGCCGGTCGTGATCAAAAATAGATCGTCAACACCATCACCCTCGAGGGTGATCTCATTAATCCCGAGCGCGAGCGCGCCCTGCGCGGATGCACCCGAGCCGGTGCCGAGCTGCGCATATACATCACCGCTCAGAGCCGAGATCTCAATCACAGCGCACACGCGGCCAACCGCGACGCCAAGATCCGCAGTCACGCCACCGCGCGCACCGAGGCTCAGCAAGAGCAAAGCCCCCCCCTGATGGGTCGCGATCACATCGCCGCCCGCATCATCGCGTGACCATCCGGTGAGCAAAGCATTGAAGCCGGTCGCCGGCAACAGCTCGGCGCCGCGGTACAGACCGGCGGAACGCGCCAGGCGCGGGCGCTTGGATGCATCATTCTGCACCGCATCGATCGCGGCGACCGACCCCGAGACCAAACCCACAGGATCGCCATAGCCCGCACGCGGCTGACCGGAGCCCAGAAACAGCGAGGCGGGGCTCGAGGCGTTAAATAGAGCGCCGCGCGCGCCGCGACGAAACAGATCGGACAGGGGGGAACCACGCCCGCGCCATAGGTTTTCGGCAGTCGTCATTTCAGATCACTTTCGGCTTGAGGGAGGGACACAAGGCGGCGGCTCGCCGCCATCAAAACCACCAATATCGATGAGACCGGGTAGGCAGGCCGAGCACCGAGACGCGCAGGGCTTTCACCGCCGCCTTGAGAGGCGGGTTGCAGCCACGAAAAAACATATACCAGTTGCGCAGAGTCATGCCCGAACCTCCTGCACCACGACGCGCAGCGCGGCAATCATGCCGTCAGCCTTCGCATCGGCAACGCTGACTTGCGCCCAGGCGCACGCGGCATCCGCATCCGCATCGGCGCAAGCGTCGCGCAGGAGCGAAACCTCGGTCTCGAGTTTTTCGATCGCCTGTTTGGCATCGGCGAGTTGCCGCTCGAGCCCGGTGATCTCGATATTTCCAACAGGTGCGGCGGTCGGGTCGCCACCCTCACGCAGCAACTCCGCGAAGGTTTCCGCGCCAAGCGCCAGAGCCTCGCGGTGCCGCGCCGCAACCCATGCCTTGCCGCCCGGCCAGTCCACCACCCCGGCAGGGATCGAGGCCCGGCGGATTCCTGGGTCAATATCGGCAATCTTAACCGCAACCTCCGCCAGCCCTTCGACATCTCGAGCGCAAACCGCCTGATCATATTGCTGCTCGAGCTTGGTAAGTTTTTTCTGTTTAGACATGCCGCATCCTCACATTATGCTGTGTCTTTCCCTTTTTATTGTGAGGTGTAAAAAAGGCAAGAAAAAACATGCGCGCACGCGCAAAAACGGCACTGGCGCGTTATTCGGGCGCACCATTTGGCGCGCTAGATGTAAGGCTTTGTTATGTTTGAATTTTTATAGAGGCGGCGCGGCCCTTAGCAGGGGAGCGCCTTCGACCACTCGGCCACGTCTCCGTCGACCCGTTTAGCGACAAGGGCCGGGGGGGACAAGTAGAAATCCGACAGAATTGACAGGTCGCCATGAACACCTTGAGACAGAGGCCCGCAAAAGATTGAACGGCGGGCCGCAAGCCGCGCATGGTGGGGTGCCGTACCTTCGGACGCGACATGGTTTCGCGGCCTTTCAGCGGCAGTCCTCCTTGAAACCAAGAACAATCACCCCGATACTGATAGAATACCAAGCTCAACCCCAAGGGGCAATTTCAGGATTCTTAAAATGCGCATTTTTGCAACCGAGTTCGACCTTGAACCACAAACGTCCGGTGAGTTTGTTGCCCTAGTCTCTACTTGGATAAAGGGGATGCGGGCATAGACTGTGTTCAACACTCCGGAACACTTTGATCGGGACCCCGAGGCTCCTGTGATTGAAGGTTCGGCTGGTGA
>Ga0209345_10004702_pt1 | contig 13031 bp, 11 predicted proteins | sample Cruoilmetagenom7_FD_187294 | JGI IMG/M metagenome (GOLD analysis project Ga0209345, IMG submission 187294) | Oil polluted marine microbial communities from Coal Oil Point, Santa Barbara, California, USA - Sample 7 (SPAdes) (version 2) | ecosystem: Environmental > Aquatic > Marine > Oil seeps ...
ACTTCTGACATAAATTCATTAATTTCATTATTAGAAATTGAACCACTAATATCTAATGCAATAACAACATTTAGCTGCGCACTACGTAAACTCGGGTAAACAGCAGGGTCGCCACGACGCGATGATGGGCGCATATAAGTGTAGTCATCCCGGGCTACCATGGTCATATAACGTGATAACAACATGCGCCATGGCAGACGTGGCTGTAATAAGTGATCAACCATACGAGCCATGGAGCCACCCATTTTACCCGCTTGTATAGCTTGCTGCGCAGCGCTGGCCATGCGTTGTTGCCATTGTAAGCTTAATGATTCAATTTCCTGAGGTGTTAATGGGTCGGGTTCACCTTCACCTTCTTCCGGTGGGCCTTCTTTCTTTTTACCCTGAGCTTCACCCCTGTCTGAGTTATCTTCCCTGGCCCCACCATCTTCTTCGCCCTGGCCTTTTGAATCACTTTTCTGTTTCTGATTTTTACCTTCTTTCTGATCGTGCTCATCACCCGTTGCACCATCGTCACTATCATCTTTATCGTTATCAGAGTCCGGGTTGAGTTCCTGCTCTAGTTCACGCTCCTGATCATTGTCATTATCCTGCAGCATTGGGTAAATTTCTTCTGCCGTCATACCATCGTATTCGCGCAGATAGTTTGCATCGACAGGTGGCTTCATACCATCATTGATAAGCATAGGATTGATAGCAAAATCACAGGCCATATCCCAACGATGTTGCACACGGTTTTGACGTCGCGCAAAATGCGACAAGGCACAATGCAATGCTTCGTGAGCTAAAACAAATTGAGTTTGATCAGGGGTTAAAGCATCGATGTAATGCTCGTTATAATAAAGCTTTTTACCATTACTAAAAGTCGCATCACACCAGTCATCTTTAGCGCGCACCATAGGCAAACGCAAAACCAGTGCACCCAGAAAAGGTTTTTCCAGAATGAGCCTGGTTCGTGCTGTAGCTAGTTTTTTATCAAGATCTAATGGCATGTTTTTTATAAAAATCAGTAGAGTAAGTTACTGTTCAGGTTGCCCATATGTGGGTGTAGGCCAAGGCGAAAAATGCGAGCTTACAAATGTAAGTGTCCATTTTTTAACGCTGGCATGCATCCACATATGGGTGAGCTGGACTGTGATTTTTTAGTAGATCATTAATTCGGCTATATCATTCGCCCAATCAGCAAACTCCGGCACAGCAAAAATCTCCTCACCAATCGCTCGATGTAAATCTGAAACCATCATCACACCCATTTCTTTCTGGCGGAAGCTTTTTGCGTATTTTAAAATATTACCCAATACCTGCTGAGCATTACTTTCACCTTTAACCCGAATTGCACGACCAACCAGGGCAGCAGCAACTGCGTATTGCAAATCTATTTCTTTTGGTGAACTTACTTTCTCACCAGCTATAATCGCATCTAAATCTGGCATTTGATCCAGACTATCGATAAAGGCATTTAACTCAACACCGGCTGCCGGGCCAACACATGCTTGTAACGTTCCCAGTAGTAAATCAGGATGTTCTTCAAATTTATGTAGTGCGTTATGCGCAAACTCCCATGAGCGAGGTGATGGAAATGCTACGGGATTATGCGCAGGATCGAAATCAAATAATAAGTCTGGGCGAAAGCGCAAGAAACCAATGACTCGTTCATTAATATTATTTTCCCAGGCCCAGGCAACCCAATCATCTAAATTCACATCAACTTCATAATGAGAAAAGCGATTAGCTAAAGGCGCTGGCATAGTATAGGTCACACCGCGGTCGCCCTGACGGTTACCCGCTGCAAAAATAGCCCAGCCCTCAGGCACCTCATAATTACCCAGTTTTCTATCTAAGATTAACTGGTATGCAGCTGCAGAAACACTCGGAGGTGCAGAAGTGATTTCATCTAAAAACAAAATACCTTTCATTCCATGACGCTCAGCATTTGGCAACATTGCGGGAACAGCCCACTCAACCGTAGCACCATCTTTAAAAGGAATACCCCGTAAATCACTGGGCTCCATTTGTGACAGGCGAATATCAATAACCGGGATGTTATTTTTTTCAGCCACCTGAGCAACCATCTGTGACTTACCCACACCCGGTGGGCCCCATAACATAACAGGGGTATGGTGACCGGTTTCGGTACTGTTAAATTCTGTATTAAATACGGATAGTAATTTTGCGGGGCGCATGATTTTCCAAACTAATTATTTTCGGGGAACAATGGTTCAAAGAACTAAATAAAATAGCTGTTCAGGTTGGCCCTGTATGGCTCCAGGACAAGGCGAAAAATGTGAGCTTACTCATGTAAGTGTCCATTTTTCAACGATGGCATGGGGCGATACAGGGCTAAGCTGAGCTTCTATTTCTAGAAGCCGGCTTTCTTGTACCACTCTTGAGCTATTTCCTGATTCTTCTCAACGCCCTTACCTTCTTCATACATCATGGCAATCGTTGTCATTGAACCTAGCATCTCTTGCTCAGCAGCTTTTTTAAACCAGACGAGTGCTTCTGCATAGTCCTGCTCTACACACTCACCTTCCATATACATGAAACCTAAGCCATGCTGTGCGATAGCATCACCATTTTCAGCTGCTAACTTCATGTATTTAAAGGCATTTGCATCATTAGCAACCACGCCCAAGCCATTTTGATACATTATAGCGACTTTATGCTGTGCATTTGCATCTCCCTCTTCTGCAAATTGCAGTAGTAGACGCATAGCCTGAGTGAAATCTCTTGATTCGAATGCGGCATAGCCACTGGCCAGGCCAGGATCAATGTTAGGTGCATCAGACATGGTTAAACCTCTTAACGATTAATTTAATATTTTGCGGGAGAATAATTCTCATTTCAGCCGGCCATTTTAGCAGGTTTTCAAACGTTACATAAACTGATAATACGTGTGGAATAGCCAATTTAGCTCACTCCCAGCCTAATATTAGTTATACTTCAAAATATCATTTTGCGTCACAATGATCTATTTCAATCAAAAAATGCCATATTTGCCTTGATTTTTAGTGTGTTAGCCTTAAAATTCGCTCTCCAAATAGGAATACGAGGCATACCCTCCCTATAGGGATATATAGGCAGCTTATATGTCTGCTATAATACTGCCCATTGTGAAAAGGCGAACGTCTTCTCAAATGACTAATTTCAAATGTCGCTGGCCTTATGCCAACGACCTGACTTATAAATATGGTCCTTACCAGGAGTAAGCTATGAACCAAGAATATTACGATACAGTTGTTAAACTGGAAAAAGACGGTATTGATGCAGAGTACATCCAGGGCTGGCAAGGTGGTTACGTATGTAACCCAGAGCGTGAAGAGCAGCGTACTAACGAAGCTTATGATGCTGGCTTCGCAGATGGCAGCGAAAAGAACACAGATAACGCGTCTAAATTTAAAGCTTAATTTTTAGCTTTTGTTAGATACAAAAAAGGCCGGGGTTTCCCGGCCTTTTTTGTGGATGTATTAAAAGTAACTTTATCCGCAGAGGCACTCTGACCGGGCCAGCTGTCTTTGCTTATAAAACTACCCTAACTGCGCACTGCTCCGTCCATCAACCATCTCAAACTTGGATTTTTTCAGATTCTCCACCATCTCGGGAACCTCTATCTCAATAATTTGATCTGTAATCCATTTATTATCACGTTCCCCCATTTCCTGGCTGATAAAATCACCAAAATCACGCTTATACTGAAATCCTGGCATTTCCTTATCATCTATCCATGAACATTCAGCATATGCATTAAGACGTTGATTTAAAATATTAATAAAGTCAGTTTTATAATCTGTATTTCTACCAAGCAGGTCTTCACAGTTTTCCTGAAATGTTTTAGATAACTTAATTGCATATTTAGCGACAAACTCCTGACGCTCTTCTGCAGTCATTTGCTCAGCCACTAAACGGTCTGTTACAGAGACTAAAAATGCCAAAGCCTCACGTATCACGTTTAAACGCTGTTTGTGAGTATCTGTCTGGAAATTTTCATTTTCGAGGTTCAGCACTAACGCCGCTGCAATACGCCATGAAATAAACGCCATCGTATTGGCTTTTTCATCAATCGACACGGTGCGTTCTTTATCGTGCCATTTGGTTCTCATTCTCATGATGCTGTCTCTTAAAGATATTCGTTGTAGAATAGTATACTATTTAAGTCAGGAATTATCCTATCCCTAATAGGTATATATGAAATCTCTAACCAAACAAATTCAACATAATTGCCATATTTCAGATGCCCAGTATGCAGGTAATTATACCCTGTGTATTTATCTGTTAAAAATGCGTGAATTCTATCGTTGGGAAGCTCAATTACCTTTTGCCAAAAAACTAGACAATAGCGACATAGGTAACTGGCTCACACAGCGTGAAGGCTTATGGGATGATATTGATGAGCAGCCCCTGACAAACCTGTTAATTAACAATCAAAAATTTGACTGCTTTGAGAACGACAAAATAAATAATCAGTTAGAAACACAGCAGCTAGTTTATAGCGGCGGCTATGGTTTATATGGCAAACCTGTGTTTTTTTTAGGTGAACTATTACACAAAGAAGTTTTAGACGATTACACCCTGTATATTTCAGGTAAAGAACTGGCCCGAGATCTTGCGGCCCCTCCGGGAATGGCTCAGCATAAAACCATATACATTCGTCGTGAATCATTACGGCGTTTTATCTGGGAAAAATTTGAAGAATCTCACTGGCATAAACAGGAAAATCCATTATCTCGGGCGCTCGCCTGCTATGACTTTAAAAATCAGCCAGAAGACGCATTAGAAAAAATGACAGATAATGAAGTCGATACGATTTTACAACATGAAATAGGTGAAATACTGGCGGGTAAAATCCTCGGAGATGACTGGGAAGACATGATATTACATCTTCCCCATTCACAAGCTGAATTTATGGCCCGTGCTGTGCGTGATAATATTGCAGATATGCTCTCCACCCTGCCCAAATTGCTGGAAAAGGATGAAGCCGCTCAAATACATTTTTATTTTGCTAATTTAAGCAGTATGCGCAAGATGATTTTTCCAGGTTTACCCTCTGCTTATAATAGCTGGATTAATTCGGGTAACCCATCTAAATTAAAGTCACTAATTTCAATTGCTAATGACCACTGGATTGATATAGCCAAACAAATGCTTGGTCTTTATAAACAACATGGTGATAGTGCACAAACTAAAATAGAAGCTTTGATTAATAACAATTATCTTTAAACTATAATCAACTACTATAGGCAACTCCAACGTTATTCCTGCAGACTTTAAGTGGAGATCCAGCGACTTTTATCCACCTGAGGTCACCAGGCCTCCTGCCTTGGCAGGAATAACTGAAATTAAAAGAAAACAAAATTATGTATCACGACTCAACAAAAAGAAAACCCCTTATTAACTTTAAAGAAGTTAAGGAAAACAGCTTTATTTTTATTAATGAAAACGCCCTGCCAAAAGATATTTGTAGAGAAATGATTCGCCGTTTTGAAAGCGATAAAGAGTCACAATATCGTGGACGCATAGGACAGGATTTTAAAGAAAACCATGATATAAAAAAATCCACTGATCTGGCAATCAGCGCCCATGAAAACTGGCGTGATATTTCACAGGAATTAATGCGCTCATTAGGTCAATCTTTACGAGAGTTCTCCGATGCTTACCCCTTCTTTAAAGGTCCGTTTAAAGATGTTGGCTATAACATGCAACGTACCGATGTAGGCGAATATTATAACTGGCATATAGACGGTGGCAGCCATGATTTTGCTGACCGACAATTAGTTGCTTTATGGTATTTAAATGACGTGCCCGGACCCGGTGGTGCGACTGAGTTTTTGTTTCAGGATATTGCAGTACAACCCAAAGAAGGGGCATTGGTTTTGTTTCCAACATTCTGGACCCATGAACACAGAAATTCACAACTAGAGAAAGGCGTTAAATATGTAGCGACTACCTGGCTTTCATTTGCATAATGTAAATATTAGCGTCGTGTCATAAAAGAGCGCTTGAAAGCACATAAAAATATCCAAATTGGTGCCATATCAAAACAGGCAATGAAAAACGCACCAAAATCATGCATCACATACTAAAAAACATTACCGCTATTGCATTAATTATAGCTATGCCTCTGATTTAGTTATAATTAATACGATAGGCATTAAACATGCTTTTATCAAGATAACTTAGGTATTTAGAGATTTATGTGACACATACAGAGATTACTTCTAGCATCTGGCCACCAAATGACTGCCTTCCTGACAGGGAGGAACAAAAACATGCAGAAAACGTACTACCTGTATTTAAATCTATTTTGTCAGAAGAAAAAATTCCATATGATGAAAACTTATTTAAAATACTGAAAAACATTTACATCCCTCTATGTGCCTACCTCACTAATAAACATAAAAACAAACCCCTTATTATCGGTATAAATGGTTCTCAAGGCTCTGGTAAGTCTACAATAACAAAAATACTTCAGGCAATCATCGAAACAAGTTTTAAAATGAAAGTGGTTAGCTTTTCCATTGATGATTTATATTTAACAAAAAACCAACGTGAAAGTTTAGCCAAAGAAACACACCCATTACTTATTACACGAGGCGTTCCCGGCACCCATGATGTCAAACTAGGTATATCCATATTAAGAAAACTTTTAGAAGGAAAACATTCAGAAATTAGAATCCCAAGATTTGATAAATCCATAGATGATCGTTTACCTGAGCCTAGTTGGAGTTCAGTAAATGGTACATGCGATATTATTATATTTGAAGGGTGGTGTGTCGGATCACAACCGGAAGATGATAAATCACTAGAAACACCTATTAATGAGTTAGAAAAGCAGAATGACACTGATGGTAAATGGCGAGAATATGTGAATCAGGAGTTAAAAAACAGCTACTCAGAACTTTTTTCATTAATAGATATTTTAGTTATGTTAAAGATTCCCAGCTTTGAGAAAGTGTACGAATGGAGAAAACTACAAGAACAAAAACTTAAATCAACCATTGGCAATAGATCATCTAAATATACAAAAATAATGTGCGATTCAGAAATAGAGCGATTTATTATGCACTATGAACGCGTTACCCGTCACTCACTCAATGAAATGCCTAAACGCTCCGATATCGTACTTGAATTGGGAAATAATCATAATGTGAAAAACATTATCATCAAAAATGAAGCATGAAAAAATTAATTGTATTTAGTGATCTGGATGGAACATTACTTGACCATAATACTTATGACTGGAAACCCGCATCACCTGCATTAGAATCACTTAAAAAAAACAAATTTCCTTTAATATTAAATTCAAGTAAAACATGTAGTGAAATAGAATTACTACGAAATAATTTAAAAAACTTTGATCCATATATCTGTGAAAACGGTTCTGTAGTGCACACTAACCAGGAGTTAAAATTAACAACCAAATCAAATACAAATAGTATTCATTTCAACAAACCATATTCATATATTAAAGACGTACTAAATAAAATAAAACATACCCATAACTTTAATATGCTTGGTTTTAATGATATGGATTTAAAAGCATTAATAAAGTTAACCGGGCTCAGTAAAACCTCTGCCATCGCCGCAAGAAAAAGAGAGGCAACAGAACCATTACTGTGGAACGATAGCGATGAGTCTCTGCACACTTTCGCTGATCTCCTTAGACAACATGAGCTAACACTAACAAAAGGCGGACGTTTTTATCATGTAAGTAGCCCGGTAAATAAAGGAGCTTCCATAAAATGGTTGATAAATCAATATCAAAAATTACAGCCTGAAACACAATGGGTGACAGTAGGACTGGGTGATAGTTTCAATGACATTTCAATGTTAGAACTAGTAGATTACCCGATACTAATAAAAAACACACATACCAAAAAGCCTGATATGGGTCATATAAAAAACTTAATAGAATCAAACTTATCAGGACCTGATGGCTGGAACGTAGAAGTATTAAACATAATTAAGACAATAAAAGGTACAAAATAATGGGTGACTTTTATCAGAACGGAATTATTACTAATTTTCATAATTTAACCAAACGACCTGTAGAAGAACTAGAAAAAGAATTAATTTATTTCTCAAAACAGCGCCCTATGTCCCTGGTGCTGCCATCGCTGTATTCTGAGCTCGAAGGTAAAGCGCTACCTGGAATAGTTGATGAGCTTGAAAAAGTACCTTATTTAAGTGAAATTATCATTGGTTTAGATCGTGCCGATGAAAAACAATTTGCCAAGGCTCGTAACTTCTTTTCACGCTTACCGCAGCATCATGTCACACTATGGAACGATGGCCCGCGCTTGCGTGAAATTGACCGAATGTTACAGGAAAAAAACCTGGCTCCGACAGAAATGGGCAAAGGGCGAAACGTCTGGTATTGCTATGGTTATGTACTCGCATCAGGCAAGGCTGAATCAGTTGCATTACATGATTGTGATATTCTCACATACAAAAGAGAAATGTTAGCCCGATTGCTATATCCAGTTGCTAACCCCAATTTCAATTATGAATTTTGTAAAGGCTATTATTCCCGAGTTGCAGAAAACAAAATGAATGGACGTGTTACTCGGTTACTGGTTACACCATTACTTAGGGCATTGAAAAAAATATTTGGTTCTATGGAATACTTAGAATACCTGGATAGTTTCCGATACCCTTTAGCAGGTGAATTTTCAATGCGTGCTGATGTTTTCAATGATATTCGCATACCCAGTGATTGGGGGCTAGAAATAGGTGTTTTATCAGAGGTTAAGCGGAATTATTCAACCAATCGCTTATGCCAGGTAGACATTGCTGATACTTATGATCATAAGCACCAGAAATTATCAATTGATAATTCCAATGCTGGCCTGTCAAAAATGTGTACCGATATTTCTAAGGCTATATTCAGAAAACTAGCGACTAACGGCGTGGTATTTAACCAGGAAACATTTAGAACAATAAAAGCAACCTATTACAGGATTGCATTAGATTTTATAGAAACCTATTATAACGATGCAAAAATGAACGGTTTATATATAGACAGGCATAGTGAAGAGCAGGCTGTAGAGCTATTCGCACAAAACGTTGTTAATGCCGGCCAGCATTTTCTAGATAACCCAATGGAAACTCCATTCATTCCAAGCTGGAACAGAGTCATAAGCGCTATACCGGATATACTAGAACAACTATATGATGCTGTTGAACAAGACAATAAATAAAGCACACATCCATATTAAAGAAATTATAATGTGCCAAACAAAACCACGTCGATAAGTTAATATTGAATAAAAAATCAACTTATCGACGCCTGGTTAATATCTATCATCAGCAGTGCATTATCTGTCTAAACACTTCTTATACAATAATTATATATACATAAACGTATCATACAAAACGCCTATAGCTAAAGTTACAGGATATAGATACCTGTTTAAAAAAACTAATCACAAGGTATGTTTTAACACTCTATTAACCACATCATTTGATATGGTTGAAGAGTGGTTGATAATAGCTTATCTGAAAGCTTAGTTTCAGAAACAAGATCATACCAAATACTCCAATTTAACGATTCATAATCATTTAATATGATCGTTTGAGGAGCAGCAGTAACATTATGCACAGCCAGTAACTGTCTTCCCGTTTCATGCTCTGTACGTAATAAACTGAATAGTGAATTACCTGTATTAACAATACTCTGTGGACAATCTGGATGAAAACAAGACTCTATCTTTCGTATTTGCATTAACTCTTTTAAAGCGTAAAACACTTCATGATTGGGTGTATGCATAGAATCAAGTTGAGCAGACAATTCATCAAACTTCCATTTCTTGCGGTTAATCGAGCGTGTCCGCCCTGTTATTTCAACGCCGTGAAAATCATTTGGTGTAGCTGTTAAACTGTTGATATATAACGCAGGTATACCTTGTAAAGCGAACATAATAGCCTGAGAGCAGAGAAACCGTTGTACCTGCCATTGATCTGGACCTCTGCGCGTACCTTGCATGGCATCAAAAAGTGATATATTAATTTCGTACGGAGAATCTTCTCCTTTATGATTTGCTTTCATACTCACAAACCCACCAAACCTATGCATGCTTTCCAATAAATCATCAACCTCTTTTTTAGTAAGTATACCTTCAAGAGCCCGTAACCCAATTCCGTCATGCGAGGCAGTGAAATTTAAGTATGTTGAATTTGGGGGTAAATCAGGCAATTGACTGGCCCAATCATATAAGTAAGTTGCAGTTCCTCGATTAAATGCATGTAACAATAAAGGTGGCAATGGAAACTGATAAACCATATGCGCCTCATCACCGTCACCAAAATAACTTATATTTTCCTCATGAGGAACGTTGGTTTCAGTTAACAAGATGCAATCTGGATACAAATGATTAATTATTGTTCGCAACAACTTAACCACAGCATGTGTCTGCTTAAGATGCATACAACTTGTGCCTAACTCCTTCCATAGAAAGGCTATCGCATCAAGTCGAATAAGCTTTGCACCATTAGAAATATAAGTTAAATATATATCAACAAATTCGAGCAATACATTAGGATTTGAAAAATTAAGATCGATCTGATCTTCACTAAATGTCGCCCAGAGATAACGTGTTCCCCGGTGAGTGTTAACAGGCACCAGTAAAGGTGTATTTCTAGGCCGGGTCACCATACTTACATCAGTATCTGGTGAACATTCAATAAAATAGTCACAAGCAGGCTTTATATTGCCAACAAAATCATAAAACCATAGACTCTCACGGGAAACATGATTGATAACTAAATCAATCATGAGATTATAATCTTGTGAAATTTCTTGTATGTATGACCAGTCACCTAACTCTTCATTCACCTTTCGAAAATCTATAACTGAAAAGCCATCATCAGAACTATATGGAAAAAATGGTAATATATGTACACAGTTAATACTGTCTTTTAGATACAGGTTAAGAAAATTATGTAGACTTTTAAGAGGTGGCTCACCTTCTTCCAGTATGCTGTCACCATAAGTAATGAGTAGTATATCCTGCTCACTCCATCGCTGCTTTTTTTTAGTATATTTTTTGGGGTGATACTTATCTAACAGCACAAGTAAACGTGTGTGACAATTTTTAAAATATTCTGGATAAATAGTTAACAACAGTTCTAATAAATCACTTGAAAGTTTCTCTTCATTAATTACAAAGCCATCATTATTTATATCTACTGATACTGTCATTAATTATCTCGCAATGCACGTGCATTTATCAATGCTCCATAGAGGCCAACATTATCCTGAACTATTAATTTAACTGTTATTTTTTTCATATTCACTGACATGACACCTTTATTCAGAAAAGCCTGAATAAAACGTTCATTCATGATGAGTTTTTTTATTTTAGGTGCTATACCTCCGGCAATATAGAGCGTGCCTAAAGGATAATAAAACAATGCCGCATTACTTGCTGCTGCACCATAAATATCGACAAAAATTTCTAGCGTTTTCTTACACAAAGTATCTTTTTCTAAAATAGCATATTCGGTTATAACCTGAGCTGGATCTATTTTCTTCATTTCTTCACGAATTAATTCTGATTCAGGCAGCGCATTCACTTCTCGTAAATATTGATAAATAGTGTGTAGCCCATTACCAGATAAAAGCATCTCAAGACTAACGTGCTCATATTGTTTTTGCAGCCAGGACAGTAGTTCATTTTGCTCAGCATTCTCAGGAGCAAAACCAACATGCCCTGCCTCACTGGAATAAACCTGATAATGGTTCTTCTGCCATGCTATATGCGCAACCCCCAATCCTGTACCCGCCCCAATAATAACGGCATCTTTATTCAATAATTCACTAACAACATTTTCACCATGCTGAATAATCTCTATATCTTCATCATGAAGAGCCGAAACACCATTAGCTGCTGCTACAAAATCATTAATTAATTTAACCCGAGGTGTTTTTAACATTTTAATTAACTCTTCTTCACTTATAACCCAGGGAAGATTAGTTATAGAGGATACTCCAGATTCAACTGGACCAGCCACGGCAAAGCAGGCCGCATCTATATCATTTGTGGGGGCGTACTCAGAAATAAATTCATCTATCACCTGAACTAATCCACTATAATTGGCACTCTGATATTTTTTTTCTGCGACAACACGCTGTTCATTGTTACTAATATCAGACAAAATCAATCGTGTGTTGGTGCCACCTATATCACCTGCCAGTATATAAATAGTCATAAAATTATATTATCCGTCTGCTCTTATTGTTATTTTTTAACTTTCTATTATTATAAGTCACTCGAATTTACTTTTTTCGAACGCTGCTTTTTATAGTGATTAACCAGTCCATTAGTTGAACTATCATGTGTATCAATCTGTTGCTCATCATCTAGCTCATGCATAATATTCTTAGCCAGTTGCTTGCCCAGTTCAACGCCCCACTGGTCAAAAGAATCTAGATTCCATATTACTCCCTGAGCAAAAATTTTATGCTCATAAAAGGCAATAATTGTACCTAATGTTTTCGCATCAAGCGTATCAAACATAAAGGTACTGGTCGGTCTGTTACCCGGGAATATCTTATACGGTGAAAGTTTTTTAATTTGTTCCTCATCAAGCCCCTCTAATTTTAACTCTTCACAAACTTCCTTTTCTGTTTTTCCGCGCATGAGTGCTTCTGTTTGAGCAAACACGTTGGACATTAATGCTCGATGATGTCTTGCTATACACCTGAAGCTATAAACGGGAGCTAAAATATCTGCTGGCACGAGTTTTGTTCCCTGGTGTAATAATTGAAAAAAGGCATGCTGACCAGCAATACCAATCTCACCAAAAATTACTGGTCCAGTTGTGTAGTCAACTTCGTTCCCCTGCCTGTCTACATATTTTCCATTACTTTCCATATCGGCCTGTTGCAGATAGCCGGGAAAACGATGCATATGTTGATCATATGGTAGTATCGACATGGTTTGAGCTTTAAAAAAATTATTATACCAAACGCCTAATAATGCCATTATTACCGGAATATTTTTCTCAAGAGGCGTTTTTCTAAAATGCTCATC
>Ga0209345_10004703_pt1 | contig 13030 bp, 15 predicted proteins | sample Cruoilmetagenom7_FD_187294 | JGI IMG/M metagenome (GOLD analysis project Ga0209345, IMG submission 187294) | Oil polluted marine microbial communities from Coal Oil Point, Santa Barbara, California, USA - Sample 7 (SPAdes) (version 2) | ecosystem: Environmental > Aquatic > Marine > Oil seeps ...
TAAGGTAATATAAGTGTTATAACCAACAAAGCTGGTTAAAGTACCTTCGATTTCAGTACCGTTTGTTAATATATCAATGTTACCTTCTTGATAAGCTAAAGAAATACGCACCCAATTATATTCACCTTCAGGAATTTCATTTAAAGGCAATTCAAAAAACACTTCATTATTTCCTGCGAAAGAAGCATTTTGAAAATCAATGGCTTTAGCTCCTCCTGTATTTGTTTCAGCTCCATTAAAAATTATAACACCTTCTCCTAAGGGCGTTAATGCTGATGGTGCTAATTCTATATAATTTGCACTCATTCTTCCAATATCTGGAGATTGAGCTGCATTTCCTGATGGAATCTCTGATGGGAGTCCAAAATTATCTAAACGTTCTTGATTAGGGTCGAATTTAAACTTGACTATTAATTTATAATCATCATCACAACAATTAGTTTCATCATCACTTTTACAAGAAATTATAGATGATAAAATTAATAAACCAATAAGTATTTTAAATGGATTCATGGATTCGTTTTTTAACTAAACGAACTGAATATCATTTTGGTATAGATATCGTACGTTGAAAATTATTATTAACCTCTATCACGGTTAAGCACCTTGTATTCTTCATAACATTCGCTTATAGCATCAAGAATTTGAAGGTCATTTGCTGAACGAATAAAATCTTTAGAATAACTACAATTATTCAAAATTTCATCTATATCAACTCGTTCTAGTTGCAAAACCATCATTAAAGTTTCTCTGTCAAATTTTGATTGAAGAAGGTTTCTAATTTCATCATCTTCTTTCATCTTACGTAACTTACGCATTTGTTTAGGTCGTTTTCCAAAGACATTATAAAGGAAATCGGCGGGATTAAATATTGCACTTAACACCTTACTAACCGCGCCAGGTTTTGTGTTTCCTCCTTCGTATCCTGTTCCAACACCAGCAATACGGTAACGGTAATTATCATAAATAGGAATAATTTTAGCGTCAACTTCAACATATCCAGTAAGTTGAACTGGACGAATAACTACTTCTTCTAAAGCGATACTAAGCTCGGTCATTTTAATTTTAATCTTTCCGTATTTCAACCAGTCATTGGTTACACGAACACGAATAGATTTAAAACCTAAATATGAAAAATATAAGGTATCATTCACTTTAGCGCTAAGCTTAAAATCTCCTCTTTCGTCTGTAACTGTACCTAAAACTTTATTAAGGTTTACGATATGTACATTTTGTAAAGGTTTATCATTAGCGGCATTAATCACTTTTCCATCAATGATTGGATCTACTTCATCTTGAGACCAAGCAGTATTTGCGATTAATAATAGTAACAGAAGGTATAGTGTCTTTTTCATGTGTCTACAATATTATGTTTAACTGTCACATGCTGTTCGCTATTAGTCATTTCGTTGGGTGATAGACTTTTATACCATGCTCGTTTCATAATCTTTGTAAAAGTAAATGATTAGACTAAATTTTTAAACGAAAGTTTACTAAAGTTTACTTAAAATAAAAGAATCTATTGATTAGTCTCTTCTTCTTCGTCTTCCTCCAGTACCTCTATTATCGCTTGAACTATTATCTCTTCTACGACTTCTACCCTTGAATCCAGATTTTTCTTTACTTCCACCTCTATCAGAGTTTCCACCTCTATCACTGCTTCCTCTTCTATCACTTCTCTTTTTGAAGTCTCCTCTTCTTCCACCGCGATCTCTTCCACCTCCGCCTCCACGTCTTCCGCTTCCGCCACGTCTTCCAGAATCTTTAGAAATTTCAACAGAAACTCTTCTTCCTTCTAATTGGAAATCATTGAAAACACTTAATACCATTTCTTGGTGTTCTGTATCTGTATTAAAGAATGAAAAACTTTCTTTTACATCAACTTTATAAACATCGTCTTTTCCAAGATTAAGTAAATCTTTTAAGAAATCTTTCAGAGTCATCCAATCGAAATCATCTCTTTCTCCAATGTTTATGAAATAACGAACGCTATCTTTTGAATCGTCTTTATAATCATCGTTAGACACATTAAGATCTTTCGCCTTTTTATAATAATTATAGAAACGTGTAAACTCTACTGAAAATACTTTTTTAATTAATTCTTCTTTAGAAAATTCTTCAAGTACTTCATTAATATTAGGTAAATAAGTATCAATCTCATGATTGATTTCAGTATTCTTAATTTTATTAGCTAAATGAAATAACTGTACTTCACAAATTTCCATTCCAGAAGGCACTTCTTTTTGAACAAATTTCTTCTGAATAATTTTTTCAATTGTAGAGATTTTACGTCGCTCACTTTTTGAAACAATTACTATTGAAACTCCTGTTTTACCAGCTCTACCAGTACGACCACTACGATGGGTGTATGTTTCTATTTCATCTGGTAATTGATAATTGATCACGTGTGTAATATCATCGACGTCAATTCCACGAGCTGCTACATCGGTAGCTACTAACATCTGGATTTGACGATTTCTAAATGACTTCATCACCATATCACGTTGATTCTGACTTAAATCACCGTGAATTGCTGCAGCACTATACCCATCTTCAATTAATAATTCGGCTACTTTTTGTGTATCTCTTTTGGTACGACAAAAGATTACTGAAAATATTGATGGATTCGCATCAGCTAATCTTTTTAAAGATTGGTAACGATCTCTTGCGTTTACTAAGTAATATTCATGAGATACATTTTCAGCTCCCATATTTTTTCCTCCAACAGTAATTTCTACTGGAGTATGCATGAATTTTTTAGCAATCGTAGATACCTCTCTTGGCATTGTAGCACTAAATAACCATGTGCTTTTATCTTCTGGAGAATGTGAAAGAATTTCTGTAATATCTTCATAGAATCCCATGTTAAGCATTTCATCAGCTTCATCCAGTACACAGTATTCAATTTTTGAAATATCAACCAGTCTACGACCAATCATATCTTTCATTCTACCTGGAGTTGCTACAATTATTTGAGCTCCTCTTTTTACATCTCTTGCTTGATCTGTTATACTTGCTCCGCCATAAATAGCAACAACATTAAGTCCTTTGCAATATTTTCCGTAGTTCTTTAACTCATTTGTAATTTGTAAACAAAGCTCTCTCGTTGGTGAAAGAATTAATCCTTGGGTAGTTCTGCTATCAACATTTATTTTTTGTAGCATTGGAAAACCAAAAGCAGCTGTTTTACCAGTACCGGTTTGTGCTAAAGAAACCATATCGGTGTCTTTTTCTAATAAAATTGGGATTGCTTTTTCTTGAACATCAGATGGAGTTTCAAACCCCATATCTGCTATAGCTTTCAGTAAATCTTCTTCAAGGCCTAAGGCTTCAAATTTATTCATTTTGTAGTATTTTAATGTTTTATATATGTGTTGATTGGAAGTATATTCGACATATAAAACATACTACTTCACTTAACACAACCTCACCCTGAGGTTTTTCAAGCGGCAAAGGTACTCTTTTTAAATGAATTAAAGTAAATTATCTGAAAGGGCTTATTTTCAAGAAATAGAATTTAGAAACTCAATAAGTAATCGCACTGCTTTTCCACGATGCCCAATTTCACTTTTTTGCGTTAAAGTCATTTGTGCAAAGGTTTCAGAATAACCTTTTGGTTGAAAAATTGGGTCATATCCAAACCCTTCTTCTCCTCGTTTTTCTGTAATGATTTCACCCTTACAAATTCCTAGAAATAATTTTTCAGAAGTATCTAAACGCAAAGAAATTGCAGTTTTAAACTGTGCATCTCTATTTGTTTTATTATTTAACCCAGAAAGCAATTTATTCATATTATCATCTGAATTCTTTTGTGGCCCAGCATAGCGTGCACTAAATACGCCAGGTTCATTGTTTAATGAAGCAACTTCTAACCCAGTATCATCTGCAAAACAATTTAATCCATATTTCTCTTTAACGTAAGCTGTTTTTAATTGTGCATTACCTTCAATTGTAGAAGAGGTTTCAGGAATATCCTCAAAGCACTTTATATCGGTAAGACTTAATAATTCTATGTATGAAGGCATTAAAGCCTTTACTTCTCTCACTTTATTTTGATTGTGAGTTGCGAAAACTAGTTTCATATTTATGGGTGTAAGTATAAAGTAATTCTATTTTTCTAATACTTGTTTTAAATCATTTAAGCCTTCTTCAAAATCTTTTCCAACAGTTTTATCCATACTAAAGAATAGCATCATGATATTGAATGGTACTTTATTATTTCCTGAAAATCCCCAAATGACTTCAGTGTTATTACTATTTATTTCTTTTACTTTTAAAAAAGCATCACTTTTCGATTTCCAAGGTTTAAAGAAACGTAATTCTGTATCGATTTGTTCATTTTCAACAATTCTTTTAATTTCTTGCTCTCCTTCTCCAACGTCTTTGTTTCCTACCCATCGAGATATAAACCCGACCGTTCCATCTTCACCAAAGAACTCTTGTTTCATATCGGGGTCTTTCTTTTTCCATGGAGACCAATCATTCTGATTTTTAACACTTTTTAAATAAGGAAACACTTCTTAAATAGGTTTTTCAACTACAACAGAACGTTCTAAATGGAAACTTTTAGGAGCAATAATCGCTAATAAGATTAGTAAAATTAAAAAGCCTAACACAATGCATAAAAAAATCATACAATAAAATTTTTAGAGGTTGATTATTACCAATTTACAATTTTTTTTCTTCATAGAATCGTTCAATAATTTGATCGACACTTTTAATGGTATTCTTGGTCCATTGAAGTAAAATTACCTTTTTTTCTTCTTCAGAAAGTTGCCAGTCAATTTCTGTTGCTTTTAATTTAGTTACTACAGATTGCAAAATTATTGCTGCTGAAACAGAAATATTCAAACTTTCAGTAAAACCATACATAGGTATTTTTAAAAAACCATTAGCTTTAGTTAACACCGTTTCGCTTAATCCATCTTTTTCAGTTCCGAAGAAAAAAGCAGATTTTTTAGTTACATCAAAGTCTTGTATTAAAGTGGAATCGTTATGAGGAGAGGTAGCAATAATTTGATAACCTTTTACTTTTAAATCATTCATACATTTTTCAGTTGCATTATGCCTATGAATATTCACCCATTTCTGTGCTCCCATTGCTATCTCGCGATCAATATTCTTTCCTTGTTTTTCTTCAATTACATGCAAGTCTTGAATTCCAAACACATCACAAGAGCGCATTACAGCACTTGTATTGTGTAATTGATACACGTCTTCAGTTACAACAGTAAAGTGTCTTGTACGCTTTGATATAACCTCGTTAAATAAATTTTGTCGACGCTCTGTTAAGAAAGAAAGTAAGTATTCAAGTAATTGATTATCCAAGTTTATTCTTTAATTTTATAACGGAATATAATAACGAAGATATAAAAATTGAAGCAATGAATATTGTAGTATTATCAGGTGCTGGAATAAGTGCAGAAAGTGGCATCAATACCTTTAGAGACAGCAATGGTTTATGGGAAGGTCACGACGTTATGTCTGTAGCTTCTCCTCAGGGGTTTTCAAAAGATCCAGCTTTGGTATTAGATTTTTATAATCAACGCCGAAAGCAATTATTTGAAGTTAAACCCAATAAAGCACATATTGCTTTAGCAGAATTGGAAAATAAACATAGGGTAAATATTGTCACTCAAAATGTCGATGATTTACACGAACGTGCAGGAAGTACTGAAGTGACTCATCTTCATGGAGAGTTGTTAAAAGTAAGAAGTACTCTAAACGAACATGATATATATGATTGGAAAAAAGATTTAAATCTCGGTGATGTTGATGCTAACAACCATCAATTGAGACCTCATATTGTATGGTTTGGTGAAGCTGTTCCAAAAATGGAAGAAGCAATTTTATTAGTCAATAAAGCAAATATTGTCATTATTGTAGGAACTTCAATGCAAGTGTATCCTGCAGCGGGATTGATACAATATGTTCAATCTTCCTGTTTAATATATTTTGTGGATCCAAAACCATCAATTGATTCTTCAGAAAATGTGACAGTTTTTGCTGAAAAAGCAACTACTGGAATTTCAAAAGTGATTGATTTAATTCAAAAGTTATAAAAATGGCTTCTGAAGAATTATACAAAAAACTAAGCTACCCCAGAGCCTATAGACAAACTCGTTTAGATGTTGCTCAATGGGTGATGGATCGTCCTGAAACTTTTACAGAATTATTAGATTATTGTTTTCAAAAAGACGAGGAAATTTCCTATCGTGCTACTTGGATCCTTGAATTTGTTTGCCTGGCTGACTTTAAATACTTATTACCTCATCTTGATGTTTTCTTTAATAATCTACCCAATATTTATAAAGATCAAGCGGTACGACCACTTGCAAAGATTTGTGAAAAACTAATGGTTGCTTATTATAAGAAGAAAGATCCTGCGATTATTAATGCGATTCAGCAGAAACATAAAGAAACCATTACTGAATGCTGTTTTGATTGGATGATTACCGATCAAAAAGTAGCTTGCAAAGTTTATTCAATGCTTGCTTTGTATTATTTAGGAACTGAAATAGATTGGATTCATCCAGAATTAAAAATCATTATTGAAGAGCATATTCACGAAGGAAGTGCTGCCTATAAATCGAGAGGTAAATACACTTTAGAACAAATTAAAAAATTCAATACGAAATAAGCCTTGCCTTTTAGTTAACTGACAAGTTATTTGTATCTTTGCACCTTCAAAAATTCAACCATGGCAACGCATTCATTACAAGCAATTTCTCCTATCGATGGACGATATGCTTCAAAAACTAAATCATTACAGGCTTTCTTTTCAGAAGAAGCGTTAATACGTTATAGAGTTCTTGTAGAAATAGAATATTTTATTTCAATGGTGGAACTTGAACTTCCACAATTAAGTGATTTTGATAAAACGTTGTTTCCTGAACTTCAAAAAATTTATAGGGATTTTTCTACGGAAGATGCTTTAGAAATAAAAGAAATTGAGAAAACAACAAATCACGATGTAAAAGCTGTTGAATATTTTATCAAAGGTAAATTTGATACACTAGGACTTCAGAAGTATAAAGAATTTATTCACTTCGGATTGACTTCACAAGACATCAATAATACAGCAGTTCCTTTATCTTTAAAAGATGCAATGAACGATGTATATGTTCCACAATTATTCGAATTAAAAGACAAACTGAAACAACTTGTAAACGATTGGGCAGACATCTCTATGTTAGCTAGAACACATGGACAGCCTGCATCTCCTACTCGTTTAGGAAAAGAAATCAACGTTTTTGTAGTGCGTTTAGAAGAACAATTTGATTTATTGAATGATATTAAAAGTGCCGCTAAATTTGGTGGAGCTACAGGAAACTTTAATGCACATAAAGTTGCATATCCGAACATCGATTGGAAAGAGTTTGGAGGAAATTTTGTGCAAGAGAAATTAGGATTGTATCATTCATTCCCAACAACTCAAATTGAGCATTACGATCATATGGCTGCATTGTTCGATTGTTTGAAAAGAATCAATACCATATTAATTGATTTAGATAGAGATATCTGGACCTATGTTTCGATGGATTATTTCAAACAAAAAATCAAGAAAGGTGAAATTGGATCGAGTGCTATGCCTCATAAAGTGAATCCGATAGATTTTGAAAACAGTGAAGGGAATTTAGGTATGGCAAATGCAATGTTTGAGCATTTATCTGCTAAACTTCCAATAAGTAGATTACAACGTGATTTAACTGACAGTACGGTATTGCGAAATATTGGAGTGCCAATTGGACATACTATTATTGGGTTTCAATCTACAATGAAAGGTTTAAATAAGTTATTATTAAACGAACCAAAATTTGCTGAAGATTTAGAAAACAATTGGGCAGTAGTTGCAGAAGCGATTCAAACCATTTTACGTCGTGAAGCCTATCCTAATGCATATGAAGCATTAAAAGGTTTAACGAGAACTAATGAAACAATTAACGCAAAATCGATGGCTGATTTTATTGAAACTTTAGAAGTTTCAGAAGAAGTAAAAGCTGAGATGCGTGTGATCACTCCAGCTAATTATACAGGTATTTAAATAGATAAGATTCTGAAATAAATTCAGAATGACAGATTTGTCATTCCGACAGCGTGAAGTATGAACGACGAGGAATCTCTTATTTAATAGCATTCAAGAAAAGAGATTCTTCGCTTTACTCAGAATAACACTGTTGTTCACTCAGAATGACATTCGATTTAGTTTTTTTCAGAATGACAAGTAATAAAAAAAGGCTTTCATTGATGAGATGAAAGCCTTTTTGTATTATTAAAATTAACTGTTAGATATCGTTTATATTAATATTAAGCATATCTCCAATTCCAGATAATTTTGAAAAATCGAAATTACCATTATCTAGAGATCCTAACATTTTTGCTATTTGGTAGGGCTGCATATTATCTCCTAGAAGTCTACCAATCACAAATCCTTTTTCAGTATCACTTGCTAAAACGATAACTTCATCTACTGCATTACCTTCTCCAAGATATTTTAAAAGAAAACTTTTCCCATTAGAGTTTATAGTCATTAAAGTTTCAAATTTCTCTTGGTTTAAAATTTCATTAATTTCTTTTTTATTAGCATCATATGCTACATCATTTCCTCCTTTTATAGGAAATGCTACTACATTAATTTTCTTTACAGTTTCTAGAATATCTTTCTCTTCTTGAGATAAGGTATTCCCTTCAGCTTGTAATAAGCTAGTGGCAATATCTACTTTTAGAAACGTATCATCTTCTTGTTTTTCAACCAAATACTTTTGTAAAGATTTTTCGTTGCTACAGCTAAACAACATCAATGCTGCTAAGCCTAGTCCTATGATATATCGTGTAACTACCATACTTATGATTTTTTCTTGTTTTCAAGATTTTTCAACTCATCACTACCTGGCATATTAAGATCCTTGGTAAGTTTAGAGATTTTCTTAAGATCAATATTTCCAGTAATACTCATGATTACAGTTCTATCTTTCCCTTCAATGTTTCCAGTAAGGTGCATTAACAGCTCTCTTACATGGTTTTCATCACTTCCTTCTTTTGAATAAAATTTAATGTTTTTACCATCATCTTTCACTCTCATTAATTCTGAAAGACCTTTAGAGCTCGCAACATAACTTTTAACTGAAGCATCCATACGTGTACCTACACTTGGGTTTTCAGTAGTAAAAATCTTGATATTATCTAAATTATTAACTAATTCTAGGTATTCTTTTGCTTCAGGATCGGTAGAGTTTAAATCCATCTTTCCTAATAGTTTAAACATATTTTTTGTAACGACCACTGAGGTTACGTCATTCTCATCTTCAAATGCATCAAAGGCATCTTGTGCACTCATTAAAAATGGAGTGACTAACAGGGCGATTAATAGGATTACTTTTTTCATTTCTTTAAATTTTAAATTTTTGATTAATGTTTTTTTATTTTAATACTTTATTCGTGGTTAGCGTTATTTCATTGATTGCAACGAGTGCATCCGTTCCTTTTGTAAAGTTTTCAGAAAGTAAAAACATAGGCTCTGTTCCTTTGTTTAAATTATCTGAAAATAATAACATAGTTTCTTTTGTTTTATTTAAAGCCATTAAGGCGTCTTTTTCATCTTGTGACATTCCTGAATTAGAGAACACAAATCCTGCCACTGTTAATACGATGGCTAAAGAAGCTGCTATACTGTACCACATTCCTCTTGATGACTTTGCTGTTTCGGGCAATACTAATTCTCGTTGAGAAACCTCTTGTTTTGCCATTGAAAGCCCTGCAAATAAATTTTTATAAGGTACTAAATGATCAGCAACTTCTTCGTTTGCAAAATAAGTACGTAGGATAGCTTCTTGTTCTAAGGAAGTGTTTCCTTCAAAATAATCCTCTAATAAAGATTCTATTTTAGCTAATTCCATAATTGTATTGTTTTATTAATTGTTCTCTTATTGTTTTTCTAGCTCTTGATAAACCTACTCTAATTGCGGTTTCGCTTATTTCAAGCATTTCTGATATTTCAGCAAATTCAAATTGTTCGACATCTCTTAGCTGCATAATCATTTTTTGTTTTTCAGGAAGCGTTTCCATCAGTCTTAACACCATTTCAACACCTTCTTTTCCTTCTACTGTTCGTTCTATATTATCGGTGTGATGAAAATTATTATGTACAATTTTTAAATTGGATGCTTGCTTCGATTTTAATCGGTCTAAGCAGTAATTTTTTGTCATCGTCATCGCAAATGCTTCAGGATTTTTATAATTATCCATTTTTTCTTTGCTTTTCCATAATTTCAAAAACACTTCTTGAACTGCATCTTCGGCTTCATCAGTCGATACCAATATCCTTCTGGCAAGCCTAAATAGCTTATCCTTTACTGGTAATATGATCTCTAAAAATTCTTTCTGCTGCATTGGTTAGCGTTTCAATTTTTATGCTCTTCTCCTTTACGACGAGCTAGTTTTATTTTTGTTACATCTTATTTTTACAAAAGTTAAATTCTTTTTTGGATTCAGCAATAATGTACCTAATTTAGGAGTTTACAAAACAAAACGAAATATATCCTTTCTTATGAAAAAGAAATCAGTCTTATTACTTTTATTAGTAGCCATTCTTTTTAGCTCATGTTTTAAAGATAATGATGATGAAATACAAGTAGCTTCTACTCTAGATATTCAGAATTTTATTTATAGAGGCCTTAATTTCTTCTATCTATATAAAGCTGACACCGATGAATTAGCCAACGATTATTTTGCTAATGATGGAGAAAGAAATGCTTTTCTTGAATCTAAAAACAGTCCAGAAGAGTTATTTGACTATTTACGTTCTCCCCAGGATCGTTTTAGCATTTTAGTTGATGATTATGTTGAATTAATAAATGCCTTAGATGGCATCACTTTAAACAACGGAATGGAATTCGGTTTGGTTTTTTATCCTGACGGAAGTGGAAATGTGTTTGGTTATGTACGTTATGTATTACCAAACTCAGATGCAAGCAACAAAGGAGTTACGAGAGGAATGATATTTAATACTATTGGTGGTCAACAAATCAATGAAAACAATTTCAGTGCTTTATTAAGTCCAGACACATACACTATTGGGTTAGCAAATTTTGATGGAACTACGGTATCTGCAAATGGCGAAAGTATTGATTTAGTAAAGTCACAGCTTACTGAAAACCCAGTCCATATTGTTCAAACATTGACAGTGCAAGGTCAAAAAATTGGTTATTTAATGTACAATGCATTCACTCAAAATTTTGATTCACAATTAAATGCTGCTTTCGCACAATTTCAAGCAGATAATGTAACCGATTTAATATTAGATCTACGTTATAATGGTGGAGGTTCTGTAGATACTGCTATTGGTTTAGCAGGCATGATCACTGGACAATTTAACGGAAGTTTATATGTGAGTGAAGAATGGAATGAAGATCGACAAGCTGAGTTTTCGGGCGATAAACTATTTACTAATACTCTTGAAAATGGCGAACAAGTTAACAGCCTTAATTTAACACGTGTGCATGTTATTACTTCGGGACGTTCTGCTTCTGCAAGTGAATTAGTTATTAATGGATTAGATCCTTATATCAATGTAATACAAGTAGGTGACGTAACTACAGGAAAATTTCAAGCTTCCTTTTTATTGTTTGATGCGCCAGCGCCCTATTTTGCAAGAAGTGCAGCGCATACAGGACATACTTATGCCATGTTACCTTTAGTATTTAAAACAGTAAATGCAAACGGAGTAACTGATTTTGTAGATGGATTGGTACCCGATATTTCTGTGCTTGAAGATTATAGCAATTTAGGCGCATTAGGCGAAGTAACTGAACCTTTATTAGCAGCGGCTTTAAATGAGATAGTTCCTAGTCCGATGCCTCAAACCAGAACAAGTCTACAGTTTGAAGAAATTTCTGAAAGCAAAGCGAATTCTCCTTTATATCAATTAATGATTGCGGAGCAGTAGAAAACAAAAACATTTTATTTATAAAGCTCTTCGGAAGAAGGGCTTTTTTTATTCTAAACTAAAATAATTCTATAATTTGAAGCATAACGTCCTACGATTCAACTTCGGGCCCCATAGCTTTGAAAAGCGAGGAAAGTGAAATTCTGTTTGAGCAATTAGACACTTTGGAAAGTAGAATGGTCAATGCCGTTCGTAAAATCGCCGATCTTAAACGCATTGCAGGGCATGAAGCCTATAGTTTTGCCTTGAGTGTGTACAAAAATTACGATGCTGCCAATCAAGCAGGCATACCAGGCGCTAAAGAAAGTTATGAGCGACTGAGTGAGCGTTTTAATGGGCAGGGGGGCAGAAAACCAGCTGAGCCACTACCCCAATAATTGAGCAAGAAAGTAAAGGGCAATAATTTGCCCTTTTTTTATAAACATTAAGAGAGGAGTCGAATAAAATTCGACTGCAGACGAATTTAATTAGAGAGGAGTCGCAATTAATTAGAGAGGAGTCGAATTTATTTAGAGAGGAGACATATTTATTTAGACTGCAGTGATATTTATTTATAGAGGGGTCGAATAAAATTAGACTCTAGACGAATTTAATTGTAGAGGGGTCTAATTTAATTATAGAAGAGTCTTAATAAACCCATTAAAACAAAAAACATGAAAACTAAATTTCAGGCAAAAAATACATCGCCACATATTGGTGCTATCTTAAAAGAGTTTATCAAAAAGCACAACATCTATAAAAGTGCATTAGCCAGACGCTTGCAACGTAGTGCATCAACTATTGAGTATTATACAAATAGCCCAGCATTACAATCAGCAATTATATGGGAGCTTTCTGTTGCATTAAAACACAATTTCTTTGCAGACCTCGCCGCACAGCTCCCTCAAGAATTTACCACTAATGTGCCTGTAGATACTAGTAAAGAGGAAGAAATAGAAAGGCTTAGTGATGAAAATAAATTGTTGAAAGCTAAATTAGATACGCTAAAAGAAGTGCTAAAAAACAAGCAAATCTAAAGTTGCTACCATATTATTTAGTAGCTTTAACCTCGAAACGATAAAAAAGCATCTAATGTATCGTTATCGG
>Ga0209345_10004704_pt1 | contig 13028 bp, 25 predicted proteins | sample Cruoilmetagenom7_FD_187294 | JGI IMG/M metagenome (GOLD analysis project Ga0209345, IMG submission 187294) | Oil polluted marine microbial communities from Coal Oil Point, Santa Barbara, California, USA - Sample 7 (SPAdes) (version 2) | ecosystem: Environmental > Aquatic > Marine > Oil seeps ...
AGGACCATAGAAAACTGAAAACTTTTTTTCTCATTTTCCAAGTTAGAGAGTACTAAACCAAGTAATACGACGAGTAATCCGTTGTGCACCACCGTCCCATAAAATAAAAATAAAGAATCTCAAAAAAACTTCAACTTTTTTCTTGACACCTTTTTTCAAGTAATGTAAGATGAAATCAACATTAACACAAAACAGGGGGACGGCATGAGATACGAAGAAATGACCAAGATAATGGATGAGATGAACATCATCTACATAGAGAGATGGGAAGCACATGAGAATATCGTCTTGGTATTCGACTACACAGGCAAGGAATTACGGTTTACCTACGGATTGACTGAGAAGGGCAATGGCCGGTTCTACACAGCGCTTGATAAGGACATCCAGATAATGTCGAACCTCGTGGATGTATCAGACCTTAGATGCTGGATTACGTACAAGGACGAGGCTGTTATATACTCAGTGGAAACGCTTCCTGATAGGCATTTGGCCCAATACAATTTTGACAACGAATCAGGGAAGCTGTTGACAATTGTTTAAGAAAGGACACCATGGAATATAAAACACTATTAAAGATTTTTGAAGACTTAAGCATTGAATATAAGTTATACAGGAAAGTAGACGATGTAGTAGCCTTGGCCAGTACAGGTGAACCCCACGAAGGATTAAGAGAAAAGTCCTTTTTTCTCAAGAAAGGCAAAGGGGTTGATGAATTTAACACCTTAGGCTATGATATCGATATATTCCATTCAATTATTTGGCTGTCCGATCACGAATTAGATTCACGATATAGAAGAGACGGAGTTACTTATAGAGATATGGAGACAAAAATAAGCTATATCTTCACCAACAACCAAGCAAAATTAAAAATGGAGAAAAAATAATGTTATACGAAGACTTAGCAGAAATATTGGTAGATCTAGATCTAAGGTATAAAATATTTGATGATTTTGGTGATGATTCAGATGGCAGCATCATCCAGATGGAACCGTCGTATATTCAGGTCTTAGCCCCAGATACGTCGAATGTAGTATTTATTAAACTAAAAAGAAATGAAATAGGTCTGATAGAAACCATCGACAAATCAGACTTTGGTCTAGTTTTTCGTCTAGCAAGGTTATCTGAAATTAGTAACATGGAGATTCATTTCAATAAAAAAGACATAACCTTTTCAATAAACCACAAGGATCATATATTTTCATACAAAAACCAAGAACTAATATAGGGGAATGAAAAATGCTTCAAAAAAACTCGATAGACCTAATTGGGTATGCCGGTTCAGATAGTGTTGTATCCGTGCTAAAAGATGGGACTTCAGTCGTTAATTTTACAATTGCAACAAACTATAAGTATAAAACAGCATCAGGAGAAATTAAAGAGAACACCTCTTGGCATAAGATAGAAGTATGGAACGAAAAACATTTAGAAATAGCATCCGAAATATCTAAAGGCGACGGAGTGATAATTGAAGGACGTATAAAATACAAACAAGTACCAGAGACGCCATATATTCAGGCTTCAATAGTCCCATGGACAATCAGGAGATTTATTGACACCCCAAACAGGCTATTGATTGATCCCCCAACGGAGACGGAGCTAGAGATACCTTTTTAATTAAAAAATGCCGTGACACCCCCTATATGGAGCTGTCACGGCATTTTTTAAAACATCTTCATAAATAACGTTGATCCATTAATCAACAAATTACCAGCCAATAATCCGACCATCATAGAAAATTTAATTTCAAGGCTTCTTATCCTATCATAAATTTCTTTTTCTCCCATTAGTCCTCCTTAGGTTCAGGCGGTTCATAAACTGGTAGCTCGCGATCAACAACCTCAATAGGTACAGGATCTGGCCTTTTACCTGAAATAAAACACTCTTCTTTCAACATATCGGCAAAAACTGTTTCTCTAAATACAGCCATTTGATCCTCCTGTTTTAAAGTTTTCATATTTATCAAGAACCTTGTCAACATATCCTTGATTTCCGAAGGGTTCGTTTTCCGTTCGACTGGCCCATCGGTTATAAGTTGCAATACCTTTATTCCTTCCATATTGTTTAATATTCCAGGCAAGAATTTGACCCCCAATATTAATATTATATTCTACATCAAATAAATCTTCTTTCTTTTCAGGCGGCCAACCCATTACATTTAGCCGGTTTGAACAACTTCCATTTCCGTCATCATGGCAAAGTATCTGCATGATTCCTATTGATGGATCGTTTTTATTATAAGCATTAGGATTTTCGTTTGATTCGACACTTGCAACAGCTTTTAATATTAAGGGGTCAACCCCATATTTACTACCAACATCATTATATAAACGATCATAATTGATCCCCACAGGTTCAGGAGCTGATTTTACAATCTTTGACATTAAAAGAAAAACAGCCGCCACGGTCGCCCCAACAAGTCCGAATTTTATTAAAATATCCACTATCAACCCCTAATCATTATATTCTTTTACCTTAATGGTACCATAAATATTCCCTGCTGTACCAAAAAACTGCATTGATGTTATATCAGCACCAATCCGTCCTACACCTGAGAATCTTTGATCTGATAATGCAAGGCTTGCCGCAACCTGCACAAGGCCAGCCGAATGGAAAAAAATGTCCTGACTTGAATCATAAAAATTTTGAAGCCTAATACTAAATTGACCTCTATTTGTCCCACCACCTTGTTGTGAAACCATACATTGTGCTTGATTTACGGTGCTGCCTACCGTCCCACCTGATGTTTGCCCAGAATAATCATAATTAGCCCCTGAATTAGAATTAAACCTTATCCAGTATGATTGATTTAATGTATCACATTCAAACGAAATATCTATTTGAGTATAATTATCATCATTATATATCAGAGGTATTGATATACTTGCGACATTAGAAAACTCAATTTTCGAGTTTGTCTCTTTATGACTATTCAAATAAAATTTATTATATCCCATAGATTCTCCTAAATAACCAAACAAAGTCTATAAAACATTTTAACAAAAGTAGATCCAATAGATAGGATTTTGATATAGGTTATTTCACTACCTAAATCCATAGAACCGCCAAAATTATAACATCCAAATTCATTAGCATTTTTATATAATGATGATTGGCCTACATACATCCGCTCTTCACCAGCGCTATCAATAGACTTGGGAAGATGAAGCCGTGTTGATTGTTTTAATGTAGTAAATCCGGCACAGGTCGTATTAATAGAAGATTCAGCACCGCTGACATGTTTTAATATACTATCACCAATTGAGTACGACCTATATACACCATTATTTCTATAACCATAACCTGAATTATTATTAAACCTACCATAAATATAATTAGCTGCGGCCATTTCAACGTTAAATTCCAACTGATAATCAGAATCTTTATTCAAAGGCAGATCAATATCAGACCCACTAGTCAAAGTACCTTCAGCAATTAATCGATAAGCGCCTGTATTTCCAAAAAATCCGGGCATATCTAGTCCTCCGTCCACGTTACAGCTATATCAATAGCTCCGCCTGTATCATTACGAATATAAACGGCTTCAGAGGTTTCCACACAAAAGGTATCAGACGGTAATAAAATAGTACCTCTATCAACGGCAACATTGATATCACCAACCCTGACAAGACCCCCAGCGGTGGGCGGATTAGTAATATAAAGCATCCTCCTATCCGTATTTGCAGGCGCTACCTGAGTTGCGGCACCATCAGCACAAGCAACATCCGCCACTGAATCAAAAACGCTAGCCTTTGTAGTTGTGATTGTACTTGCTGACTTATCAGGATTTTTAATGTCAACATTTGGATTATCACAAACCACAAAAGTTATATATTTACCAGCCTGCGCTGTGTTTGTAACAAATAACCTGTTAAATTTACTCCCTTTTATTAGCATACCCTGCGAAAAATTCAATGGTGCGTTTATCCTGTTATTTAGATAAACGTCAATATTTGCATTTAAATCAGAAGCAGCATAAGCCCAAATAAAAGAACCACCTAAATTAAACTCAACCTGATTCCTTTCATTATCCAGTAAAATAGATCTTACAGTAATATTTGCCTCTGCAAGTCCGAATTCAGGAAGTGCAACACCTTCAAGACCTACTGGGTAATATCTTCCATGGTCACTTGTTGCTTTCATTAAAACCCCCCTTTCATGGCAAATATTACCGCTAAAACGGCAATTCCGGGTATAATATATTGTTGCATCCCTTCAATATCAAAACCCGTTTCCGATTCACCACCCAATGCGCTTTCAATATAAGCTTGTTGCTCGCCTTTAGCACTTGCAGCCATCATGACGTCTCCTGCAATTTTACTCCTCGCAATTTCACCAGCCTGTATCAAATTTACAAAGTCAACAGCATTTTGACCGGTAAAACCGATGTCACCAGTGCTTGATTCGGTATGTGTAACATATTCTTTATTAACAGTGCTTGATGATTTACTTGAAAACAAGCCCATATCTACCTCCTAAACTTCTTTATAAGAAAATACAACCCTACACCCCCACCAACAATAGCCAATACAGGTACCGATTTTTTCAACCCTGCGGATATACCTGACGGGAAATAATCAGAAGTTGGCGACCTGTTTAAATATCGAGTAGCAATATCCGAAGGGTCACTTATTGCCCCGTTTCTTTCTGACCCTTCAATATAAGGCTTAATTATTTCACCAAGATTTAATGCAGTAGGTGAAATATTAATACTTCCAGTATCATTACCACCAGCCTTAGCAGTAGGATTTGCCGTTAACTCCAAACTATTCCCGCCACCAGACGCCATTTTACCCAAAATTGCCCCTGCACCTGCCATTATTTAATCACCTCCTTATATATATAAAACGCCCCAATGGCAAATATTATTCCAGTTAATCCAATCCCTATCCCAGCAGAAGCTAAACCACTTGCCGTATTTGATATAACCCCACGGATATCAGCCCTGTTTTCAGAATAATCAAGTTTTTCAAGTGAACCAGTTACATGCCCCATCAACTGCTTTTCGTATTGTGTCCTTAATTCTAATTCCTCTTTGCTTGGATTTTCTAGACTCCATAAGGGCATAGCAATATCATCATATAGAGAACTCCAAGAACTAGTTCTTTGTGCCATATTTCCCCCCTATTTAATTAATAACATCAAGACAACTGCAATACCGACACCGACCCCCGCATATATCAAAGTCTTTTTGTCTACATCATTTGAATAATCTTTATTTTGTCTTTCAGGATTTACAGGTCTGACATATGTAGGTTCATCAATAGGGCTGGTTTCTTGTTCTTTAAATTGAGACTCTGCCCAATTCCCCAAAATAACCCCACCTGCATCCGACACACCTTTTAACAGTCCACTTGCTGATTCTGAAAGTTGACCAAAGAAACCATCTAGCGCTCCTCTTGAATCACCTACAATAGCCATTTTCTATTATCCTCTAATTGGGGTTATTGTAATAGGCAGAATATACAACTTAGTTGTACCTGCACCAACTGTAACGTCAAGCTCAAGAGTCAACTCACTAAAACCAAGTGTGTCAACGGTCTCCGTCAAATACCCATCAGTTACATGATCAAAATAATACCATCCACAAAGATTATTATGGTCATTCCTTGTTATCTTATCGTATAAACCGGCTGCCTCAATAGATGCCTCAGAAAAAGATCTAGTTACTCTATTTCTCGAAAGACCTACCTGATTAAGCAAAATAGCTGGAATATCAGCATAAATATTTGTCCCAGACTTCCATTTAAAGTTGTTTAAAATTGCGCTTGAATCTTCACCGGCATCCGTTGTATTTATCAAAAATCCCTTGTATAAATCACCTACAGGCAATTGTACCTGAAATTGTGGATTAGTTGCTGTAATATCCTTTTCAATAACGTAGGTTCGCCATTGAGAAAAAGCCCCCTTGACACCGTAGGACTCAAGACTATGAACTTCGACCAAAGGCTCGGTTATCCATGCAGGAGCAAGAATATTAGCAATTACATCGCTAACATCACCCCAAGTTATCTCAACCTTTAAAGAACTAAGCCTTGAAGCATCAAGGGCAGTTTCCATCGGCCTTAAACAATTAGGCATCCAGAAAGGCATAATTAAACTTGTATCAACGGCAGGATCTGCAACCCCATTTCCAAGACTTGCGTCTATGTGCGGAGCATTCTGATACATATAATATTGCATATGATAAAGTTGTTCACCTGATATTGACCTAATAACGTTTGTATTATTGGCTATAATATCAATTCTTTTAATAACACCCCAAGCATCACCTTTCGCAAGATCGGCAAGAGTATTCTCAGCTATAAGGGCGTCAGGGGTACAAGTTAGCCGTAAATATAATTCGCGGTAAATCATACCTCTTGATAATTCCAAGGTTGTTTTGTTGTTTTCGGAATACTCAATATTTCCCTGTTTTCTCCATCTAATACTTTGTGCCATACTTTATAACTCCTATTTTGATATAATAGTTGATTTATCACCAGCAGGGTCAACAACTTCACCCATAATTAAAGACCTTATAGCAGGAGATCTAGATTTAAGCTGATTCAATATAAATCCCACTCCTAGAGTCATCATAACAATTTTTAAAACGCCTTTATTTATCATCCTTTACCCCTTTTGCCTCACCAGACTTTTTAACTGAGGGACTTGATTTACTAGAAATATCGTTGCCAGTGCTATTCCCACCGTCATCAGGTTTGACTTGCTTAATAATCCTGCCATTTTCATCATCTCCATTTTTTAATTTATTTATAGCTTCCTTTACTTCCTTTAGATCTTTCCTCAATAATTTAACGTGCTTTATATCCCCCCTGTTATCTTGTTGACTCCGGATACTCTGTTTGCGATCACTATCGCCGCTACTATCAACAGAACTTTTTTTACTAAACTTTTGTTCATCTTTTTTACCTCCTAAAATATTAACTGCAATAAAAACCAAACTACCAAAAACACCTGCTATAATTGCCGGATGCATAGAAAATCCCCCATTAGATCATACACAAATTTTTAAGTAAAGAAAAAAATCAAAAAGCTTTTCCCGGGGCGTTTTTCTGATGCCGAAGGCCAGAAAAAACTTTAATTGAAATGGCTACGCCACTAGCACAGCAAAGGAGCCAGAGGCGTATGCGAAAAGATGTGCTATATTATAAAAACTGACTAGATATTTTTATTGATTTTAGTCTTTTCAAAATATTTGTCATTAAGTTTTTTATATTTTTTAACCCAGTATCGATCTTGAAATTCTGAGTAGCATATAGCAAGTGATATAATAAAAGTAATCCCTGCTAAAATTAATATTAAATATATTAGCATTTTAATCCTCTTGTTCTGCTTGTGGATCTTGTTGAATTATATTATCCTCAAAAATAGAATGCTTGGTTAAGTCTTTATCCCATCTTGTTATATGAAAATATTCTCCTTGTTCTAAAAGATTTCCTTGCAATAAACCTTTTTCATTAAAATCATCTGACAAGGCCTTACAATCCATTAAACTAGTACTAAATAAGAATAAGTGCCTACATTGATCACGAACTGTTTTGGCTATCTGGGTTGCTCTTTGTGATATAAAATGGGAATTATGACCATAATGTCTTGCCCTTGTGGCAAGCCAGAACATATGATCTTTATATCTGCCAACTGTTTCACCTGATTCATCTATAAATAGGGCGCACGACCTCGTTTTTGGGTTGCGGACTATTGAAAGAAAAAAATCAGGATCTGTTGTCAAAACATCTGCGCACCATCTTTGATCGAGCATTGGATCAAGAACGATTACCTTTATATTTTGTGCTTTATAAATTGCGGCCAATCTGACGGCAAGGGTTGTCTTTCCTGATTCAGTTCCACCTACTATAAGCGAATGAGGCATTTTTTACCTTACTGATTAATTAATATTGTTCTTAATAGGCTTATTCCAAGAAGGGCTGCCCCTTCACCCGTAGACAATTCCTGTAATGCTTTTTCCTCTCTTTTTTCTTTTTCGTTTTGGTATTCCATTTCTTTTAAGATTACCGTTTCTGACTTTGGCTGAAGGGTTACGCAACTTGTTAAGGAAATAGAAGCAATTATTAAGACCAATATTTTTTTCATTTTTAATCCTCGTATTCGTCTAGAAATTCAATAAAATCTTCTGCTAAGTCAATAAAAGAAGTTGTTAAATATCTAAATATTTCAACTGTTGATTTGTCTGGTAATACTGGTTCTGGTTCTGGTTCTGGTTCTGGTTCTGGTTCTGGTTCTGGTTCTGGTTCTGGTTCTGGTTCTGGTTCTGGTTCTGGTTCTGGTTCGCCAGGTAAATCTTCATCAACTCTGATTTCAAGGTCATCAAGCCAAGTTTGACCTGTGCCTGTACATGTAGATGAAATATTTGATGGCCATCCCTCTATATGATGGATTGGATTTGAAGGAAGATTATCGTCAAAAGACATTTCTTTATTATCTAAAAGTGTATAATCGTCAACTGTAAAAACCAATCGGCCGTCTCTATTTCCAGAGGTATTCATTTCAAGATACAAATTATGCTCATGCCAATTCATATCGTCAAGTTCAAATGGAACTCTTGGCCATGGGTTATATTGTAAAATATGATCGGAGTCATAAATAGTTATATGGTATTGATCAGATGCAGCCCTCTTTAGAGTCAATGTGAAATCGGCTTCATCGCCCCAATTAATATATAATAATTTATTTTCACATGTCCATTGAATACCGGTGTCCCACCTTTGAAACCATTTAAAATGCCAGTTTGTACAATGGTAATTTTTGAGATTGAATCTTGAGAAATTACCAAATACCGCATTCCCTAAACCAATAACAGCATGCGGGTTGCCATTCAAAAAAGGATCATGGGTCATGCAATAATCACCTGAATGGGGCATTAAAGTTGATTGTGTTATCTTTTGAACCATTTCAACCCAATGAGCGAAACCGTTTGAACCGTAGTTATTCTCTAAAAAATGAAGGTCATAATCAGTTGTTGAGCAATCTTCAGAAAATATTTTCATTATTTTCTCCCTACTTTTGATTTTATGAAAGACCAAACTTTTCCGAACCTAGTTTTTACTTTTGGAAGGGTGAACCTTGGTGCAGCGTATGAAATTAAGGCAAGAGAAAGCATAACACCACTTGGAACGTCGGTCACCCCTTTTGCTTTGAAGTATGCTTCAAATGATGATTGAATGTAACTTCTTTCGTCATTTGTGGGGGCCCCTTCTTCACCAAAAACCATTGGTAATTGACCTGTTAGAAAGAATGTTTCAGATGCAATTATTGCGGCGTTTTTTATTGCTTGTGGGTCTGGCTCTGCTTCTGGCTCTGGTTCTGTGGTTGATTGCTCATTGAGACCACCTATTGATGAAACTGATGGCTTTCTTTTTATTGTTAATAGTCCTTTATTGTTTAGTTTCGGTGACCCGTCTGGTTTAGTGGAATGAATATCTTTGTCAAATAATCTGTTAAGTTTATCCTTTAGAGTATCAGGTTGATCTTTTTGTTCTTCAATTTCAAGCGCATTTATTGCATTTTCCTGAACATCTGGCATATCTGTTACTAGAGGTGTTAAGTCTTCCATTTTTATTCCTCGCAATTAAGAAATATTTGTAATATGTCAACAACTACATTATCTATTGGATTAGATGTTTCATCTGCTTTTACTTCAAGAGTTACTAAAAAATCGCATATTGCTTCTTTAAAAATAGGTGTTGCCAGTAGGAGAAGACGGGTAATAGTTGCTTTTTGCATGTTTTTTCCTCTTATATAAAAATTTATGTGTGATTCTTTCGTAAAATTTGGATGCTCTTTTTGAAAATGAAATTGAAAATCCTAAGTCTCTAAGTCTACAATAAATATGCATGCTGTTTGTGTAATGCTGAATTATTTTTTTATGTTTATGCATTTTTGAAGCCTCATTGAATTAGGATTTTTTTGAAAAAATTAATAATTCATAATTCATAATTCATAAAGTTAAAAATATTATAGCAAATGAAAAACTATTCGTCAAGGGGGGTTACGATAATTTTTTAAAAAACATGATCTGTTATAAGTTGTCATTGTTCTTTTCCTTGGTAGACTAACATTTACAGGCTTTTTATGAGTGCCTGAACAAGTTTTATATGTGGTCATTTGCTCGAATGTTATTGACACTTTATTACCTACTCTTTTTGCGTGTTTCCATTGTTCTTCTGTTAAAGTGGTTTTGTATGGGACGCCTTTTATCCTGCGGGCTACAACTTTTAAAGTTTTCCTATCGATTAGTCTATACCATTTTTTGCCTCGGTACTCACCTCTTAATTGAAAATCTGAATATTCACGACCCCATTTTCCAAGCTCTGACATATGAAGCGCCTCAGGTGGAAGGGTTGCACCTTGTTTTAAATGTATGCAATCTGTATCGCAATATATAATATGGTCTGGAAATTTTTTCAACATTTTAAATAAATGAACCCTTGCGTAACTGGTAATCATTGCAGCTATATGTATTATCCTATGGTCTGGCCTGTTATTCTTAAATGATTTAAAAGATACTTCACCGTCTTCATCTATTTCTAATTTTGGTTGCTGCGATACACTATCTAGTTTAGCCTCATGCTCAGCGTCTATTCCTAAATGTAAAGTTTCTTTTTCTGATTTTTCACCAAATTTACCATACAAAGAATTTAATATTAGTTTATATAGAAAATACAAGGGGTTATAGTCTTTTAAATTGGCTGTAATCCTTTGATCTTTCGGTTTTTGCATCTCTATAGCATCAAGGTTGCCTATTTCTTCTTTTTTACTATAAAAATAATCTATAAAATCAGTAAATAAAATCTTTGATTTCTCAAAATAATAACCTTCAATGAACTTTATTTTTATGCCTATCTTGAGAGCTTCTTCAATTTCAGGAGTACAAAATGTCCCTTTTCCTTTGTAAACGTGCATATGAACCAATTGCTCTTTCCCTTCCTCTATTACTGTTGTCTTTGAGTATAGCAAAGGAGGGATCGATGTGTCCAGTTGATCAAATTCTACTTTATACGCACCTGTTTTGTTTTTTATATATTTTCTTGTATATCTTGGTATTCCAATACCTATTTTTCTATGTCTCATTTGGAAAGGATATTGTGAGTTGATATCGAAACAAGAAATATTATCAAAGTCTCCGATTCTGAATAATTCAGTTCTTCCACCTGCATATGAATCTGAAAAAAATATATCTGCTTTACCTTCATAGGTTGAAAGGTCGTTTTTCATGTATTCAGATCTGAAAACTTTCAATGAAAGGCTTGCCGCCGTAGCCGGTAAAAAATTAATACCCATTAATGATTGAAATTCTTTTAGTACTGTGTAAAGGCTTAGAACATCATTTTTAAGGTAATCAAAAAATTTAGGTTTGTCGTTCTGGAATAACTCAGGTATTTCTTTAAAATCTACATCTAATTTTCTAAGGTGCTCTGGAATGTTAAAGCAAAGGCCAAGCTTTTTTAATGATGATGGAAGAAGCAGATATGAATCTTTAATCAGGATTGATGCACCGTAGTCTTTTGTTTTTGCGGTGTCACGCTTTAAATTATAGATGCGGCCAAATACTATGGCCGCTCCGCTGAAGCTTAAAGAGATATTGAATTTCTCTAATACTTTTTTGTCCGTAGTAAGGCCGACCCAATCAAATTTACCCCCATTGTGAGCTATTATTGTTAGTGTTTGATTAGGAGCGCGTGACGCTGCCTTGTGTACGTATTCTGTAAAACTTAGCCAGTTGTCGTGATATATGGCTGATATGCCGTCTGTTGTGGTACCTATTTGGAGTAATGTACCGTCTCTGTAATCGGTTTCAATATCCACGACAAGGAATATTTCATCGAATTTATTATTGAGATCTTTTAATTTTTTGAATTTCTTTGGCATTATAGCCGACTTTCCAGTTTTGCAATTCGTCTTTTGAGTTGCGCGATTTCTTTTAATGCCGCCTGTTTTTCTGAAACTGCTTTTTTAGCTTTGGTCTTACTGGATTTTAGTCTTTTATCATATTTCTTTGATTGTTTTTTTAGGGCGTCGCTTTTTTTGGCCCTTTCCTTTTTCTTTAAGGTCTTGGCTCGTTTCCGTTCGTCTGCTTTGAAATCCCGGGTAACTTTTTCCTGCCTTTGGGTTGCAAGGTCTACATCCACGTATGACATGAAGGTGACGGCGTAGACCTCTATTTGTTTGAAATATTTATAGCTGTCTACGTCTGTTACCGCTTCAAGGTCTCTATTCATGGCCATAGGAAGAATGCCTGGACTATAATGTATTTGGCCCCCTATATTCCTTTGTATTACGTTGACTGATGCTTGAAGCTCGTCCTGTGTGGCGTCTTTGTCGTATTCGTATAAAAATATGTTATATCCAAGGATAAATGCCCATCCCTTATGCTTAGATGCCAAGTAATGGAGTCTTTCCTCCATTATTTCCATGGTGTCTTGTGGAAAGGCGTATTTATAGTGCTCAGTCCCACTTTTGAAGCGAACCGAGTGTTTGAGTGGTACCATTCCAAATTGCGCGTTTTTCTTCTTGATTCTGGCTACTCTCTTTGATTTCAAACTTGTTTTAGTGGTGTTTTTAACGCCCTGTAGCTGCGAGGACAAATTTTTGATAGCAACTACTGAGTCTGGGCTTGGTTGCTTCTTACAGGTCTTATAATAGCGTAAGGTTCGTGTTGAAACCCCAAGGAGTGACGCAGCGCCTTTCTGCCCCACTTTCTTTTCAATATTGGTTATGACTGTTTTTATACGTTTCGGTGATAGATATGGATAGTAAACACCCTTTTGCTTCTTCATTTTTGGTTCTGATTTTTTTGTTTTCATTCTTGGCTCCTGTTTTTTTGGTCGATGTTAATTTCATCTTAACCCCGGTGTTTTTTGGTGTCAAGAAAAAAATGCAGTTTTCTTTGAGATTCTTTATTTTTATTTTATGGGACGGTGGTGCACAACGGATTACTCGTCGTATTACTTGGTTTAGTACTCTCTAACTTGGAAAATGAGAAAAAAAGTTTTCAGTTTTCTATGGTCCTA
>Ga0209345_10004706_pt1 | contig 13025 bp, 15 predicted proteins | sample Cruoilmetagenom7_FD_187294 | JGI IMG/M metagenome (GOLD analysis project Ga0209345, IMG submission 187294) | Oil polluted marine microbial communities from Coal Oil Point, Santa Barbara, California, USA - Sample 7 (SPAdes) (version 2) | ecosystem: Environmental > Aquatic > Marine > Oil seeps ...
AATCCCTTCGTCTCCGCCACCCACCCCAGTCTCTGTCAGCAAAGTCGCCATTTCCCTGTTTTATCCCGATTTTCTGGGGGCTTGCGCTGTGCCATCTGCGTGGGAGACACCTGTGATCCAGTCCATCAGGCCCGAATCCCTCAGCCGTCTCTGTCGCCAGCATCACGCGCTTCGGTTAGGCCAATTTCCCTGCTAACAGGGAATTAACAGGGAAAATTTGCAAAAACGACCCGACTTGACCCAAATCACGCGTCAATAACCACCAAATATCAACGCGTTACGAGTGATTTCCCTACGTGAATTAACAGGGAACTTTTTCACCATTAACAGGGTGATTTTTCATAGAAACAGGGAATGATGCGCTGATATCAGGGATTGTTTAGATCTTGGCTAAACCCGTAAATCCGCGCCTGCATATCCCAGTCGAGCGGGATCGGTTTTCGGATGATTTTCTCCAGGGTTAGTTCTGGCGGATGGCGACCGTCGAGAATTGCTTTTTGGATCTTGGGCGAGAGGAATGCGAGTTGGGCTCGGGTCCGTACATATGAATCAGAGTGGCTGGTTGCGGCGGCGATGTCGTTCAATGATTTTCCCCGGCGCAGATCGGCGGTCCAAGTATGCGCACGGGCCAGCGCACGCAGCATCGTTCTGTCTGGTTCGGGCTTGAGATCGCCAGCGACGATCTTTCCCTCGATGCCGCGCCGACGCAACGCGAACAGCGCTTGGATTTGCAGCGCGGATGGATCGATCTCTTCGGGTTTCAGACCGAGTTCATTTGCCAGCTCCGTCGATTGCAACTCCAGAACGATACGCCCTTTGGTCAGTTGACCTCCCGCAGTAATGTTTGCGAGAAGCCCAGACGCACCTTTACTTAGCCTCAGTGCCAGATCCTCGGCCTTGATACGGACTGCGTCTCCAAGCTGAAGATCTGGCAGGACGCAAATTCGATGGCTGCTGGCGAGGTCGTTCAGATGCCGCGTGATGAGGTCAGCAACTGCTTGTTCCAAAGCCACTGCGGGTAATCGCCAGCCACTTGGATCGGTACCGCCTGAGATCAGGCGATTGGAAACGTAATACCGCAATCGCCGCCCAAGGCGTTGTGTATGTGTCGGCGTTAATCGGTCCCCGGTCTCGTCCCTGAGCTTGCCGGTCAAAGGTGCGGTACCAATATTTGAGTGATTGCTCATGGATCCGACCCGCGATCTTGGCCGGGCGCTGGCGTCCTGCAACTTGGCCTGAACGCGATCCCAAAGCTCAATGTCAATGATGGCCGCATGCTGCCCGTCCCAGACATTTGTTTTATGCCGGATCTTCCCGATGTAGATATGATTGCGGAGCAACGCGTAGATCTGGCCGCGGGAGAATGGATTGCCGCCCTGCGTCCGTCCTGATCTGAAGTGATGTCGCTTTGACCGCAATTTCATTTTAGTTGTCTCGCGCATGACCTTATTCAGGCAGCCAAGCTGGACGTAGAGTTGGAAGATTGCCTCCACGGTTTTTGCCTCGTTCTGGCTTACCACAAGCCCTCTGGTTTTCGGATCGGGGTGTGGATCATAGCCAAGTGGCGGCACGCCACCCATCCAAAGGCCCTTCTTTTTTGAGGCCGCGATCTTGTCGCGGATACGTTCGGCCGTGACCTCTCGTTCGAACTGGGCGAAGGATAAGAGCACATTGAGCGTCAGCCGCCCCATAGACGAAGCGGTGTTGAAGGCTTGTGTGACAGAGACGAACGAACACCCGGCCGCGTCAAATCGCTCGACGAGCTTTGCGAAGTCGGCCAAAGATCGGGTTAAGCGGTCGATTTTGTAGACCACAATCATCTGGATGCGGCCCTCATCAATGTCAGCAAGCAGGTGCTGCATCGCAGGCCTCACGAGCGTGCCGCCGGAGATGCCACCATCGTCATAACGGGTCTTGTCAGGAACCCAACCTTCATGCCGTTGGCTGGCGATGTAGGCGGCGCAAGCTTCGCGCTGAGCGTCGAGCGAGTTGAAGTCTTGATCAAGGCCTTCGTCAGAGGATTTACGGGTATAGATCGCACATCGGATTCGCGGTTTGGTCATCGGGATGCCGATTTCTTGAGCCCGAAGAACCGAGGGCCGGACCATCTGGCGCCAGTGATGGCGCGGGCGATCGCTGAAAGTGATGAATGGCGCTGACCGTTCCAAAGGAACCCACCCTCAACGACGTCGACGGCATGGGTTACGCCGTTCCACTCCCTGATGAGCCGTCCGCCCGGTTTGAGCGCGGGGCTCTTGATGTCAGCCTTTTCCTTCGTCGCTCTGGCAAGCTTTTCCGCAAAGCCCTTTGGCAGCCCGCCGAATTGCCGCCCCTGGATTTCAAAGGCGAGGAACCTGCGCAGGAATGGCCTGCTGAGCCGCTTTGGGACCGGCGTGCCAAAAACGCCCGACCAAGCTGCGATCAGTGCTGATCGTTCCATGGCCTCAATGTCTGTGATTGATGGTGTCATCGGGCGCCGTCCGGGCCGCCAGTGATGCGGTAAGCGGATGTGCCACCGGGTTTGGCGGCATCGGCCCGATCGATGGTGTAACCGGCTTTCTTGAGCCCGCTGAGGCCTGCCCGAACCGAATGTGGTTGCCAGTCCGTGGCCAATTGCAGGTCGGTAAGGTCGGCACCGTTCTTGCGGGCCAGCAACTTGCGCAGGATTGCGGCTTTCGTTTCGCGCGGGGGTGCTAATCTGGATGTTGGCATGTCTGTTCCTCGGATGTGCCGGGCCAGCGTGGTGCTGACCCTGGTACCGAGGTGTGCCCGGGGTTCGGCCGGGCTTGGCATCAGTGACGCTCGTGTTGGGCGGGAAGTCCAGTCCGGAGTGAGCAACCTATCGGTTATTTTGACGCTTCCGGTACCTCCACACCCAATTTCCGCAAAGTGTCGAATATCTCATGTTTTATTGCTTGCTCACGCTCTTCTTCGGCCTGAATGGCTGGCCCAACCTCGAGCATCATGCGGATCGCTTCAAGTAAAGACGTTTTGTGGCCCTTCAACCCTTTTTTGCAGAGGGCAAGATAAGCGGCTTCAATCCCGTCGAGTTTGACTGTCTTACCATCTGATGTTCGAGCCTCGATCGGCTGAGTCAGGATATTGGCCGCATCTTGCACCATCTCTGACTTTGACTTTGGTCGCCCCTTTGGATTGCCGGACTGGCCTTTCTGCCAGCGGGTTGTTTTCGGGGGGTTTGAAAAGCCAACTTTGTCTTCGGTACGTATATTATTCACTTCGACCATTTCACAGTAACCCCCATATTCTCGAGGGCTTTGAGGGTTTGCATTTTCATTGCTTCCGGATCATAGGCGTCGGTTTGCGCGAGGCCTGCTTGTTCGATGATCCGCCGCTGCAGTGCGAGGGCCTGTTTGTCGCCTTGCAAGGCTAGTTCACGCAGTTTCCAGATCAAGGCGTCACGGATCGGAATCTTCTGCTCTTCGTCCCGGATCCGAACCTTGCGCTTTAGCACCCGCTCTAAAACCGTGTTCAGATCATCTCGCTTACGAGGTCGACCGCGCGGATTGCCGGATTTGCCCTTTTGAAACTGCGTGTGTTTCGGCGGGTTCATGAAGCCGGCAGTTGGAGTGTCACGATCAGTCATTCGGCAGCCTTCACAGATTTCGGAGCGGTTTCAGCAGCACGATCAGTCGCCACATTACCAAAGGCCTGGTTGGTGTCGTCGAGCCGGGCTGGCTGGCCAGTGATGGCTTCATAGCGGCGGCAGATGACGTCACAGTAGAGCGGGTCGAGTTCAACCAATCGTGCGATGCGGCCTGTGCGTTCGGCGGCCAGAAGCGTCGTGCCGGAGCCACCAAATCCATCCAGTACGATCTCGCCGCGTTTCGTGACATCTTTGATCGCATCAGCCACCAGAGCCACCGGCTTGACCGTTGGATGCAGCGCCAGGTCTTTTTGATTGGCGCCAAAGCTGTTCACGCCAGGATAATCCCAGACATTGGTGCGATAGCGCCCTGTGTCACCGAGACCGAAGGTGTTGGTATGGGGCGCAGTGCCAACTTTGTAGACGAAGACAAGCTCATGTTGGGAACGGTAGAATGTACCCATGCCACCGTTGGATTTTTTCCAGACCACAAGATTCTTGAGTTCTGAATAGACTTTGTCTCCAGCGGCCTGCAACTCGGGCATGTGTCGCCAATCCATACAGACAAAGTGGATGGCGCCATCGACGCTGACATTTGCCATCTCGCTAAGAGCGTTTTCTAGAAAGTCGGTAAAGCCAGCCACATCCATCTCGCCGGACGCCATGGCGAACTCGCGGTGCTGGATTGCTCCAGAGCCGCAAACATGGCCGCTGATTTTTACGTTATATGGCGGATCAGTGAACACTGCGCGGGCGCGATTAGAGTTCATAAGGGCTGCGTAAATATCTGGGTTCTGCGCATCGCCACAGATCAATCTGTGTTTACCTAGAACCCAGATATCACCGGGTCTTGTTACTGCGGGGCCCATCTCAATGCCAGAAACATCGTCGTCGGGATCGGTTTCATCCGCAGCAGGGCCGTCAAGCAGCAGATCCAGTTCAGCGGTTTCAAAGCCCGTAATTTCCAGATCGAAGTCCAGATCCAGTTCGGACAGCGCCTGAAATTCAATCGCGAGGATGTCGCGATCCCAACCAGCAAGCTCGGCGAGGCGATTGTCGGCAATGACGTAGGCGCGGCGCTCAGCCTCGCTGAGATGCACAAGTTTGATCACGGGCACTTCGGTAAGACCGAGCGTCTGCGCCGCAGCCACGCGGCCATGGCCTGCGATGATGCCATCGTCGGTGTCAATCAGAACAGGGTTCATGAATCCGAACAATCGGATCGATGCTGCGATCTGCGAGATCTGTTTGTCGGAATGTGTGCGGGCATTGCCTGCGTAGGGTTGAAGATCATCAACCTTACGATACTCGACTTTGAGCCGAAGCGATTTCGGCAATTGTGGAGCCAAAGCCCCGGTCTTCGTTACGTTAGCCATTTTAGGCCCTCGCTGGTAGCGGCGCTTGCCAGACAATCTGACAAGTCACACGGAATTCTCAACAGCGTCGCAAGACACTGACCCTTCAGTTGTTTCCGTTACTTCCGTTGATTTGGCCCGCTTCGGCAGGACATGTGCTAATGAGATACGTACATGGCAATTTCATGCAAGGAAAAAATTCAAAACATATAAATGGCTTATATTCTTTTTTTGGTTTTGGCAGTTTTCAGGGGAAAGTAGGGTGGTTTGAGTCTGACTTCGGTGTTGTTGTGGAGAACAAAATGGCCAACTTCGAATCAGGTCAAACTACGTATTGCAGTCTTGCTTCATAGCCTAGAGACGTGTCCATCAGACGATATTGACAAGATTGGCTGAGCCAGATGATAGGGTGACGATGTCACTTCGAACTTCGCTTTCAACTGTTGTGATACCTCGTAACTATGAATCGAAACCAATGCGTTTCCGTGATCACCCGCAGCATCAAACCCGTGGCCGATAGAAAGACCCCCGCAATCACACAATAGATGACGGTCATGAAAAACCTCACCCTGTGGATCAGTTTCCCATTCAAATAACTCCAAATGAATTCCATCTGGAATGATTCCGTCTATCCAGCGACCGGCGTGCCTTTCTAGAAATTCAGCTGGCGGACGCCTATCATCTGTTCGGTAATGAATCTGGAACTGGATTTGCCGCTTGGGTGAGTTTTCAAGATCTATAAGTATTTCTCGAAGAGTGTCGACGTAACGCCCGCTACCCGGTCGAAGGTTAAAAAATGGATCGACGATCGAAATCTGCTTGGCGACACGAATTAGCGGCCGCATGGGCATTGTCAGGCTAAACTTTCTTGAACAGCGTAATGCTGTCGATTAGCCTCGATGGATGACAAAACCTAGCCCTTTCCGCTATTTCAAAACGTCGCCCGAGATCATTCGATTAGCAGTGATGTTGTACATTCGCTTCCCACTTTCGCTCCGGAATGTGGAGGACTTGCTCCACGAACGAGGGATCGATGTCAGTCATGAAACCGTACGGTTCTGGTGGAACAGATTTGGTCCGATGTTTGCAGCGGATATCCGGCGGAAGCGTATAAACCGGATGCGAGCCTATTCAAATTGGCAGTGGCATTTGGATGAAGTCTTCGTGAAAATAAATGGTGAGACACACTACCTTTGGCGGGCAGTGGATCACGAGGGCGAAGTGCTGGAAACCTATGTTACAAAGAGGCGAGATCGCATGGCAGCATTGAAACTCTTCAGAAAATTAATGAAACGTTACGGTTCTCCTACGGTAATCGTGACCGATAGGCTCCGCTCCTATGGTGCGGCGATGAAGGTAATCGGCAACGTTGATAAACAAGAGGTCGGCCGTTGGAAGAATAACCGAGCAGAGAATTCGCACCTCCCGTTTCGACGACGAGAGCGAGCGATGCTCCGTTTCCGGCGTATGCGAAGTTTGCAAAAATTCGTCACCGTCCATTCTTCAGTTTACAACCATTTCAACTGGGAACGCCATCTCGACAGCCGACAAAATTTCAAGCTCAACCGCTGCGCCGCACTCTCCGAGTGGCGGCTACTTTGTTCCGCGTAGGTTCTACCACATTAGGGGAAACTGAGACTAGTTCGAATTAGTCTGAGACCACCCAAGTAGGCATTTGCTGCAAAGCAGATCAAATATAGAAGACCGAATTATGAAGTTAATACTACATACTATTAAACTATCTGGATAGCTCAGTTAGAATTTGGTTCAATATCGGTCATTGGGATGCAATATTTTGAAAAAATTGCTCTAATCTCTGAATGGAAATGGGTTTAGTTAGATAATCTATGACACCTCCTGCTCTCCCAAGTAAAATATTTTCAAAGCTATCTTCCCTGGTTAACATCACGATCGGAACTTCTCGCCCGCCTGGTTGACCGCGAATGGTCTCCATAACTGCAAAACCGCTCATATCCGGCAAATTAACATCGAGGACTATCAAATCGGGTCGCTCGGAATCGAATAAAGTAAACGCTTCTGATCCAGTTGCCGCTTCACTTATTTTACAACTCTCATTTCTAAGCGAAGTTCTCACCAAATCTCGCGCAAATTCATCGTCGTCAATGATTAGAACATGAAACTTGACTTCGAGAAGTGGGGTGATGTTTGACGAAGAAACTTCTGCGTCATCAGTATAGCCATCCAATACTTCGCTAACATTCGATAAAAATCTATCGAATGTGGGGGCGAGAGTGGCGCTTCCGTTTTCAAAGTCTTTGAGTACTAAAATCCCCTTAATATACCCCTCTACTTCTGCTGCCGAAGCTCCTAGCTCTGAGAAGCCTAAAGTTTTAGCGGACCCAGCTAACTTGTGTGTATCAACCATTATTGCTTCACAAACTTCTGACGATAGTTCGTTAGTAAAAATTTTTTCCTGAAAGTTTTCGTACTTGTGAAAGGACTTACTTAGCCGCTGTCTAAACTTTGCCAATATTGGCCTTAGTAGCTCCGCAGATATTTCTTGATCAGATATACGATTTTTCATTTCAGAACGTTACCCCGTTTTAATACATTAACCAAACCGGTTAATACGAAATGATTGGCAATGGTAATTCTTCGCAATCGTTACTGAAAAACAATTTAGTCCAGTTCGGAATTTAAAAAAAGAGCCCGTATGAAATAGCACAAAGTTAATAAAGTTGAATTCCGTTCAGAAATAGCGGTTAACCGTCGAACACTTCTTGGGACAAAAACGACGGTAACGGATTTACCGATTAGAGTGTTCCTAACTCAACGGCGGCTTTGTCCGAGGGGCCCAACTGATCGGTGCAACACACTCTGCGAACTTCTCAGCTGGGGTTTGATATTGCAAGGTCTTGCGCGGCCTCTCGTTCAACTGCCTTGCTATGGAACTCAGTTTGGCTTGAGAATGCACCGATAGATCGGTTCCTCGTGGTAAATATTGCCTAAGTAACCGATTGGTGTTTTCGTTTGATCCGCGTTGCCAAGGCGATTGCGGGTCGCAGAAGTAGATGTCAACGTCAGTCGCCATGGTCAGGCGCGGATGATCAGCGAGTTCTTTGCCGCGATCCCAGGTGAGTGATTTGTATAGTTCACGAGGCACCCGCTGCGATTGTTTGATTAGTGCAGACACAACGCTTTCGGTGTCTTTGTTGGCAACCTTCACCAGCATCACATCCTGGGAATGCCGTTCGACAAGTGTCGCAATGTAGTTGTTCTTCGAACCGCCGATCAAGTCCCCTTCGCAATGCCTAGGTACCGCCCGATCCTCGACGGATGCAGGTCTTTCGCTGATCGACACTGCATCCTTGATCTGGCCAAGACCATTGCGTTTGAGGCTGGCATGCTTGGAGCGGCGGATCGTGCGCTTGGCGCGCAAGTACACCAGCAGCTTCTTCTTCAGAACGCCACGCGCCTGTATATAAGGGCTTCGATATATCGTCTTGTGTGACACCTGTTTATGTGGCTCCTCGGGGAACGCGCGCTTCAGCCAGCCGGCAATCTGTTCCGGCGACCACTTGCGCCGCAGCTTGGCTGATATTGCGCTGCTTAAAGATGGGTAGCAAGCCAGCTTGCAAATCTTGGGACGCAGAGCGCGATCCCATGCGGCTTGTATCACCACTCGATACGTCACATCCGCAACCCAAACCACCTTCAAAACCACTTGTTAGGACCAAGCGAACAGCTTCATTGCGAAATGGCTTTCTGTGTCTCGGTGCCATGTTCTCTACTCTTGATGGCCCGATAGGTCATCAGGTGCTCGAAGCTTTCTACGAAGAAGTCCTATGCCTTGGATAAAAGTAATGGGAAAAGCCATGCTTTTTTATAACGAACGCTGATTTTTTTGTGCGCCCAAACGAAAAGGCACGATAGCTGCCGTTTTAGTGGCAGCTATCGCTTCTTAGAGTAGTTTACTACTACCGCCATATTTAGCGTACAGGTGAATTACAAAAAAACAGAGTACTAGGAACTATCTCCCACACGCTAGGTAACACTAGCAGTAAACAGCATGAATTTCAATCAATTTGAGAAAAACATACTAACTGTGGTAGGTTCTAGTTCCAAATACACAGAATATATGGCTTTGGCGAAGGCTTGCTGGGCGACTGTCATAGGTTCAACCAAGGCACTTTAGTTAGATGTGCTGTTAGATATCATGTCTGATGCAATAGTGTTTGTCGCAGCGTCATTGATCTCGTCATTGATTGCATTAGTCATGCTATTGATACTGCCAGAAACCAAGATTACTGCGGGGACTGCTAGAACGACGACGGCCTAGTTGGTCGTTCACAAATTGGATCAGCTAGGTCGCAATACCCGTGATGTTCTTAATCTTGTGCATGAGATTGAATTCAAAGGCGCCTCCCTGCAAATTCTCGAGCCAGAGATAGATACATCCGGCCCCATGGGTAAGATGATCCTGACTGTGCTGGGCATGGTCAGTGAAATGGAGCTGTCCTTCATCAAAGATCGCCAGCGAGTTGGTATTGAACCAGCAAAGCTCAAAGGGGTCTATAAGGGTCGACCAACGTCTGTGGATCATGAGTTGGTGAAGAAGCTCCGAGTTGACGGTATGGGGGCAACTGCTATTGCCAAGCAGGTTGGTTGCTCTCGTGGCGCGGTTTATAAGATATTAAAAGAAGGTTTATGACCAACCGCGTGGGCCAAATCTGCAGATACGACCTAGATGGCGTCTTAGAGTCTGGCGAAGAAAAGGCTTCGGAAGAACTGAGCATATCATTGCAATCAGAACTTAATATTGTTGTTTTTGGTTAATCTGGATTGAAGCTGGGACGGGGGTGTTGGGATCGTGTGGTTGGGGTGTCGTGTGGGCCGATCACGAAACGTGGGCATTCTGTTTCGATGGAGTTGAAACGTGAATATTATCAAACACGATCAACTATGCCGTCGATGATTTGTTGGAAGATGATCCGGTCTGATCTACCCCACTCTCACTTCTTTATTCATGCCAATTAGCACCAAAGGAGCCTAAGGGAGCGTGATTCCATACATTTTTGCCACGATCTTTTAAGTTGCAGAATGATATTATTTGAAGTTGTATGCCCGTGTTGGGATCGTCAATCTGGGATTAGTAATGAACACAAGAGAAAGATTGATTGTCACAATATTTATTTCGCAACTGTGGCTCACTCCCGCCATCTTGGCTCTGCTACTAATTGTTATCGCCCAGTCTGATTTTCTGTCCTTTCACACTATGGCCCAGCGTTTTGCAGTCATGATTTCATTTGTCATGTTTGCTTTCGTCTGGGCTACGCGTGATTATAGAAAAAACCAATTCCTTCTTTTTCTCGCCTGCGGGTATTTTTGGATAGGCACACTCGATCTAGTTCATGTCCTTGTATACGAAAGGATGGGCTTCTTTATCGAAGCTAATGAAAACCTGTCAGTGCAGACTTGGATTTCTGCTCGCTACTCGGAAGCATTGTTGTTGTTAGCGGCTCCTTTCACCGCAACAAGACAACGAAACGGGCATCTTCTACTTACCGCTTTCGGAATCGTTGCTGTTGGTTTGGTAACCCTGATCTTTTCTGGGCAGTTTCCGACTGCATTCATAGAGGGGCAAGGTCTTACGGATTTCAGGGTATACAGCGATTATCTAATTATTCTTATTTTGGCGTTTGCTCTTTTTTTCTTGATCCGACATCCGAGTAATATTTTAAAGGACGAAAAAGTATTAATCTCTGCAGCGATTATCTTTACAATGTGTGCAGAGTTGTTTTTTTCCTTTCATGTAAGCTTCGACGACCGTTCAAGTTTGGTAGGGCATATTCTAAAAACATTCGCCTACTGGTTTATTTTTCAAGCAATAGTCATTAATAATCTGCGAAAACCGTTCTCTGACTTACACGCTCTTCAAGACTATACCCGAAGTCTTTTTGAAGATTCAGTAACAGGAATGACCCTATGCAGAGCGGATGGCACCTTTGTTGATGTTAACCCAGCGTTCGCTAGATTAACTGGGTATACTGTGGATGAACTGAAGTCCGGTATGTCATATTGGACTCTTACTCCAGAACACCATTTGGAGCAGGAAAAGTCTGTTGTCGAGAACCTCTCTCATACAGGAAAACTTGATCCATATGAGAAAGAACACATACGTAAAGATGGAAGCTTAGTTCCTGTCCGAATTTCAGGAAAACGGGTTGTTCACGACGGCGAGACTTTTAATTTGTCTACGGTAGAAGATATCTCCGAATACGTAAAAGGTAAAAAAACGAGTGCCGAACTAGAGTTCCAAAAGAAAGCTTTAGATGAACATGCTATTGTCAGCATCACCGACGTCAAAGGCAACATTACCTATGCCAATGACAAGTTCTGTGAAATCAGTGGTTACCCCCGTGAAGAGTTGTTGGGGCAAAACCATCGACTATTAAAGTCGGAAGAGCATTCGGACGAATTCTTTAAGAATTTGTGGCGAACCATCGCAAATGGAAAACCATGGCATGGTGAAATAAAGAATTCTAGAAAGGATGGCGGGTATTATTGGGTAGAAGCTTCCATCGTGCCGTTCCTGAACGAGCAAGGTAAACCTGACAAATATGTTGGTATCCGCACCGACATTACCGCGCGAAAGGATGCAGAAAGAGCAAAAGCTGAATTCGTTTCCACGGCCAGCCACGAACTCCGCACCCCACTAACCTCGATCAAAGGTGCTCTTGGCCTGATTAAATCAGGAACACTTGATGACAACAGCGACAAGCTCCGCTCCATGGTAAACATCGCCTATAACAACAGTGAACGACTGGTGCTGCTGATCAACGATATACTCGATATGGAAAAGCTCGAAGCCGGAAAGATGCGCTTCCGCATGGAACCGACGGACATCGCAGCCCTGCTTGAAGAGGCAGTTGCAGCCAACACGGGATACGGCGATGAATATGGCGTTACATTTACCTGTTTTGGCACAGATACTCCCGCATTTGTGAATGTTGATAAGAACCGCCTGATGCAGGTCATGGCTAATCTATTGTCCAATGCCACAAAGTTCTCGCCGCGCGACGGAGTGGTCGAGGTTTCTCTCACACGTCGTGATGGGGATATACGCATCTCTGTAAAAGATTACGGAAGCGGCATTCCAGAAGAAGCGCAGGAAACAATATTCGAAAAGTTTACCCAAGCAGATTCCTCTGACCAGAGACAGAAAGGCGGAACAGGTTTGGGCCTAAGTATCGTCAGGATGATTGTTGAAGAGCATGATGGGCATGTGGGTTTCACCTCTACGGTGGACGAAGGCACGACGTTCTATGTTGATCTTCCAGAGATGGAAGCTAAGAGTGTGCAGTTGCCGTTAGAAACGGAGGAATAAGTAGTGGCTGACTTGAAGAAAATCCTACATGTAGAGGATGATGCAGATATTTTGGAAGTCGCGAGAATGTCTCTCGAAGTTATTGGCCAATTTGACCTTATGCAGTGCAGTTCAGGGAAAGAGTCTCTCAAGACAGCACCAGAGTTTAAACCAGAGTTACTTTTACTTGATGCCATGATGCCGGAAATGAGCGGCATAGAAACTCTTCTAGAGTTGCGAAAGCTATCAGACTGCGCAGATACACCCGTCGTCTTTATGACAGCGAAGGCACAGCCAGAGGAAATCGAAGGTTTTATGGCAACTGGCGCAATCAGCGTTATTACGAAACCATTCGACCCGATGACATTACCGGATCAGATCAGGTCGATTTGGGAAAGTATTGTTAGGTAAGAGGTTGGTCAAGATAGCCAGCCCCAATACTGCCTAACCCATTGCCTTATTTGAGAGTATGATAAGTTAAACCGGATCATCATCCAATAATTCGTCAATTACCTGATGAATACGACCCACTGGTTCAGCCTCACTGTGACCGCGATTAAGTTCCGGCCGATCTCGGTAAACTGAGGCTAGTTCGAATTAGTCTGACAGTGACCTGCGCCCCAATTTTCCTCCAGCTTGCGCAGAGTCCTTGGGGTTAAATCTTTGACCTCAAGCGGCCACCTTGTCCATCGCCTTTCTCTGCAAGAATTTGACCTGCGCCCCAAGTTTCCTCCACTTG
>Ga0209345_10004707_pt1 | contig 13022 bp, 7 predicted proteins | sample Cruoilmetagenom7_FD_187294 | JGI IMG/M metagenome (GOLD analysis project Ga0209345, IMG submission 187294) | Oil polluted marine microbial communities from Coal Oil Point, Santa Barbara, California, USA - Sample 7 (SPAdes) (version 2) | ecosystem: Environmental > Aquatic > Marine > Oil seeps ...
CGGTGGTGCCTGTGATGCCAGAGAACTGTTCATGATCAGCACTCATTTGGATGTCATCGACAACACGCACCCGGATTTCACCTTGATTTGGAAACGCCGAGAGTGCTCGCATTGCGAGATTGATGATCTCTGATTGTGATGATTCGGAAACGAGCCTTGTTGAATCGAATAGTTCAACGACCAGCCCGGAAGGCTTCGCTTTGGATTGGCCGATTGTAGAAGAGGGAGGCTGATCCTCCTGCCCTTGGAGCGGGTCTGCATCGGCGGCTGATTGATCGGGTTCGTTCATGACGGATGATTGGTTCATTGTGTTGCGTTTGATCTTCTGCGAGATATCCAAGATTCGTTTTGTACCCTAAACACCTCTCTGAGGTTGTTCGTCATCAACAACACATGATTTCATACGCTCGAATCGAGCCTTGAATAGTGTGGAGAGCAGATGAAGAACGGATACTGTATCGTGCATAAGTGACTCTGCCAACATGATTATCCACAATCTGAGCGCACATTTGTGCATAAACAAAGTGCGAACATGCCGTTTTAACGCATAAACAAGTGGTCTTTATAGGACAAACCCCGATCTTTCGAGTGACACAATGTGTTTTCAGGTAGATTATATCTATCTCTCTCTCCTCCAGCGGGGCGCCGTGGAAACATGGCGCCCTGCTTTTTTATTAGCCCAAATCGGCTCAGGATTTGTTTTTGATGACCGTTGCTCGATCTGGGCTCATTTTATGGAGCCTTGGGCGTGGGATTGATACGATCGATCTCCGATTCATATGAAGCCCAACAAGGGAGTTCGAGCGTTGTTGAATAATGAGTGCATTCTGGTCACCGGCGCCTGCGGCTTCATCGGCTCGCATGTCTGCCAATCACTCATCAACCAAGGCGCTCGCGTCATTGGTGTCGATAACTTTGACCCGTTCTACGCTCGCGCTCGCAAAGAGAGCAACCTCGCAGAAATCCAAGGCACGGATTCTGACGGCCGATTCAAACACTACGAAGAAGATATCTGTAATCAGAGCGCCATTGAAGAGTTGATGAAGATCAACAGTGTGACCGGGGTCATCCATCTGGCAGCCAAGGCCGGGGTGCGCCCGAGCATTGTTGATCCGGTTGGATACTCGATCACCAATGTTGTTGGAACCCAGGCCATTCTGAGTGCTGCGAGCAACGCGGGCTGCCGACGAGTCGTGTGTGCCTCATCGAGTTCGGTGTATGGGAACAACACGAAGGTGCCCTTCGCTGAAGACGACTTTGTGAACCATCCCATCTCGCCTTACGCGGCGACCAAACTCTCGTGTGAACTCATCGCTCGATCCCACAATCATCTCACCAAGCTCCCGATCGCGATGCTGCGGTTTTTTACGGTCTTTGGGCCTCGCCAGCGTCCGGACTTGGCGATGAGTTTGTTTCTCTCGAAGGTTTCTAAAGGTGAATCCATCCAGCGATTTGGGGATGGCACGACGAGCCGAGATTATACATTTATCGATGACATCGTTGCCGGCCTGCTGGGAACCTATCAACGCATTGATGATCATGGCTACCGGATCTGGAACCTGGGCGGGAACCATCCGACCACACTCAACGAAATGATCGAAACGATCGGCCAGGTTGTTGGAAAACAACCAAAGATCGAAGAGATGTGCATGCAGCCTGGCGATGTTGAAAAAACATGGGCTGATCTCGCGCGATCGAAAAGCGAACTCGACTATGAGCCGACTACATCCATCAAGGACGGATTGGTGAAGCAGTGGGCATGGATGCAGGCGAATAGTGCTGAGAGTGAAGCCTCAAGAGCGTAAGACGATTAAGCGATATGGCCAAGAAACCAACTATCCGAATACTGAGAAACCTTGCTCGATCCGGGGGAACGCTCATCGGCAAATGTGTCGGGTGCATGGACAACATCACGCTTATCTCTGAGATCCATCCCGCAGATCTCAAGTCTACAAAGCCGATGATGCAGGCTCAGAAATGGTTTGGCCTAATCAATGACAAGGATATGACCCAATGGAAAATTCGTCCCCCGAGCTTTCTGCAATTTATTTCTGTTTGCGATATGCGTGCAAGCGATAAAGGAAACACCCTTGTATTGCGAGATTGGTCACACCTTGATTATATCGGTGTCCCATTCACCAAGCCAAAGTTTGGCTTTGCACTCCGTGAAGAACTCGAGGCCGTGTATGACATTCGCAGCGCGGTGACCGTTCGACACCCGATAGATCAGTTCCTCTCGCTTCTCGAACTCTCGATTGTTCAGCCTCAACTCACGCTTGACGGGTACCTGCTTGGCTGTAAAAAGTTCGCCGAATTCGCGAGCGAACATGGTTTTTATCGATACGAAGATTTCACCAAAGACCCTGACACTGTGCTCAAAGGGATCTGCAAAGATCTTGATATTTCATTCGATCCTGACTACGCCAGCAAATGGCAAGCGTTCACCCACATCACCGGCGACACCCAGCCAGGACTCGGGCGAGGCTCAGTGAAAAAAACCATCCAGCACTTTGGGCGAAAACCAATTGACGACAACTTGCTCAAAGCATTCCAAGAGAATGTCGACTACCAACACGCTTGTGAACTGCTCGGATACGACGCCTAACTCAATCACTCTTCATCGATAGCCTTGCGGACCAAACACCTTGCATTGCGGACCGCCTCTCGTTCATACCGGGCGGCATGAGCCGATGTTGTCCCCAACATACTCGCGAGTGTGGATCGATCTATTGGCGAAGCCCCATCAAAGCCGTACCGCCGATTAAGCACGAGTTGATCGCGTTCATTGCACCGATCAAGCACACGCTCGACTCGCAGATCAGGCATGAGCCATCGCATCCAAGGCGTGACGATTGCTGTCCAAGATTCCACTTTGGTTCCTGGGGGAATACGACGGGTCGCTTTTCCTTCGCTCATTGGCTGCGCGATATCTGGCTGGCGAGACACAAACTTTGTGACCGCGAGCCCTACTGGCGCGGCTATCCGAGCTGTGTGTGACGGGTCATATCGATCGATCGCCAACGATGCGACACGGATTGAGCCGAAGATTAAAAACGATGCCCTTGACGGATCAAGCGTATCTATTTTTCCATCAATTTTGTACTCAATGGTCTGTAAAACTAGCCCCATTTGCGATTGAACGAGTTCAATCTTGAGCATCGCGGCGAGCCGAAGATTTGTTTCTATTTGATCAAGCACGCGTCCAGAAGGCGAAGATGATTGGAGCTCGCTAAATGCTTGGCCCGCTCTATGAAAGAGCAGGCTCATTGCTTTGGCCCGCATGGATTCTTCATAGACGACTGTTGGTTGACGGACACGCATCACATCGATCAATCCACGCAAATCTGTAGAAGATCTTGTATACAAGCCTTGGCACACCGCTGGCGATTCAAGAATCTCTTGTTCGTTCTCGATCTCGATTGCATTTCTTGGCAATCCGATCGAAGCGATGATTCCCGCTCGCGCAGAGTTGATCGCACGAAGCGTTGCGTTGCGCGATCGCCTCAATCGATCTGATACTTCGCCCGGTTCAATCCCACGGAGTGTTGCTCGAAGCGCCAGTGTTTGATCACGCGTTGTCGCCTGACCAAGATCGTTAAAGATTGGGCTCGCTATGCTTTGATCAATTCGCAAGAGTGCCTTGCGGATACCTTCGTGGCTGTGCCCACTGCGTTCGGATATTCGCCAAGCCGCTTGCGAACGCGACCAGCCAAGCCGACGCCGATACCCTTTGGCCCAGCGCTCAAACTGAATCATCTGAGCCTTTGTATACCGATCAAACCGGGCGGCCTTGCCGAGCTTGGATGTATTGTTCAACTCAAACAATTCGACCGCAGAAAGCATGAACACCACGGATCGCCGCCCGCTTCCTAGATCGAGCCGACGAGCAATCAATCCTAAACGCCGATACCGCTCGATCGTTTTTCGGCTCACACCCCATCGCTTGGTAAGCGAATCGATAGATTCGTACGGCTCATTTAAATCTTCAGGAACAAGCTTTGCGGATTCTGAAAGCCGTTCAGCGATCGCTGAAAGATCGCCTCGCAATGCTTCGCCGGGCACCATTGCAGGCTTATCGATTTCGGGGCGATACCCCGTGATTCGAAACACAATCCAATCCTCTGGATACACCATCTCGGGATCAACCTGAGGCCCAAGCTCATCGATACGCTCGAGATGGCGAATCAATGTTGGTTTAGAAGCAAACCCAAGCTCAGAAGTGAGCTGCAAAATGCATGGCGTTTTGGCTTGGGATACTGCGGGCATTAAACCTTATCGATCTATAAAACAAGCTCAAAAAGAACAAAACAACATTTAATCGCCAAACCCAAACTCGACCATGGCATCATGAAATCGTGCGTGAAATGTTTTTTCGATTTCGGGCGAAATGGAATTGAGCGACTGTCCTGTTTTCCCTGAGTTCATAAAAAATGTCTTTGATTGGCGAGCTTGATCAGTCCCGATGAACAAAGAACCTGGCTGCTTTGACGCTGGCGATTTCTTTGCGTGTTGATGTTTTTCACGGATTTCCATTGCACGCATTGAAACGAAAGAACTCGCCTTCACCGCTCGCTCAATAGCTTGATCGCCAAAAGATTCACCAAGGAACTCGCCGACAGATTTGAGCGTGGTTGCTGTGCCAGCTTTGAGTTGTTCGTAACGAACTGTAAGTACTGGGAACTGTTTTTGATCTTGCCATGATCGGATATGCGACTCCCAAGAACCGAATCCTGCTGCTTGGAAATCGGGATCTCCACCATGCGTGATAAATCGCTTGGCGTATAATGCATCGCTCATTTGGTCCTTCGTGAGGCCCGCAAGTCGGCGATAGTTTAATGCCGAAAACAAGACATCGCGCGGGTCTCGAATAATGAGAACAGCCTGCTTTGTTTGATCGCTCTTGGGATGTTGTTCTGAAAACGCAAAGTGAGACTTGCACATCATCTGACCATCTATTGGAGTGTCAAATGGAATTGCGCGGTGAATATCAGGGAATTTTTTTGCGATGTCTAACGAGTTCTTTGGTTGTCCATACATTGCGGAGTACAGCAAAAAACGAACCCAAGTGTTGCCGCTCTTTGGATAGGATGCGAGCCATGTGATGTTCATACCGAAGCCTCGCGTTCCTGTTGGTTTTGACACCAATCTCCCCACAGCTGACTGATCGCATTCTCAAATTTTTTCGTATAGGCCACTTCGTCGCATAGTTGTGATTGCTCAAGCTGCGTACAAAGAACAGCTCGCTCTTCAACCGATCGAAGACCATGGTCCGCTTGGGCCACTGCGAGATCGATGTATGATTCTATTGTATCAGCCACGAGATCTTCACGACCAATCGCAGCCAACAAGGAAGCGCTCACTCGGCCGGCGTGTGACTCTCCTATGAGCGTAACCGTCGGTACGCCCATCGATAACGCTTCGCAAGTTGTTGTGGTTCCGGTGTACGGAAAAGTATCGAGCGCACAATCGATGGTGTTGTAAAGATCGAGATGATCAACAATTGATTTCGTTCGACCCATAAGGATAACTTGCGACTGATCGACACCGAGTTCTTTGAACCGTTCAATCATGTCATCGCAGACTTCGCTGCTTGAAAACCGACTCGTCTTGAGCAGCAACTTCGCTTGAGAGCACTTTGTGAGAATATCCGCCCAAGCTTTGAGTGTACTTGGCGACATTTTTCGTAGATCATTGAATGACCCGAATGTAAACGATCGATTGATTTTTTGCTCTTGTATTACTGGGCGAAAAGCTGATGGGCGGTAGCACAAAAAACAACATGGAAGCCGAACAAGTTTTTCGGTTGCCAGCTCATCGGCCCCAGGAGACGGATCGGTTACATCATCAATGAGCCTTGCGTCAATCGAATCAAGCCCGGTAGTATTCGCGTAGCCAATCATTGTCACCGAAACCGGCGATGGCTTGGCAGCGAAGATCGGGAGCGAGTTGGATGCGAAGTGGCCGTTAAGTTCTACGAGCACATCCACATGATCATTCACGATTCGCTGATGTGTTTGCGTGACACCCGAAGTACATTCGCGCCAAAGATCTGACTTTGCGCGAAGGCGTTCTGTCATCTGATCAGTGTACGAACTTGTCGAATACACACAGAGCTCGAAGCGATCATGATCGAGATGATCAAAGATCGGTTCTAAAAAATATGCGATCGAGTGCGTTTTAAAATCCGAAGAAACGAATCCAATTCGAATTCGTTTATCAGCATTTGCTTTGTTTGGATATCGCCTGGGAACCCGTACTTGAGACTGCACACATTGGCCGAACGCCTTGTGGATATCAAAGACTTCATTGGGCGAAAGCTGATCATCATAACACGAAAACATCGCCAGGCCATCATGCAAAACAGACTGATCAGGGAACCGTTCAATCGCCTCCCGCATCATTGCAACAGCCTTTGATGCGTGACCAATATTCGATTCGAGCAATGCACGATTCATCGACGGCTCATGACTGTTGGGCATGTTCACGATCGCAATATCGAGTGCCTCTCTTGCTTTTTGAAACTCTCCGAGCTCGAGATACGACACACCCAGAGCACTCTGTGCTTCGTGCAGTTCCGGGTTCATTTGCAGTGCGAGGAGCAAGCATTCCACGGCCTTGGCGTGTTCACCCTTTTGAAACAAAAGCGTTCCCATCGCTTGTTGATATTCGCCGATCTTTGAATCGAGATCAATCGCTCGCTGCGCGTAATAGATTGCCTTCTCTCGCTCGCCTGTGTTCCCAAAGAACCCCGACGCGACATGATTCACCTCGGCCATGTTTGGGTGTTTGCGCAAGAGTGTGGTGATTGGCTGGCGAACACCTTCAAAGTCTCCGACCGCCATCTTCTTGAGCATCTCAGAGAGCTGTCCACGAACAAGCTGGCGAGTTGCCGATGACATTGCACGCTTGCTCATGCCTTGCTCCCGGCAAACTTTGCGATCACCGCTTGCGCACGAACACATGCTTGCTTATCGGCGTGATAAATATTATCAAGCGTATCGATCGCTGAAACTGTGTGCTCGCTCATGACTTGTGCTACGACCTGATCAATCATCCCAAAGGGAATAAGCTGATTCATAAACGCATCAACCGCAGCCTCATTGGCGGCATTCAACCACGCTCCTGCATCGCCGCCGGCATCGATCACACTTATTGCCAAACCGATCGCCGGGAATCGTTGTGGATCAATCTCGACAAATGACAAGTTACTCAGCTTCGTCACATCGAGTTTTTTACTACACCCGTTCAGCCGCGTTGGCGAACAGAGAGCGAGTTGAATCGGCGATCGCATATCTGGCGCACCCATCTGAGCCATCACCGATCCATCGGCGCATTCGATCATCGCATGCACTATCGATTGCGGATGAATGACAGCGTCTAGCTGTGACGATTCCAAACCAAAGAGCCAATGAGCCTCGATCAACTCAAGCGCCTTGTTCATCAGTGTTGCACTGTCAATCGTAACCTTGGCCCCCATCGTCCAGTTCGGATGATTGAGCGCTTCATCAAGTGTTGCGTGTTCAACCTCTTGCCGAGTACATTCGCGGAATGGCCCGCCAGAAGCCGTCAGTACCACGCGATCAATCCCTTTGGGCGTGTCCATTGGCGGGCAATAATCATTGCCGGCAAGTGACTGGAGACATTGCCACACGCCGGCGTGTTCTGAATCGATCGGCAATATTCTCGCGCCTGATATCTTCGCTGCCGCCATGACCAAAGCACCGCCAGCGACAAGTGATTCCTTGTTCGCCAACGCCACATCGATTCCGAGCTCGACAGCTCGGTATACTGATTCAAGCCCGGCGATTCCGACGATCGCTCCAACCACCAGATCACACTCGACTTCTTCAACAAGCCGACAAGCCGCATCATGCCCGATACGCATTGTTGTATCGCCGAGTTCAACAGCATCACCAGTAAACAAGGCAAGCTCTCGCACGCCCCACTGCTGCGCTTGTCCCAACAAACCTTGGGCATCTTTACCCGCGCTAAGCCCAACGATTTCATACAAGTTCAATGCAGGATCTGCTTGAGCGAGCACATTGAGATGCGCGATCACTTCGAGCGTTTGACGCCCGATTGAACCGGTCGACCCGAGTATCAAAACCCGGACCGTTGAGTTGCTTGCGTGTTCGCTCACTCACACCTCGCTTTGCACAGATACAGATCTTGGACTTATTCTAAACCAAGCTTGGCCAACTCGCTCGCAGTCAGTGTTCGGCGTGAGTTTGAATACAACCCTCGTCGAACCTTGGGCTTTGAAGTTTCCTTCTTTGCCTCAGGCGCTGCCTGTTTTTCCGTTTTCTGGCTCGGGGCTGTGCTCTTGCTGGATTCTGACTCTGCTGAGTTCGATCGCGAACGACGACGAGGCCGCTTGGTCAGCTTGGCTTCTGCAACCCGATCAGCCTCACGCTCAGGCTTGTTGGCCTGTGATTGGCGTTCATTGGTCGACTCGGAAGAATCGCTCGATGCCTCTGGTGAAGTTTCACCTTCAGCATTCTTCGATGGTCTTCTTCGAGGACGCCGGCGTGAACGCTTGGGCTCATCATCAGAATCATTCGAACGCTCTTCTGAACGAGTTTCAACTCGGGGCCGAGGTTCACGCTGCTCTGAACTTGAATCGGAGCCAGACTCAGAACTTGAATCAGTACCCAACTCTTCTGATCGGCCTTCATCCGAACTCGTGCGGCCTCGGCCACCACGACGGCGACGACGACGCTTCTTCTTGATTGGTTCGCCGTTCTCATCGAGCTCGACTTCTTGATTCGCCTCTTGACCTGTTTGTTGATCACGCTGATCTGAATCAGACCCTTGCGACGAACCCTCTGTCGATCGCTCGGTTCTCGTGGATTCATTGCGTGATGATTCTTCGCCATCGACCTGCTCTTCTGATCGACCGCGCCCACGACCGCCACGCCGGCGGCGGCGCTTCTTCTTGAACGGCTCGCCATCATCATCAAGATCACCTTCAACGGGCAATCTCACATGCTCGGCCATATCGGCCTTGCGTGCGATTTCTTCGGCGAGTTTCTGCACAGTGGTTTCATCCACCTCGTCGTTTGGATCCATCGCCCATGAGCCGTCAGGCGAACTCTCATCACGCCACTCGACCACGCTTGGCTCGGCTCGCTTGCCGTTGGCTGGCTTGAGTTTTTCAATCGAAAGATCCGCACCCGATTCGTCATACGCATAAAACGAAACACGATCGATCGGGAGTGATTCAGAAACGCGTACATCGAGCGTCTTGCCTGAGATCAGTTCGATCCGTGTCAGGCTCGCTCGGCGAGTCGAAAGCAATGAACTCGCTACGCGTGGATTCACAACCAACTCTGCGCGGAACACCTTTGGATGATCAAGCAACGCGGCCAAATCACGGAGCGCACTCGATGCAACCGAATCTGGACGCTTGACCAATCCACGCCCATGACATGTTGGACAATCCGCAAAGTGCTGTGATTCGAGCGAACCACGCATGCGCTGTCGGGTCATTTCGAGAAGACCAAATGGCGAAATCGGAGCGGTGCTTGTTTTGGCACGATCGCGACGGAGCCTCTCGGTAAAGCGTGCTTCGACTTCTTTGCGATGTGAATGGAATCGCATATCGATCATGTCGTTGACAACAAGCCCACCCAAATCTCGCAGGCGAAGCTGGCGGCAGATCGCATCGACCGCCTCCATGTTGGTCTTAAACGCATTGGTCTCCGCATCACGAGCAGCACGGGATTTACCCGAGTTCACATCGATCGCGACCAATGCTTCGGTCTGATCAATCACCAATCGCCCGCCAGATGGAAGCATCACTTCGCGAGCATGAATCTCGTCGATTTGGCGTTCAATACCAAAGGCATGGAAAATTGGTTTGGTCCCGGTGTAGTGCGAGAGTTTCGCGCCCGAACGAGGAGCCGCGATTTTTACAAATCGCGCGACACGCTTGAGTGCCGGCTCAGAATCAATCACCACTCGGCTTACTTCACTTGTAAGCAAATCACGGATTGATCGCACCAACAAATCTGATTCGGTGTACAACAGGCGAGGCTTCTTGCCACCCCGCTTGCGAGATTCCATATCCTTCCAGAGACGACCAAGGTACGAAAGGTCACGCTTGAGCTCTGCCTTGGTTCGATCGAACCCGGCGGTGCGGAGAATGAATCCGAATCCTTCAGGAAGTTCGAGCTGCGAAAGAATCTGCTTGGCGGCTTTGCGCTTGTCTTCGTCCTCTTCCTTGCGAGAGACCCCGACCTTGTCCATCCCCGGCATCATCACCAAGAACCGACCCGGAATCGAAAGGTAACTCGTTAGCGTCGGCCCTTTGGTCCCCACGCCTTCTTTGAGCACCTGCACGATAATCTCTTGCCCACGCTTGAGGCAATCCTGAATCGGTGGCCGACTCTTGCGAGGCGTCTTCTTACCAACGCGCTCGGTCTTCTCATCACCCTTGGCGAAGTACTCAGGATGCAGATCTGAGATGTGCAAGAACCCGTTTTCTTCGGTGCCAAAGTCGACAAAGACCGCTTGGATCGACGGCTCAATGTTCGCCACGCGACCGACATAAATATTGCCTACGCGTGAAACACGATCCGTCGGCTCAACCATGAGCTCTTCGAGCTTCCCATTCTCAACCATCGCCACGCGGCACTCTTCGCCGGGCACATAGTTGATGATCATCTCGGCCTGTACATTTGATTTCTTCGCAGGCTTTGAGGCGGCCCTTGGTGCTGGCTTCGGTGCTGATCGAGAAGTAGTAGTGGTAGAAGAAGTAGAAGATACTGTCTTCTTGGTGGTCTTCTTACTTACCGGCTTCTTGGTGGGCCTTCTTCTTCTTGGTGCTCTGGCTGGCTCCTCATCGCCTTGAGCTTCATCTCGAATCTCGTCTTGATCATCATCGCCAGCATCTTCGTTTGTCTGAGCTTCTGCATCAGGCTCATCTTGCGATGGTGCTTTGTTGATCACAGGCGCTGACTCTTCTGCTTCGATCTCTTCAGACTCAAAATCAACATCGCCCGAATCCTCGGCGGTCTTCTTCGTAGAAACCTTCTTACGCGATGCCTTCTTGGCAGACTTCTTCGCGGCTCGCTTAGAAGTCTTCTTGGTGGTCGCCTTCTTTGAAGCAGCCTTCTTAGTCGTTTTCTTAGCGACCTTTTTCTTGGTGGTCTTTTTGGTAGTCTTCTTTGTTGTTTTCTTTGTTGTTGAAGAATCGGTTTCAGGAATGCTTTGGTCTGGTGTATCAGGTGTGTCTGTCATGTCTGTCATAGTGCTTAGCCTTGCTGGTATCAGCGGTAGAGACAGTGAGCGAACAACACCAATCGACAACCATCCTCGGGCACCAATGGGTGCTGAGTTGGGCTTGGTCGAAACTGTGAAGTTGCGCGGTGCATGTGCACTCGGTGCTCACTGTGAAATTGCAGCGGCCGACATTCTTCCTGCGATGCGTTTTTGATCGGCAAAATGCTCGATCAAACACCAAAACCCCCTGCGGCGTGATGACTTCAAAAGCCAACGCCTCGCAAAGAGCAAACCAGGATGACTCGGCGGCCTGTCCGATGAACCGGGTTTGAAACCAAACCAAGATCGCCATGACGGCTGCGTCGTGTTCGTTGCCGAGGATCACTCTCCGGGCTCCGCTTCATCTTCTGCAGATCTTTCAATCCACAGCGAGCGGGCGGCCTCAGGTCATGAGTTAGCCGACGGGACGCCCGTCGAACACCTCGGGTACAAGTTTTCTGAGCCTCGACCGCACATAACTGGCGGACTCGGCTTCGGAATCGAAACTGATTGCCTTCTTAGCAATCCGTTCGCATCGGGCAACGGTCAAGCTGCGGATGGTCTTTTTGAGCATCGGCAACGATGAACTCGTTGCAGAGATCGTACGCACCCCAAGACCCAGCAGCAACGCGGCAAATGCAGGATCTGCCGCAGACTGCCCACAGCACGAAACCGGGATATCCGCCCGCCGACCAGCACGGGCCACATCACGGATAAGTTTGAGCACCGCAGGGTGGATAGGGGTATATAACGACGCTACCCGTTCATTTGTTCGGTCAACTGCAAGGGTGTACTGCACCAAGTCATTGGTTCCGATGGAAAAAAAGTCGACTTCTCGAGCAAATGAGCTCGCCATGAGTGCCGCCGCGGGCACTTCGACCATCATCCCGATCTCAATATCTTTATCGTACGCAATCCCTTGTTCATCAAGCTCTTCCATCTCTTCACGGATGAAATACTTGCCTGTGCGGAACTCCGCGATATTGGTGACCAGTGGGAACATGACCTTAATTGGCCCATGAGCACTCGCCCGGAGAATCGCCCGGAGCTGGGTACGGAACATACCTTGATTCGCCAAGCAGTACCGGATCGATCGCTGACCCAAATATGGGTTGCGTTCAGGGTTTTCGGCCTGTTCTTGGGTGTATTTATCGGCCCCAAGGTCAATCGTACGCAATGTCAAAGGCTTGCCCCCAAGCCGATCCACACACCGTTTGTACGCCTGATAGTGATCTTCTTCCGATGGCTTCCGGTTCGATGTGAGGTACAAAAACTCGGTTCGATAGAGCCCGACCCCAGTGCCACCATCTTCGATGACCTGGTCGATTTCCTCGGCAAACTCGATATTTCCGAGCAAATTGACCCGAACGCCGTCGGCGGTGATCGCCGGGAGCTCGGCATATTCATGGAGCGACAAGCTCACCTGGCGAGCACGAAGTTGCGCTTGGTGATACTTTTCAACCGTTTCCTCGTCTGGATCGAGGATAATGAGCCCTTTTTTGCCATCGACAATAATCCGTTGCCCATCGCTCACCTGGGCTAACAAGCCTTTGATCCCCACCACCGCCGGCAAATGCAAGGCCCCGGCGACAATCGCCGTGTGGCTCGTTGGGCCACCAAGTGCGGTCACAAATCCAGCCACTTTGGTGCGATCGAATCCAGCCGTCTGCGATGGCGTGAGATCCCGCGCAACAATGACGGTGCCTTCATCAAGGTTCGTAATCGAGGCTTTTTTGCCTCCATCGAGGTTTCGGAGCTGA
>Ga0209345_10004708_pt1 | contig 13020 bp, 11 predicted proteins | sample Cruoilmetagenom7_FD_187294 | JGI IMG/M metagenome (GOLD analysis project Ga0209345, IMG submission 187294) | Oil polluted marine microbial communities from Coal Oil Point, Santa Barbara, California, USA - Sample 7 (SPAdes) (version 2) | ecosystem: Environmental > Aquatic > Marine > Oil seeps ...
TATAATATCAGAACTGCTTCTTATTCCACCAGCAATGATCAAAGAGGCATTATTTCTTATACCCTCCTCTCTCAATCGCTGATCGATCGATGCCAGTGCCAACTCGATCGGTATCCCGACGTTGTCTCTCGTGACGAGTGGAGCCGCACCCGTTCCTCCTCTAACTCCATCTAAGGCGATAAAATCTGCCCCAGCCCTTACCATTCCGCTCGATATAGCCGCAGAATTGTGAACCGCCGCTATTTTAACTCCCACAGGTTTTTCATACGCGGTCGTCTCCTTCAACGCGAATATGAGCTGTCTCAAATCCTCTATCGAATATATGTCGTGGTGAGGGGCAGGAGAAAGAGCATCCGTTCCTTCCACGATCATTCTTGTCTCAGATATCTCTTCCAAAACCTTTTCTCCCGGCAGATGCCCGCCTATGCCCGGTTTCGCTCCCTGACCTATCTTGATCTCGATCGCTGCGCCGGCATTTAAATAGTCTGGAGAGACACCAAATCTTCCGGACGCACATTGTACAATCGTATTTTTTCCATACTTATACAGATCTTTGTGCAACCCCCCCTCTCCTGTATTGTAATACGTTCCCGTGATGGCAGCCGCCCCCGCCAACGATTTTACAGCATTTAAACTTATAGAGCCATAAGACATCGCAGAGAAGAGCACTGGAAGTTCAAGCTTCAATTGGGGAGAGATCTCGGTTTTGAGTATCAGCTCATCCCCATCTTCTATATCAAGTAAATCGGGTTTTCTTCCGAGATACGTTCTTAATTCCATCGGTTCCCTCAACGGGTCTATCGAAGGGTTCGTGACCTGGCTTGCGTTTAAAAGAATGTGATCCCAGTAGATCGGATAGGGCTTATCGTTACCCATTCCGGTTAGTAAAATGCCTCCCGTCTCGGCTTGCTTGTATATGTTTGTCAGGTGATACGTTTTCCAATTTGCGTTCTCCTTCATCTCCATCGGCTTATATCTTATTGTGATGGCATCCGTCGGGCAGAGCGTTGCACACCTCTGGCATCCAACACATTCCGACTCATCGCTGTAGATCCTATCTTCCTCCTCGTCGTATTTATGAACATCAGAAGGGCATTGCCTGACGCAGACGAGGCATCTTATACATCTATCATCATCTCTTTCGACAGAGAATTCACCTTTGCAAAGACTCAGCATTTAAAAATCTCCGATTTGCAATCATCCTTCTTCCACCACACCCTTTCCTATCAATCCGATCACCGGCTCTCCAGCCTTAGGACTCCATATCTTATCCGGCTCTTTACATATCTCTCTTATCCCCGCCTCTTCACTCGAGACCATTAAAAAATCTTTTTTTGTCGCCGCAATAAGCGGTCTTAATTTTATCCTATCATTAAGCGCAAGCATTCCGTTCTTGAATCCGAGTATGATCGAGAATGGACCATTCACGAGACAACTTCCATAGACCGTCCTGATCGTCTTCATGACCTTCTTCTCTTTTTCTGGCATCCTATCTATCTCATCCCAGAAAGGAGGGGCAAAGGCCTTACAAGCGATCTTCATCGGTAATTTATGCCTTCTTACTAAGAGATCAAAGAGATATGCCATCACCTCTGTGTCCGTCAATAGCGTGCATCTATAACCGAACATCTCGAGATATCTCTTGTTGATTCCATAGGAGGATATCTCTCCGTTGTGCACGATGGAATAATCGAGTAGCGCGAAGGGATGTGCTCCGCCCCACCACCCAGGCGTGTTCGTCGGAAATCTTCCGTGTGCTATCCAGGTCTCTGCCTTATAGTCTTCGAGGCGATAAAAATTCCCCACATCTTCCGGAAAACCCACCGCCTTGAATGCCGCCATATTCTTCCCACTCGAGAGCACATAGCTTCCTTCTATATCAGAATTTATCTTCATCACCTCTCTTATGACGAAGTCGTCTTCTGAACTTTTATCTAGTTTCTCCTCTCTAGGTTCAACAAAATATCTTCTAAGAAGTGGTGGATTTTGGATTACTGTCTTTCTAGTGGGTATATCTCCTTCCCTCTCAATCAAGAAGTTTTTGTCAAGAAATTCTTCACATCTTTCCCGAGCGTAAGAATCGTCAAACATCAGATGAAACGCATAATATTCTTTATAACTTGGATAGATGCCGTATGCGGCAAATCCTCCGCCCAAACCGTTTGAGCGATCGTGCATGTTTGCTATCGATCTTATTATGTATCTACCATCGATCTTCTTTCCGTTCGTGTTCAAAATCCCGCTAACTGCACAACCGGATATATCCTTCCCACCCGTGATCTTCTGCAATTTTTCCTCCTCGTGAATCCCTCTACAGTTCCTTCTTCTATATTTTATCAATCTTTTCCCATCCTATAATCGATTCTTTATAAACATAGTTAAGAATTTTTCATACATATTGTGAGCATTTCATAAAATATGTGAGGGGGCAATTCGCCAAGCCTAAGTTCTCTGATCTCTGCAAGAGTGGAAGATCCCTCTTACAGTAATTTCACCCTGAGTTTTCCTATATCTTCTTTTATCTCGGTCTTTAGTCCTATAGAACTCAAGAATGACTCAATAAAAATTTTAACGAACTTCCTTGGAGTTTCAGAGGACAGAACAAGCGTAAAATCTCCCTCTGTGTTCTCAATTAATCTAAAGAAGTTGCAGAATTCTAACCTCTCAAAGAGGTCTTTCGCCGTTTTAATCTCATTCGAAAGTTGTTCCGCGTGAGATACGGCTATCTTCTCGTGCTGTTTCCAGAAATCTTCCTTATCTTGATGTGTCTCCACAAATTTAAGAAATAGAAGCCAGTGATCGACGTCCAATATGATGTGCTCTCCGCTCGAGAGCATCTCTATGTAATTCCGAAATTTATCTCTATCGAGATCCAACAAATCCTTATTTTCATGATAAAATTGAATTGCACGCCTCATCAATTCACTCTGAGAAATATTCATCTCCTTTCTCATCTCTTCGAGCAGATTAGCCGTTCTTTCGTCGATCGCCGCGGTTATTCTCGTTGGGTTCATTGTTCCTCACGACTTTAATTATTTTGGCGGGGTAATTTAAGCCGATGAAATTTTGAACTATCTCATCAACTTTCCCCGTCACATAATTTTCTAAACACCCTTCCTCTTTCATAAAAGTTATGAATTTTCATAGATACATTTAAAAAGGTAAAAAGAAAAGACGTTTAAAAATTAGTTTGCAAGGTGAAAATATGCCAGAGAATTTTATGAATAGAAGATCTACAAATGAGACGAGGACTAGGGTTCGAGACGTATCTCCGCTGAGCGGAATGTGCGCGATATGTATAGAAGATTGTGATATACTGTGTGAGGTCGGAAAGTCCGCTATAAGAGGAAGAGAAATACTCTATCCATCCCCAGAATATTTTGGGGAGAGCACGGCCGCATCCAACAAAGACTATACCATCGATTGGAGCGACTTTCAGATAATGACGACCGTCTTCGGAGCTGAAGGGATAGAAGCAGACGAAGACAAGGCTATATTCCCAAACGCGGATATAACCACGAAATTCGGAGGTGTTCCACTAAATATTCCTGCCATTGTGGCTGGACTCGGATCAACTGCGGTGGCAAAGAGAAACTGGGACGGTCTGGCGATCGGAGGTGCAATTAGCGGGACGATAATCACCATCGGGGAGAACGTCTGCGGGATGGATCCCAAATCTAAGTTTGAGAACGGAAAGGTAACCTATTCAGAGGATCTAAAATACAGAATAGATACGTACCGTGAGCTTTGGGACGGAAAGCATGGAGAGATCGTTGTTCAGACGAACGTGGAGGACGAGAGGTTCGGAGTTGACGAATACGCGATATCCAAACTTGAGGTGAACGTGATAGAGCGGAAATGGGGGCAGGGAGCAAAGGCGATAGGTGGAGAGGTGATGATAGATGATTTAGATAAGGCGATAATGCTCAAAAAAAGGGGATACATCGTATTGCCCGATCCAGAAGACAAAAACATTCAAAAAAAATTTAAAAACGGGGTATTCAAAAGATTTGAAAGACACAGCAGAGTCGGAATGCCAAATAGAGAGGGATTTGTAGAAAATATAGAGCGGTTGAGAGAGAAAGGGGCTAAAAAAGTCTTCATGAAGACGGGTGCATATAGGCCCGCGGTCGTTGCATCTACGCTTAGATATGCATCAGATGCGAATATAGATGCAATAACGTTCGACGGTGCTGGGGGTGGAACTGGAATGAGCCCAATTCCAATGATGCAAGAGTGTTCGACGCCGACGGTTTGGCTTCAGGCGCAGGTGTTGAGATGCCTGAGAATTTTGAAAGATCACGGGAGACATATCCCTGACGTCGCGATCGCAGGGGGATTCACGGACGAGACACAGGTATTCAAATCGATCGCTATGGGCAACTTCGGTGATGAACCCTACGTGAAGACGGTTGCTATGGCGAGGGCACCCATCACGGCTGTCATGAAGGCTAAACACTTCGCAGAAAAGGCAAAGAAGGGAGAACTTCAAAGGACTTTTGTGAAGAATTATGGGAACGAACCCGAACAGTTCTTTATATGTATGGACACGCTTAAGAGAAGATATGGGGAAGATTACGGTAAGATACCATACGGCGCGATCGGATTTTACACATACCTCGTGGACAAGATGGGAACGGGGCTCAAACAGCTTATGGCAGGTGCGAGAAAGTTCAAATTAGATGAGATTAATAGGAAAGATTTGGCTTCTTTGACCGAGAGGGCAGCAGAAATCTCTGGAATACCCACAATTGAAGAGCTCGAGAAGGATGTTATGGAGGGAATCCTGTTAGATTGAACGAAGAGAGGATATTAGCATCTATATATGGCCTTTTGATAGGCGATGCGCTCGGAGAACCGTTCGAAGGGTTGAATAGGGAGAGTATAGTAAGAGATCGGGTTAATCTAAGGGAGATAAAACTTACAGACGACTCGATACTCTCTTTGATCGTTGCATCTTCTTTGATCGAGAAAAAAAGGGTGGATAGAAAAGATATCGCGGGGTCAATACTCAAAAACAGATCTTTTATAGTAAGAATGGGTCCCACGACGTCTTCTGCCATCTCTCACATCGAAAAGAATATAGAATACATCTCAAAAGAGGGGACGACGAACGGTGCGGCGATGAGGGCGCCACCGATCGGCTGGATCATTGAGAGCGATAACATAAAAGAGATTTGTGAAAGCGTCTATCTTTCTTCTTCTATCACACATGGAACGGATGTAGCAATATCCGGTGCTTGTGCAGTGGCAGAAGCTGTCTCAACTGCATTGGACGGATATTCAAGGGAGAGGATAATTGAGAACGCGTTGAATGCCGCCGAGATCGGAGAGAGATACGGTGTTCACGTGAGAAGTGGATATAGATTGAGGAAGCGATTGGGTGAAGTTTTAGAAGACGAGAGAAATTTAGGGGAGATCGCAAAGGAGTTTTGCTATTCCATCGAGACGATCGATACTGTACCACTCGTGATGGCGTCTTTAAAGGAGAGAAAGAATTTTAAAGAGACGTTGATTGATCTCGTATCCCTGGGTGGAGATACAGACACGATGGCGGCTATTGCAGGGAGTATCCTGGGAGCCGAGGGAGGACTGGAGAATATACCGAAGGAGTGGGTTGATAAGGTCGAGGTCCTCAATCAAAGATTTTTATCAAATCTTCAATTTGCAGATAGATTGACAGTAAGGAACGAGAGAGGGTTGGACTTAAGAGAGATGGCTAAAAGACTTTTTGAGATTAGAAACCCTTAAAGTCGTATTTCAACTGTTTATAATAACCCCTCCGTCATTCACTTCGATTACAATCTCTTCATTCTTATAATCTACTGAAACAGTGAAACCGTCTTTTATCTCGCCAGAGATGATCATCCCTGCGATCTTCGTCTCAAACTCGTTCTGTATCACCCTCTTTAGAGGTCTGGCACCATATACAGGATCATAGCCTTTATCCGCGAGATATTCCTTCGTACGCTCGGTGAGTTCGAGTTTTATCTTTCTATCTTCTAATCTCTCCTTCAAATATCCCATCTGAATATCGACGATCTTCTTCAAATCTTCTTTCGTCAATTCATGGAATACCACGATCTCATCGACCCTGTTTAAGAATTCTGGTCTGAAATGTTCGCGAAGGGATTCCAACGTCTCCTTTCTCATCTCATCATACTCTCGATTGCCCGATATGTACTCGCTTCCCACATTTGAGGTCATGATGATCACGGTGTTCTTGAAATCCACCGTCCTTCCGTGTGAATCGGTCAATCTTCCATCATCCAGAATTTGGAGGAGGATGTTGAATACGTCGTGATGAGCCTTCTCTATCTCGTCCAATAAGATAACGGAGTATGGTTTTCTCCTTACTGCTTCCGTAAGCTGTCCTCCTTCCTCATAACCAATGTATCCAGGGGGGGCACCGATCAATCTCGCCACCGTGTGCTTTTCCATGTACTCAGACATATCTATCCGAATCATGTTCTCTTCATCATCGAAGAGCGCCTCCGCGAGCGCACGAGCCAGCTCCGTCTTTCCAACGCCCGTTGGTCCCAAGAATATGAAAGAGCCTATCGGCCGATTTGGATCTTTTATTCCCGCACGAGACCTGATCACGGCGTCTGCCACAGCTTTCACACCCTCGTCCTGACCTATTACCCTCTCATGTAATTTTTCTTCCAAGCCCAGCAATTTCTCCTTCTCTCCCTCCAACAGCTTGCTAAGGGGAATTCTCGACCATCTACTCACCACTTCTGCAATGTCTTCCTCATCTACTTCCTCTTTGAGGAGCATCTCGTCTTTATTCATTAATTTATCTTCTTCTTTCTTTAACTCCTTCTCTAAATCAAATAATTTTCCATATTTCAATTCTGCCGCTCTGTCTAGGTTATAATCCCTTTCAGCGCGTTCTATATCCTTTTTAGTATCTTCTATATCCTTCTTCAATGACCTTAACCTTGAAATATCCTTTTTTTCCTCTTTCCACCTTTTTTCGAGCGAATTTAATTCCCCATTTAGCTCTTCAAGCTCTTCCTCGATCTTTTTTAACCGCTCCTTCGATGCGGCATCCTTCTCTTTCTTTAGTGCCTCCCGCTCGATCTCGAGTTGCATCGCCTTCCTCTTCACCTCGTCGAGTTCGGTCGGCATGCTGTCTATCTCGGTTCTGATCTTAGCGGCCGCCTCATCAACAAGATCGATCGCCTTATCAGGGAGAAATCGATCGGATATGTATCTGTGACTTAGAACGGCGGCACTCACCAATGCTGCATCTTTTATTCTCACACCGTGATGCACCTCATATCTCCCTTTCAATCCCCTCAATATGGAGATCGTATCCTCTACGGATGGTTCATCGACCAAAACGGGTTGGAACCTACGCTCGAGTGCGGCGTCCTTCTCTATGTACTTCCTGTACTCATCCAACGTTGTCGCGCCGATACAATGTAGTTCACCCCTTGCAAGCATCGGTTTGAAGAGATTACTTGCATCTATTGCTCCCTCTGCCGCGCCCGCTCCTACTACGGTGTGCATCTCATCGATGAACAGGATGACATCTCCTGAACTCTTTATCTCTTTTAAGACGGCTTTCAAACGGTCTTCAAACTCTCCCCTATATTTTGCTCCCGCGATCAACGCGCCCATATCGAGTGCAACGATCCTCTTATTCTTCAACCCTTCTGGAACATCCCCATTTATGATCCTCTGAGCTAACCCCTCTACGATAGCCGTTTTTCCTACCCCTGCTTCTCCTATGAGTGCAGGATTATTCTTCCTCCTCCTCGAGAGGATCTGGATGACCCGTCTTATCTCCTCATCTCTTCCTATCACCGGATCGAGCTCTCCCTCCCCCGCCAACTTCGTGATATCCCTTCCATATTTCTCCAAAGATTCATAAGTCTCCTCAGGATTTTGGGAAGTGACCCGTTGATTTCCCCTTATATCGAACAGGGCATGCATTATTCTGTCTTTTGTCACTCCATGTCTCTCAAGGATTCTTCCACATGCACCAGCATCATCAGCCATCACAACCAAGAGATGCTCAACGCTCACATACTCATCTTTGACTCTTTTAGCCTCCTTTTCAGCCGACTCTAAGAGGCTACTTACCCTTTGAGTGATGTATATCTGTCCTCCAGCTCCGGAAACTCTTGGTAAAGAGGAGAGGGCCTTCTCCACTTCTCCTCTTATATCTTCTAAACTTACGTCCATCCGCTCTATGATCCTTGGAATCAGTCCATCTCTCTGTTCTAAAAGAGCGAGTAATAGATGCTCAACATCCATCTGTTGATGATTATACCTTGCAGCAATCGACTGTGCGCTCTGCAACGCCTCCTGTGCCCTTTGTGTGAAATGTTCTATATTCATACTAATCACCTCATCTTCCTAAGACGGGACACCTCTTTCTTCAACTCATCTATCTCATCTAAAAGGTCGAGTATTATTCCTGCGGAGATCAGATTAACCCCTAAATCCCTTCTTAATCTTTGTATGATTCTTACTTTATCAACCGCACTCTCTCTAAACAAATAACCCTTTTCCCCATATTTTATGGGTGAGATCAGATCCAGTTCTACGTAATGTTCTATAACCTCCGGGTGTAATTTACATCTGAAAGAGAGTTCTCGCATCGAGATAAGACGCTCTCCTTCCCATTCAACCTTTAAAATTGGATAAGACGACCTCTTTCTGATGAACATTTAACTCCCCCGGAATAGATTCCTCCTCGGATCTTCCTTACATACTTTAGAGAGCTCCTCGAACAAGCGTTTCTCCTCTTCGTCTACTCTCTCTGGAACGACGACCTTCAATTTAACGTACTGATCGCCTTTTCCTCCACTTTTTTTCGGTAATCCCCTTCCCTTGAGGCGAAATTTTTTCCCGGACTGGCTTTCTGGTGGTATCTTCATCTTCACCGTACGATCCAATGTTGGGACATCTATATCGGCACCCATGATTGCTTCCCATGGCATGACAGGGACTTCAACAATCAGATCATCTCCGGAAACCTCAAAGATGCGGTGTGGTAGAATTCTTACCTTAAGATACAGATCACCCGGAGGTCCGCCGTTTATCCCATGATCCCCCTGAGCACTCAAACGCATCTTCGTGCCATCGCGCACGCCGGAGGGTATCGTCACATCGAGTTGCCTTATATGATTTCTTCCTATCGATATACTCCTCATTCCCCCGTGATATGCCTCCTCGAGCGTGAGATCAATAAAAGCCTCTATATCTTGACCCTTTCTCGCCCAGCTTCTCGTGGTTCCTGTCCTTTTGAATCCTGTCTTTCTCCCCCCAAAGATCGTCTCAAAAAAGTCACTGAATCCACCAAACTTCTCAAAATCATCCATATTCACGTATTCAAAATGTACGCCTCCATATCCGGGTGGGGGTGTAAAGTCCATTCCTGCCTTCCAATTAGCACCCAAACGATCATATTTCTCTCTTTTCTCTTTGTCACTTAGAACTTCATAAGCCTCATTTATCTCTTTGAACTTCTCTTCTGCCGCCTTTTTATCTTCGTCGGTGTGAAGGTCCGGGTGGTATTTTTTAGCCAGCTTCTTGAAAGATGATTTGATCTCCTTATCTGTTGCGTTCCGATCTACCCCCAGCGTCTCATAATAATCTTTAAATTTGACTGACATGCTACCCCTATCTAATCGTCCCGAGATACTTGAACCTTTGCTACTCTCAAAACTTCGTCTCCAATCTTATATCCCTTCTGCATTTCGGCAGTGATCGTTCCAGATGGGTATTTATTGGTTGATATGGCTAAAATAGCCTCATGAAGTTCTGGATTGAATTTTTCTCCTACGCTTTCATATGGAGTTACCCCATGTCGCTCTAAAATCCTTAAAAGCTGATTATAGATCAATTGAACCCCATCTTCTATATTTTCTCCATCTGAAGACTCTGAAGACTCTGAAGATAACGCCCTCTCAAAGTTATCTATAGCCTCCAAAAGCTCAAGAAGGATTGCACGTTCCCGCTCTGCATTCACGCACTCCTTATCCCTCTCGACCCGTTTTCGATAGTTATCGAAGTCTGCCAGCGTACGGAGATACAGCTCCTCCTTCTTGGATAACTCCTTCGTAAGCTCTTCTATCTTATCTTTCTCCTCCACCTATTTCTCCTCAAATTCTGCATCGACAACATCGTCGTCTCCGCCTTCCAAAGGCGTTTCAGATCCTCCGGCAGTCTGTTCCCTTCTGTAAGCCGCTTCGGATAGAGAATAGGAAGCCTGCTGAAGATCAGAAGATAACGTTCTTATCCTTCCAATATCAGCATTCTCTTTTAAAGCTTGACGCAGATCTGTGACGAGTTGATCTATTCTTGCCTTTTCATGCACCGGTATCGACGATCCAAACTGCGAAAGTTGTTTTTCAACCTGATATGCAAGACTGTCGGCATTATTTCTTACTTCAGCCTCTTCTCTCCTTTTTTTATCCTCTGCTGAATGTGTCTTTGCTTCATCCATCATCCGATCGAGCTCTTCCTTGGATAAGTTTGAGGATCCTGATATCGTTATCTTCTGCTCTTTACCGGTTGCCTTGTCCTTTGCACTTACCTTCAATATCCCATTTGCATCTATATCGAAGGTCACCTCAATCTGGGGTGTACCTCTCGATGCAGGTGGAATCCCATCAAGACGGAATTTTCCAAGTGAACGGTTGTCGCGTGCCATCTCTCGCTCTCCCTGAAGGACGTTGACGTCCACTGCGGTCTGGCTATCCTCTGCAGTCGAGAATATCTCGCTTCTGCGTACTGGAATCGTCGTGTTTCTCTCGACAAGCTTCGTCGTAACTCCACCGAGCGTCTCGATGCCGAGGGATAATGGGGTGATATCTAAAAGCACCACATCTTCAACCTCTCCAGCAAGAATACCTGCCTGTATTGCTGCTCCAACAGCCACAACTTCATCTGGGTTTATGCCCTGATTTGGCTCTTTTCCACCCATTAATCTGCGTACCAGATCCTGTACTGCTGGTATTCTTGTAGAACCGCCAACAAGGATAATTTCATCGATATCCTTTTCAGTGAGTTTTGCGTCAGATAAAGCCTGTTTTAATGGTCCAACACATCGATCCAACAAATCTGAAATAAGATTTTCAAACTTAGCCCTCGTCAGTGTTTCTTCAAGATGTTTGGGTCCTTGGGCATCTGCGGTTATGAACGGAAGATTAATATTAGTCTCAAGGGCGCTCGAAAGCTCTATCTTCGCCTTCTCCGCAGCGTCTATAAGACGCTGTAGTGATTGTGGATCATTTCTCAGGTCTATCCCATATTTACTCTTGAATTCGTCCGCGAGCCAGTCAACGATCCTCTTATCGATGTCGTCTCCTCCAAGATGGGTGTCCCCGTTCGTGGATCTTACCTCAAAGACGCCTTCCCCAACTTCTAATATAGAGACATCGAAGGTGCCACCACCGAAATCGAAGACTAAGACCGTTTCATTTCCCTTCTTATCAAGTCCATAAGCAAGAGAAGCCGCTGTTGGTTCGTTTATTATTCGAAGGACGTTCAATCCAGCAATCTTTCCTGCATCCTTAGTCGCCTGCCTCTGTGCATCGTTGAAATATGCAGGGACCGTTATAACAACATCTCTTATCTTTTCCCCCAGATATTTGGCGGCATCGTCCACAAGCTTCCTTAAGACCATCGAGGATATCTCCTCCGGCGCGTATTCTCTATCCCTCAGCCTTATTCGCACATTGTCATCCGGACCCGGGAAGACCTTATATGTAACCAATTTCACCTCATCGGATACCTCGGAATACTTCCTGCCCATAAACCTCTTTATCGAATAGACGGTATTTTCTGGGTTTAAAACGGCCTGTCTTTTGGCAAGAGGACCAACAAGCCTTTCACCCGTCTTTTTGAATCCAACAACGGATGGCGTTGTCCTTCCGCCCTCTGCATTAATGATTATTGTGGGCTTTCCTCCTTCCATTACAGCAACAGCCGAATTTGTCGTACCAAGATCTATACCAACACTTTTAGCCATTCAAAAATCTCCTGCTTTTTGATTTGTAAGCATTTTTACCCTCACTTTTAAAAGATTTAAAAAAAAACGTAAAAAATTTAGGAAAAGAAATGAGAATCAAATTGATATGGTCACTTAATCTCTATCTTTTTGACCTCTTTTCCCTCGACCTTTGGTAGCTCAATAGAAAGCACGCCGTCCTCGAACGTCGCGTTCACCAACTCTTTATCTACCTCCGATGGAAGCGGTATTGCCCTGTAGTATCTGCCGTAAGTTCTCTCTCTTCTGATATATCCTTCGCCCTTCTCTTCCGTATCTTCCTTCCTCTCGGCACCGATTTCGAGCATATCACCCTTGACGTTAACCGAGATATCTTCCTTCTTTACACCGGGTATGTCCGCCTTGATAACGAGCTTGCCCTCTTTCTCGGCCACATCCACGTATGGTGCCACCGTTCCAATATTTCTCCCGGTTGTTTCAGGAAGCCCCCTACCAACGTACGGCGCCTCTTCTAACATCCTATCCATCCAATTCCACAGCCTTCTTATCTCTTCATGAGGGTCAAACCGTCTACGTATTACCATCTTTTAGCACCTCCTTGTCATAATGTTAGTAGTAATAGTATTTAAAGTTTTCTGTTATATTGCGTTCTCGGTTCTACAAGATCACGTGGTAGTCTATCTCGCCCGACAAGGTAGTTGCAAATCGAAGATTTGCAATATGCCAAAAATCTTCGATTTTTGAGCACGCAAAATAGAGATTGTAAAGTTATCGGGTGTTTGAAGAGGGAGATTACAGATATTGCTCGCGAGGGAGGGGTGAGGATTATTGGTACCGGTGGAGGCTTCGGTGTCTTGGCCACGGACAATTGTGAGAGAGAAGGATTGTTCGTACCTTCGCTTCCGGATGAGATAAGAAAAACGGGCGGCGCGTGCCATGAGCAAATTTATTTGGTATTACGAGAAGAGAAGAGGAGGATTCAGAGATACCTTCTAACCATCTTTAAACTCGCATCTATATCTTTCTTCTCCTTTATCTCGAGGATCATA
>Ga0209345_10004709_pt1 | contig 13019 bp, 9 predicted proteins | sample Cruoilmetagenom7_FD_187294 | JGI IMG/M metagenome (GOLD analysis project Ga0209345, IMG submission 187294) | Oil polluted marine microbial communities from Coal Oil Point, Santa Barbara, California, USA - Sample 7 (SPAdes) (version 2) | ecosystem: Environmental > Aquatic > Marine > Oil seeps ...
CTCCGGACTCAGCCCCAACAACAGGAAGAGTCCGGAGTGCTTCAATGTCTGTATCCTGGGCTAGCATCAAGTCAGTGGCCGATTGTACAGCACTGGCGATAGGCAGCCAGGCTGTACATTGAGCGGCACCGCCGGATCAGCCGAAACGACCGGTGATATAGGCTTCAGTCATGTGATGTTCCGGTGCGGTGAACACCTTTACAGTATCGTTGACCTCGACCAGATGGCCAAGATGGAAGTAGGCCGTACGGTCAGAAACACGTGATGCCTGCTGCATGGAGTGGGTCACGATCACGATGGTGTAGCTTTCGGACAGCTCCGATATCAGCTCTTCCACCTTCGCCGTGGCGATCGGGTCCAGTGCCGAGCAGGGCTCATCCATCAGCACCACTTCCGGGTTGACCGCAATGGTACGGGCGATGCACAGGCGCTGCTGCTGACCGCCGGACATGCCGGTGGCGGTGGAGTCCAGACGGTCCTTCACCTCATCCCACAGGCCCGCCTTGCGCAGGCTGTTCTCGACGATTTCGTCCAGATCCGACTTGCGGTTGGCCAGTCCATGAATGCGTGGACCATAGGCCACATTGTCATAGATCGACTTGGGGAAGGGGTTGGGCTTCTGAAATACCATGCCCACGCGGGCACGCAGCTCAACCACGTCCTGGCGCGGGTCGTAGATGTCCTGATCATCCAGTTGCAGGCTGCCCTTTACCTTGCAGATGTCGATACTGTCGTTCATCCGGTTCAGGCAGCGCAGGAAAGTGGACTTGCCACACCCGGACGGGCCGATAAAGGCAATCACTTCGTTCTTGCCGATATCCAGGCTTACATTCTTGATCGCCCGGTCTGCCCCGTAGAACACTTCCACGTCACGCAGCTTGAACTTGGGCTCTTTGGCAGCGTAGGGCTTGCCAACGGTCTTGCCCTCTTCGATACCGGCATCCGAACTGCTCTCGATGGCAGTGGATTCCGTTGCGCTGGCGGTAGTCTTGGTCATTGCAGCGTTGTCACCCAGAGTTGCAGTCATGTTCATATCAGTTCTCCTTACCACCGGCGCTCAAGACGCTTGCGCAGCCAGATGGCCAATGCATTCATTCCGATCAGGAAGCTCAGCAGCACCATGATGGCGGCTGAAGCACGTTCAATAAAGGCCAGTTCGGGGCTGCCTGCCCACAGGAAGACCTGCACCGGCAATACGGTGGCCGAGTCGAAAAAGCCACCGGGGACGTCGACAATAAAGGCGACCATGCCGATCAGCAGCAGCGGGGCGGTCTCACCCAGCGCCTGTGCCATACCGATAATGGAGCCGGTCAGCATGCCTGGCATCGCCAGCGGCAGCACATGGTGCAACACCACCTGCATTTTCGAGGCGCCAATCCCTTCCGCCGCTTCGCGGATCGAGGGCGGTACGCTCTTGATCGCGGCCCGGCTGGAGATGATGATGGTGGGCAGTGTCATCAGGGTCAGCACCATACCGCCCACCACCGGCACCGAGCGGGGCATGCCGAACAGGTTGATGAAGACAGCCAGACCCAGCAGACCGAAAATGATCGACGGCACCGCTGCCAGGTTGTTGATGTTGACCTCGATAAAATCGGTCAAGCGGTTTTTGGGAGCGAACTCTTCCAGATAGATGGCCGCGGCCACGCCGATCGGGAACGACAGCACCAGCGTGACAAACATGGTCAGCAGGGAGCCGACCACCGCACCCATGATGCCCGCCTTGGCCGGGTCGCGAGAATCGCCCCCCTTGAAGAAGACATCGTTGAACGAGGTTTCGATCACGCCCTTGGCCTTCAGCATGTCGACCCATTCCTGCTGCTGTGGCGAGAGCTTGATGGAGTAGGCCTTGTCACCGGCATGCTTGGAGTACACATCCACATCGCTGTGGGCCAGGAAGCTCATTTCCCGGGTGGTATTAAGCCAATCGGGATTTTCCTTGAGAACATCACGCAGTTCCGCTGAGGCATAGGGGTTGATCAGCTTGCGCACCGCTTCACGGTTGGCATCGGTGACGCCCGGAATTTCCTGCATCAACGCCTGAACCAGCGGCTCAACAAAGTCGGCCATTTTTATCTGACGCGGGTCGGTGGGATCATCCAGATACATCACCTCGCCATCCAGCACCACCTCCAGGTTCAGGCTGGTTTTCATGAAGCCGCTGTATCCCTTGCTGATGATGTCGGTAAACAGGATCAGCAGGGCCGACAGGGCGATCATAATCGCCAGAATGCCGTAGGCACGGAAACGCTTTTCCTTGCGGTAGCGTTTTTTCAATGACTTGCGGACGATTTCCGCCTGTGAAAGATGCTCAGTCATACTGTTCTCGATACTTGCGCACGATATGCAGGGCGATGATGTTGAGGGCCAGTGTCACCAGGAACAGCATGGCACCGAGGGCGAAGGCTGCCAGCGTTTTGGCGCTGTCAAACTCCTGATCACCGGTCAGCAGGGTAACGATCTGTACGGTCACGGTGGTCACGGTTTCCAGTGGGTTGGCGGTCAGGTTGGCCGCGAGGCCGGCCGCCATCACCACAATCATGGTTTCACCGATGGCACGGGATACCGCCAGCAGAATGCCGCCCATAATGCCGGGAAGTGCTGCAGGGAAGACCACTTTCTTCATGGTTTCCGACTGGGTGGCGCCCAGTGCCAGCGAGCCGTCACGCAGTGACTGGGGTACGGCATTGATGACGTCGTCCGACAGGGAGGATACGAATGGAATGATCATGATCCCCATGACGGCCCCTGCGGCCAGCGCACTCTGCGATGATGCTTCAATGCCAAAGGAAGCGGCCAGATCGCTGATGAACGGTGCTACGGTCAATGCGGCGAAGAAGCCGTAAACCACGGTCGGGATACCGGCCAGCATCTCAAGCAAGGGCTTGACCACACCGCGCACTTTCGGATTGGCATACTCGGACAGGTAGATGGCCGACATCAGCCCCACGGGAACGGCGACCAGCATGGCGATGCCTGAAATCAGCAGCGTACCGGTAAACAGGGGGATCATTCCGAACGCGCCCTGAGAGGCGACCTGATCCGCACGTAAGGCGGTTTGTGGGCTCCAGTGAGAGCCGAAAATGAAATCGATAAATGAAACCTGCTGAAAAAATCGCAGTGTTTCAAAGGCGACCGAGAAGATGATGCCGACGGTGGTCAGAATGGCCAGGCCCGCGCAGGCAAAGAATACCCACTTCAGAATGATCTCGACCTGCACCCGAGCGTTAAGCCGCGGATGGATACGCAGCCAGGCCAGAAAACCGGCCAATACCGCAACAGCCACCACCAGCAGGTTCATGTACAGCCGGCTCTGTTCGCGCAGCTGTACCAGGCGGTCTGCGGCCTCGACGATGGCGGGCTCGGCAAAGTTGCGCGGCAGAGCGCCACTGGCCACGTTGCTGATCTGACTCAGCAACAGACTGGCCTGGCCGGCACTGTCCGGGATCATCTCCTGTGGCAGCGAGCCGACGACCAGTGTCTGGATCACCTTGCCCTGAAAGCCAACCCAGAGCGCCAGAATGATCAGAGCCGGAATGCCACACCAGAGTGCGGCGCGGGCGCCATAGTAGAACGGAAGTGACTTGAGGTGTCGAATCCCGCCCAGCGGCATGGCCAGCGTGCGCGAACGGGTATACCCCAGCCAGTAGGCGATCGCAGCGAATGCCAGCGTGAAAAGAAGCAGATTTGCCGGTTGCATGAGTGTTCCTGTCTGCGATTTTTCGGTAAATGAATCGAATATTGTCCAGACGTGCAAAAGGGCGCGACCCTGTTTTCAGGATCGCACCCCGAGTTTTGCCTATGCGTCCTGCTTACTTGAGCTCGTCAATCGTCAGGTTCGGCATATTTTCAGCCTTGTCCATCAGAACGGCCAGCTGGTCACGCGGCGGTACGATCAGACCCACATCCTTGAGGTAACCGTTCTGGCCCAGTGCAGAGTTGCTGGCAAACTCGCCCACGTATTCAGCGATGCCCGGAACCACACCTACGTGTGCCTTCTTGACATAGAAGAACAGTGAGCGAGCCACCGGGTACTTGTCCGCCGCGATATCTTCAGCGGTCGGTACCATGCCATCGAGTGTAGCGGCCTGCAGGCGATCAGCATTCTCTTCCAGGAAGCTGAAACCGAACACGCCGTACATGCCGGTATCGCTGATCAGTTTCTGCACGATCAGGTTGTCATTCTCGCCCGCTTCAATGAAAACACCGTCTTCACGAATGCTTTCGCAGGTAGCCTTGTGCTCGTCCTTGGTCAGGTCCTTGGCTTCCGGCAGTTTGTCACAGCCGGCTGCGAGTGCCAGTTCATTGAAAGAGTCACGGGTACCGGAAGTCGGCGGCGGGCCCATTACGCGGATCGGCTTGTTCGGCAGGCCAGCGTCGATGTCACTCCAGTTCTTGTTCGGGTTGGCAACCCACTTGCCATCAACCGGTACCTTTTCGCCCAGGGCCAGGAACAGCTGCTGCAGGGTGAGATTCAGGTTCTCGGCATCCTTGGAGCTGGCGATGACGATGCCGTCAGAACCGATGCGGAATTCAGTGATGTCGGTCACACCGTTCTTCTGGCACAGCTCAAATTCGGAGGTTTTCATGCGACGTGAAGCATTGGTAATGTCTGGGTGCTGGGTACCGATGCCCTGGCAGAACAGCTTCAAGCCACCACCGGAACCGGTGGACTCCAGCTTCGGAGTGTTGAACTCGGTGTTGCTGCCGAAACGTTCGGCAACCACAGTCGCGAACGGGTAAACGGTTGAAGAGCCCACGATGCTGATGGTGTCACGGGCGGCAGCCGGAGCGGCCAGGCTGATGCCGGCAGCGGCGGTCATGGCAAGTGCAAGAGCTTTGGTGCGCAATTTCATTGAGTTACCCTCTCTGAACTGATCGTTTTTTGATGTGGCCCACTATAGGGGGCAAAGATGACTGATTTATGACAGTTGTCACAAAGCGTAAAAAAGTTTTTCAGAGGGCGGGAGCTAGTGCCGTTTGCGGGCAGATTCTCTATTATGTGCACTGCAGCAAAGAGCGTGCGGTTCGCTCGACCAATAATAAAAGGAGAGATGCATGAGTTGCAGTGATGACACAGAGGTGCTGAAACCCGCAGGAGAGCTGACACTGCAGCTGCCCGCCGGTCAGGAAGCGGTCAACATGTTTGGTGATGTGTATGGCGGTTGGGTAGCCTCACAGCTGGTGCTTGCCAGTGAAATCCGTGCCGGCCAAGAGGCGAAGGGACGCATCGCTACGGTATCGGTTGGGCGGATGAGTTTCATGTCACCTGTCATGTGCGGCACGGTGCTGAGTTTTTACACCCGGGTGGTGGAGCGGGGTAACAGCTCGTTGCGGATTCAGGTGGAGGTGTGGGGACGCTGCCCGGATGGCAGTGAGCTGCGCAAGGTGACCAGCACTGAGTGTGTTCAGGTTGCCATCGACCGTCAGGGTCATATCCGCAGCTTGCCGCAGCAGGACTGAGGCAAGGATCCGGCTGCCACTGTGGCAGCCGGATCTGGCTGATCAGATCAGGAAGCTGGCACCGCTGGCGATAATCGCGATCATCATCACATTGAGTACCATGCCCGCACGCATCATCTGACCCTGTGGCAGGAAGCCCGAGCCATACACGATGGCATTGGGCGGCGTTGCCACCGGCAGCATGAAGGCGCAGGATGCCGCCACCGCGATCACCACCGCCATGATTTCGGTGGAGAGTCCCATGGTGCCCGCAATACCGACAAAAATCGGCACCAGCAGCGCGGCACTGGCGGTATTGCTGGCGATCTCGGTCAGCATCACCACAAAGGCCGCGACGGCCAGAATGAACAGCGGAGCTGATGCACCACTCATCAGACTGCTGACGGTCTCGGCCAGAAACAGGCTTGCACCGGTGGTCGACAGCATGGCTGACAGAGTCAGTCCGCCCCCGAACAGCAATAGAACGCCCCAGTCGGCTGTTTTTTCGATCTGCTTCCAGTTCACCAGCTGCAGCATGCACAGCAGCAGAATGGCGGTCATGGCGACAATTGAGTCGAAACCGCCCTTGACGCCCAGAAAGCCAGACACGGGCTTGCTGAACAGCCACAGGGTGACGGTCAGCGCAAATACGCCCAACGTCATCCACTGCTTGCTGGTGAGTGGTTCATGGCGGTGGATCGCCGGAAAACGGTGGCTCAGCTCAGGCCGCAGCAGCGCCCAAAGCACCACAATCATCAGCGGCAGTGACAGCGCAACGGTCGGAATACCGAACCGGAGCCAGTCGGCAAAGCTCAGGCCCACTTCGGCGGCGGCGATGGCGTTGGGCGGTGAGCCGACCAGGGTGCCGATACCGCCGATGTTGGCAGAATAGGCCACACCCAGCAGCACGAACCAGTAGGTACGCTCATGGCCTTCATAGGGCAACTGGCGCAACAGGCCCAGTGCCAGCGGCAGCATCATCGCAGCGGTTGCCGTGTTGGAAATCCACATGGACAGCCCTGCAGACGTAATGAACAGGAGCACCGCAGCCATTCCCAGCTTGCCCTGCGCGAGACGGATCACATGGCCGGCGATGTACTTGTCCAACCCCTGCGCACTAAGCGCCGCGGCAAGCCCGAAGCCACCGAGAAATAGAAAGATGATCGGATTGGCGAAACTCTTGAGTGCATCGGATACGCTGAACACGCCCGCCACCACGGTCAGTACCGGAATCAGCAGTGCCGTTACGGTAATGTTGAACGTTTCGGTCATCCACAGAATGGCGATGACGGCCAGAATGGCGAGGCCGGTACGCAGCTGAGGCTCAAGTGGCGCCAGCCACCAGATACCGGCACCGGCCAGTACCGCCAGCAGGAAGGTGATCCACTTTCCGGGCATGGGTGTCTCCAGGGTTGGTTGCAAAAGAGCGCGGATTTTACACAGTTGTCCATCAGTGGGCTACTTTAGTCGTAGCGCCCCGCTGGAAGTGTAGAAAAGCTCAACCAAAAAACCAGTAGCCGCAGGCGATGGCGGCTGTAACGCCCGCCAGATCAGCGCTCAAGCCACACAGTACGGCATGTCGTGTACGCCGAATGCCGACTGCACCGAAATAGACCGCCAGCACATAGAAGGTGGTTTCGGTTGAGCCCTGAACGATCGAGGCCACCTGTGCGGCGAACGAGTCGACTCCGTGGGTGTTCATCGTTTCCAGCATCATCGCGCGTGCCCCTGAGCCTGACAGGGGTTTCATCAGTGCCGTGGGCAGAGCGTCGGCAAAGCGGGTATCCAGTCCGAGGAGGGCGATTCCTTCACGCAGCAGCCAAATGAATCCTTCCAGCGCACCGCTCTCGCGCAGGACCCCGATCGCCACCAGCATCGCCAGCAGGTAGGGGATGATCATGATGGCGGTCTCGAACCCCTGTTTGGCGCCTTCTATGAAGGTTTCATACACATTGACGCCGCGCCGCTGTGCCAGCAGCAGAAACAGAATAATGACGCTGAACAGCAGAAGGTTGCCGGTCAGCGCCGACTGGCGCTGCAGCTCATCAGCGCTGAGCGTTGCGAAATAGCCCACAAAGGCCAGCAGCAGGGCTGCCCCGGCCCCGAACCAGAGCAGCAGTGTACGCTGTAACAGGCTGATGCGTTGAACCCAGCAGGTCACCAGTAATCCGACCAGTGTTGAACAGCTGGTGGCGATCAGGATGGGGATAAAGACTGCGGTGGGATCGGCGGAGCCCTGCTGCGCGCGGTAGAGAAAGATGGTGATCGGAAACAGCGTTACAGCCGAGGTGTTAAGTACCAGGAACAGGATCTGGGCGTTGCTGGCGGTTTCCTTGTCAGGGTTGAGGCTCTGCAGGTCCTGCATCGCCTTCAGCCCCAACGGGGTGGCAGCGTTGTCAAGGCCGAGAAAGTTGGCCGACAGGTTCATGGTCATGGAGCCGATCGCCGGATGGCGCGGTGGTACCTCCGGCATCAGCCGGGTAAACAGTGGGCCGAGCAGACGAGCGATGCGATCCACCAGCCCCGACGCTTCGGCCAGTTTCATCATTCCCAGCCAGAAGGCCAGGGTGCCGATCAGTCCGATGGACAGTTCTACGGTCAGTTTCGACATGTCGAAGCTGCTCTGGATCAGGCGTTGAAAGACAGCCGAGTCGCCCATGATCAGCCATTGCCAGAGGGCGGCGACAAAGGCGATCAGAAAGAAACCGAGCCAGATCCGGTGCAGCATGGGGGACGTCCTGTGGAAAACCTGCCTCGATTCTAGCGACCGAAAGCAGGTCTGGCCACAGGGTTAATCATTAACCCCGTAACCGCCAGCAGGTCACTTCCGACAGCGTATGCTGGAACTTGCGCCGGGTTTCGCGGATTATGAAGGGGACCTCTTCAGGCCCGCGGATGAGTTCGAAGTGTTCGTCCAGCACCTCATGCAGGCCATCCAGCGTGGTGACATTCTCACCATCACGCTTGAAACCGCCCAGCCACTCCTCTTTGGGGGTGTGTTCTTCCAGCCAGGTGTAGGGGGACGCGATCAGCAGCAGGCCGTCTGGGTTCAGGCGCGTGTGTACCTGCGACAGGAACTGACGCGGACTGTAAAGACGGTCGATCAGGTTGGCGGCCAGAATCAGGTCATAACCGCTCAGGATCGGTTTAAGGTTGCAGGCATCACCCTGCATGAAGCTGACTCGATCAGCCGTATCTGCCAGTCCCAGTGAAGTCAGGTCGCGCTCGTGATAGCTGACCAGCTCACCTTCGTCTGGCAATGTATAGCGAAGCCGGCCCTGTTGCTGCAGTTGGACGCCCAGATTGATCAGCCGGGCGGAGAAATCAACGCCGTCTACCTGTTCAAAATGGAGAGCCAGCTCAAGGCTGGCACGACCGGTGGCACAGCCCAGATCCAGCGCCTTGCCGCGACGGTCTTCACCCGCCAGTTCGATGGCCAGACAGGCCAGAGCCCTGGGGAAGTTGGCGACGCCGAAATGCTCGTCACCATAGTGGAACTCGGCGTACTGAGAGGCCAGAGCATCGCTTTCGTAGCGGGAAGAAGGGGTGTCCTTTGGCGCATCTGCGGCGATGTAGCGGAAACCGGCATGCTGGAAGAAGTGGCGGCGAAAGGCGTAGCGCGCACTGCGCAGGCTCTCGTTGCCACAGGAGACCCAGCTGCCACCCTTGATCAGATTGTGGCGATCGTCAAAAGTTGGCGTAGTGAAGTCATCATAGTAGGGATGCACTTCAAACCCCTCAAAGGGGTAGATCGGTGTCTGTGTCCACTGCCAGACATTGCCGCTGACATCGTAGAAATCGCCCTGGGCAAAGCGGTACACTGGGCAGGATGAAGCAAAGTGATCCAGATGCAGGTTGGCATTGACCGACCCTGTGCTGTCCGGTTCAGCCACCCGGGCTAGGTCATACAGCCGGTACCATTCATCTTCACTGGGCAGTCGAATCGGCTCGCCGGTCTGTGCAGCCTTCCAGTGGCAGAAGGCTTCGGCTTCATGGCAGTTGACCTCCACCGGCCAGTCCCAGGGCATATAGACCTGTTCGCACATGAGGCGCAGCTGCCAGCCGTCCTCCGATTCGACCCAGAAGGTCGGGTGTACCGCCCCGGTGAAGTCACGCCAGTTCCAGCCTTCTTCGCTCCACCAGCGACGTTCGGTGTAACCGCCCGCGTCAACAAAAGCCAGAAACTCCTGATTGGAGGTCAGCATCTGTGCCGCCTTGAAGCTGTCCAGCATGATCTCGCGGTGGCCGTATTCGTTGTCCCAGCCGTAGCGGGAGTCTTCACGTAACTTGCCCAGAACCGCCTGGCCGGCCGGCACTTCAATCAGTTGGTTGGCAGGTGCAGGTCCCGAGTCGCGACACACCGGCCAGGCCGGGTGGGGCTGTACGTACCTGAGTTCATGCTGACGGATCAGCACCGATGAGGTTTCCAGGTGGATACGCTCATGCTCAATGCCCATCACAATGGTCCACCAGGGGTGTTCCCAGTTGATCGGGGATGTCAGGGGCGTTTCGCGAATGATGCGGTCCAGTGTCTGGCGCACCTGATCGCGGTAGGCCTTTACCTCAGCAACAGAGGGCCAGCTGTAGTGGTCATCGTTCAGGTCATCCCAGCTCATTTCATCGACGCCGATGGCGAAGATTGACTCGAAACGGGGGTTGATGCGCTGTTCCACCAGCCCGCTCAGCAGCAACTTGTTAATGAAGAAGGTAGCGGTGTGGCCATAGTAGAATATCAGTGGGTGGCGCAGGGCGATCGGTTTGACGAAGAAGGCTTCGTCACAGGTCAACACCTCGAACAGCTGCTCGTAGCGATCGAAGGTGGTATGGAAATAGTCCAGTATCTCGCGACGCAGGGCGTCACTGTCCGGGTTGTCCAGCCGAGGGGTACGGTTAAGGCGTTCCATGTGCAGTCCTGATCCGGTTGACGACGGTAACGTCAGTTCAGTATAGACAGCCGGATGAAGGGGCGTGACAGGTGCCGGCTGCAGGGTATGGCTTTGTTACTGCCGACAGAAGGATTTGGATCAGTGATAAAAGTCGGCAGGCGGGCGCCTGCCGACGGATGCAGAGAGTTTGGGCTCAGTCGAGCATGCTCAGATCACGCACGGCACCTTTGTCGGCCGAAGTGGCCAGCAGGGCGTAGGCCTTCAGTGCCGTCGAAACCTTACGCGGGCGATCTTCGGCCGGCTTCCAGCCCAGCTTGTCCTGCTCGGCGCGACGCATCGATAACTCCTCATCGGACACTAGCACGTTGATGGTGCGGTTGGGGATGTCGATGCGGATGCGGTCGCCGTTCTTCACCAGGCCGATGGCGCCGCCCGCGGCGGCTTCCGGTGAAGCGTGGCCGATTGACAGGCCCGAGGTACCACCGGAGAAGCGGCCATCAGTGAGCAGGGCACACTCCTTGCCCATTCCCTTGGACTTGAGGTAAGAGGTCGGGTAGAGCATCTCCTGCATGCCCGGACCACCTTTCGGACCTTCGTAGCGGATCACCACGACGTCACCGGCCTTAACCTCGTCGTTGAGGATTTTCTGCACCGCCTCGTCCTGTGATTCCATCACGTTGGCGTTGCCTTCGAACACCAGAATCGACTCGTCAACGCCGGCACTCTTCACGACGCAGCCATCCAGTGCGATGTTGCCGTACAGCACCGCCAGCCCGCCTTCCAGCGAGAAGGCATGGTCAAGCGAGCGGATGCAGCCGTGCTCACGGTCACCATCCAGCGTCGGCCAGCGGGTTGCCTGACTGAACGCCTGCTGGGTCGGGATGCCGGCCGGGCCTGCCTTGTAGAACTCGACTACCGCCGGGGTCGGATTGCGCATGATATCCCACTGGTCCAGCGCATCCTTCATGGTGGCGGTATGTACCGTTGGCACATCGGTGTGCAGCTTGCCGGCGCGATCCAGCTCGCCAAGAATGCCCATGATGCCACCGGCACGATGCACGTCTTCGATATGGTATTTCGGCGTGTTGGGCGCCACCTTGCACAGCTGAGGCACCACGCGGGAGAGGCGGTCGATATCCTTCATGGTGAAGTCGATCTCCGCTTCCTGAGCGATGGCCAGCAGGTGCAGGATGGTGTTGGTGGAGCCGCCCATGGCAATGTCCAGTGTCATGGCGTTCTCGAATGCTTTCATGCCCACGGCGCGGGGCAGAATGCGTTCGTCGTTGCCTTTGTAGTACTTGTTTGCCAGCTCGACGATCAAATGACCTGCACGCTTGAACAGCTGCTCGCGGTCGGCGTGAGTCGCCAGCATAGTACCGTTGCCGGGCAGGGACAGGCCCAGCGCTTCGGTGAGGCAGTTCATGGAGTTGGCGGTGAACATCCCGGAGCAGGAGCCGCAGGTGGGGCAGGCGGAGCGCTCGACGGCATCCACTTCCTCGTCAGTCGCATTCGGGTCTGCCGCCAGTACCATGGCGTCCACCAGATCCAGTTTGTGCTCGGACAGCTTGGTTTTGCCGGCTTCCATCGGGCCACCGGAAACGAAGATGACCGGAATGTTCAAGCGCATTGCTGCCATCAACATTCCCGGGGTGATCTTGTCGCAGTTGGAGATGCACACCAGTGCATCGGCGCAGTGGGCGTTAACCATATACTCGACAGAGTCGGCAATGATGTCGCGGCTCGGCAGCGAGTAGAGCATGCCGTCGTGGCCCATGGCGATACCGTCATCCACGGCGATGGTATTGAACTCCTTGGCTACACCGCCGGCCTTTTCGATCTCGCGGGCCACCAGTTGCCCCATGTCCTTCAGGTGGACGTGGCCGGGAACGAACTGAGTAAAGGAGTTGGCAACGGCGACGATCGGTTTGTGGAAATCTTCATCCTTCATGCCGGTGGCGCGCCACAGTGCGCGTGCACCCGCCATGTTGCGGCCGGCGGTGGAGGTCTTGGAACGATACTCAGGCATGGGGCTCCCCTCGGAATTCGGTTCTTCAAATAGGATTGAGTATATCAGATAAAAGCGGGTCGCCGAGGGGGGTAAAAGCGAAGGCTTTTCAGCTAGACTGAAGAGCAGAACTCAGTGCACAAAGGAGATATGGCCATGCGTGTGGGCGTGCCGAAAGAGATCAAGAATCATGAGTACCGGGTGGGCATGACCCCGATGGGGGTGCGTGAGCTGATCGAACAGGGGCATCAGGTTCAGGTTGAACAGAATGCCGGAGCGGCCGTCGGTTTCAGTGATACCGATTATGAGCAGGCCGGTGCCGTGATTGTGGATGATCCGCGGGCCGTTTTTACCTGGGCCGATCTGATCGTCAAGGTGAAAGAGCCCCAGCCTGACGAATGTACCTGGCTCAGTGCCGATCAGGTGCTGTTTACCTACCTGCATCTTGCTGCAGACCGTCAGCTGACGGATGCCTTGCTGGCCAGTGGCTGTACCGCCATCGGATATGAAACCGTGGAGGATCAGCACGGAGGTCTGCCACTGCTGGCCCCGATGAGCGAGGTGGCCGGGCGCATGGCAGTGCAGGCCGGAGCTCACTGTCTGGAGAAGGCGCAGGGCGGGCGTGGGGTACTGCTCGGTGGTGTGCCGGGCGTGAGTCCGGGGCGGGTGATGATTCTCGGCGGGGG
>Ga0209345_10004710_pt1 | contig 13018 bp, 8 predicted proteins | sample Cruoilmetagenom7_FD_187294 | JGI IMG/M metagenome (GOLD analysis project Ga0209345, IMG submission 187294) | Oil polluted marine microbial communities from Coal Oil Point, Santa Barbara, California, USA - Sample 7 (SPAdes) (version 2) | ecosystem: Environmental > Aquatic > Marine > Oil seeps ...
ACCTTTTTAGAAAAAAGAAAAAGGTTCTACATTTGAGGCACGTCCTTTTGTTTTGACAAAACAAAGAAAATAAGGTAAATTAAAGTCAATGGGAATATTTATTAAAGGAGTTAATGAAAAAAGGTCCCTTAAAAGCGAGTCTGCCTTTGGGGGAAAAAACAGAAAAGTCAACTGGACTATTTTTATTATTTTTATTGTCGCTTTATTGGCGGCTTTTTTAGATTATCCAATTATTTGGGATAAAGGAGTTGATTGGATTAATCAACAAGCTGGTTTAACCTTGCTGCCTAATTTTTATAATCGTCCTTTTAAATTAGGACTTGATTTACAAGGCGGCACCCATTTAGTTTATCAGGCGGATTTATCTAATATTGAGTTAGATGATTATATGGATTCCATGCAAGGCGTGCGTGATGTGATTGAGCGGCGGGTTAATCTTTTTGGCGTAGCCGAACCAGTTGTCCAGGTTAATAAAGTTGGCTCGCATTATCGTTTAATTGTTGAATTGGCTGGAGTTAAAGATGTTGGTCAGGCCATTGATATGATTGGACAAACACCTTATTTAGGTTTTCGGGAAGAACGGCCAAAATCGGAAACAGAAAATATTTTAGCAGAACGAAAAGAGATTGAAGGAAAATTAGAACAAGAGATAACTATTACTTCGGACGAAAAAAAGTTATTACTTGAAGATCCTTTTTTTACGCCGACTCAATTAACCGGACGTTATCTTAAAGGAGCTCAATTGGGCTTTGAACAGCAGACCTATCAGTCGCAGGTTAACATTCAGTTTGACGATGAAGGCAGTAAAATTTTCGAGGACTTAACCAGAAAAAATGCTGGTCAGCGATTAGCTATCTATTTAGATGGCGTCCCGATTAGCGCGCCAATAGTTCAAGAAGCAATTTCTGGCGGTAAAGCTCAAATTACTGGTAATTTTACTTTAACTGAAGCTAAAGAATTAGTTCAGCGTCTTAATGCCGGCGCTTTGCCAGTGCCGATAAGTTTAATTAATCAACAGACCATTGGCGCCAGCTTGGGTCGTCTATCCTTAGGACAGTCCTTGCGAGCCGCTCTTTGGGGATTTTTGGCTATCTTGCTTTTTATTATCTTTTACTATCGTTTACCCGGCTTACTTGCTAGCTTATCTCTTTTAATTTATGTTGCCTTGGTTTTATCTATTCTTAAATTAATTCCGGTTACTTTAACTTTAGCTGGCATTGCTGGATTTATTTTATCTATTGGTATGGCTGTTGACGCTAATGTGCTTATTTTTGAACGGCTAAAAGAAGAACTTAAGTCGGGTAAAAGTTTGGGCGGTAGTATTGAGGAGGGTTTTCGCCGCGCTTGGCCAGCTATTCGCGACGGCAATATTTCAACCATAATTACTTGTTTAATTTTGTTTATTTTTGCCACAGGTTTAGTTAAGGGCTTTGCTTTAACATTGGGTATTGGTGTTTTAGTTAGTATGTTTTCAGCGATTATTGTTACTAAAAGTTTTTTGAGGTGGTTTGTGGGAGGAAGGACGGAAGGATGGAAGAGAATATGGCTATAAATTTTGAATTTTAAAACCGTTTCAAAATTAAATCATTTAAAATTTATTCGAAATTAAAAATTAAAAATTATGCAAATTGTTTCTCGTCGTAAAATCTATTTTTCTATTTCTATCATACTGGTTTTGACTAGCTTGGTTTGCTTATTGCTTTGGGGATTAAATCTGGGCATTGATTTTAGCGGAGGCGCTTTAATGGAAATAGAATTTTTAGGAGAGGGTCAGAGTAATCAGGCAATTCAGGAAAAGTTAGCTGATTTAGAATTAGACCAGATTAATATTCAATCAACCGGTGAAAAAGGATTAATTTTGCGTTTAAAAAGCATTAGTGAAGAGACCCATCAGATAATTTTAGAAAGAATTGGCCTAGAACAAATTATTGAGAAAAGATTTGAGTCAGTTGGTCCTTTGATTAGTCAGGAATTAAAAAGAAAGGCCTTTTGGGCAATTCTTTTAGCCCTAATAGCGATTATCTTTTATATTGCCTGGGCTTTCCGAAAAATTTCTAAACCAGTCGCTTCCTGGCAGTATGGTTTAGTTGCTATTATTGCTTTATTTCATGATATTTTAATTACACTTGGTTTTTTTTCAGCGCTTGGCCATTATTGGAATATAGAAATAGGCCTGCCTATGGTAGCGGCTTTTTTGACTATTCTTGGTTATTCGGTTAATAATAGCATTGTTATTTTTGACAGGTCGCGGGAAAATCTTTTAAGAACTAACTGGACTGATTTTGAAGAGATAATTAATCAAAGCGTTAATCAAGCCCTGACCCGCTGTTTTAATACCGCATTAACCACTCTTTTTGTTCTTTTCGCCATTTTTTTCTTAGGCGGCCAAAGTATTAGGTATTTTGCCTTAGCTTTAATTGTCGGCATAATTGTTGGCACTTATTCTTCTATTTTCGTGACCAGCTCTTTAATTGTTGTATGGCAAAGATGGCAAAGGAAGTAGTATTGACGCTTGTTAAATAATGTGTTAGATTATTAATATGAATAAAATAAAATATGAACAATTGGTCTTTCGAGCGATTAAAAATGTTACTAATCAGCGGACGCGGGATATTATTAATTTACGTTTTGGTTTACAGGATGGTCAGAGGCAAACTTTGGAAGCAATTGGCCAAAAATATGGCATTACGCGAGAGCGGGTTCGTCAAGTGGAGGAGGCCGCTTTTTCTGATTTCAGAAAACCAACTTTGTTTAATTTATTTAAGCCGGCTTTTCGGCTGATTGATAATTTTTTTAATCAAGAAGGCGGTTTAGTTAAAGAAGAAAGATTGCTTGCTTCTTTAACTAACCAAGAACATCCTCATTCAATACGTGGTGGTCTTTTCTTTATTCTAACTTTAGGTCATCCTTATCAACGTTTTGTTGAATCGGATAAATTTTATTCTCTTTGGACTGATTCTACAGATACTTTTAATAAAGCGGATTTGATAGTTACTAATTTAGTCAAAAAATTAGAGGAGAAAGAAGAACCAGTTCCTTTAAATTGCTTTTTGACCGAGTTTAAAGAAACCGATGCCAGTTTATCTAAAAAGGCCTTGTTTTCATATTTAGATGCCTTTAAGCAGATTGACTATGATAACTTTGGCCATTTTGGTTTAAGTAAGTGGCCGCAGGTTAATCCGCGCGGCGTAAGAGATAAAGCATATATTGTTTTTAAAGAACAGAACCAGCCATTGCATTTTAGAGAAGTGGCTGATTTAATTAATCAAAGTAATTTAAGCGCTAATTCAACTAGTTTATCAACGAGACAGGCGCGTCCACAAACTGTTCATAATGAACTAATTAAAGACAATCGTTTTGTTTTAGTTGGTCGTGGGACCTATACTTTAAGAGAATGGGGCTATCAGCCGGGGACTGTCAGGCAAGTAGTTGTTCAGGCATTAAAAGAAAATAGTCCTTTATCTAAAGAGGAAATTTTAGAGAAGGTTTTAAAAGTTCGGTTAGTTAAAAAGAATACTGTCCTGATTAACCTTCAGAATAGAGAGTATTTTAACAGAGATAAAGACGGCAAGTATTTTTTAATTGAAAATTAAATCATTGAAAATTGGTTATTAAAAATTGAAAATTATTTAGATTGGATTTGACATAACATGCCTACTCCCTTACAAGTTATCCTCGGTTTCTTGACCGCTCTTTATTATCTGGGGGGATTTTTATTATCTCTTTGGTGGATTTATTTACTATTGATTCTACTTTTTCTGGTCAGGGGCTTATGGCTAAAGAAAGCCAGGCAGAAATTTATTAATAACATAGATTGGGTTTTGTTAGAGATTAAGCCGCCAGCTGAGATTCAAAAAACTCCGCGAGCCATGGAACAGTTTTTTGCCGGTTTGCATGGATGTCAAAGGACGCCTAACTGGAAAGAAGGAAATATAGGAGGAGAAGTTCAGGAATGGTTTAGTTTGGAAATAATCAGCCATAGTGGAGTGATTAATTTTTTTATTCGGACGCCAGCTATGTATAGAAATTTAATTGAGTCGCAGATTTACGCGCAATATCCGGAAGCGGAAATTAATCAGGTAGATGATTATGTTCAATTAGTTAGTTCTGATATTCCAAGTCAAGATTATGACTTATGGGGGACAGAATTAGTTCTATATAGAGAAGACGCCTATCCTATCCGGACATATCCTGATTTTGAAAAGGATATTGCTATGGAAGAACAACGAATTGATCCAGTCGCTTCTTTATTGGAAGTGATGAGTAAACTAAATGAAGGAGAACAGATTTGGATTCAGACATTAGTTCGACCGGTAGCGGATAATTGGAAAAAAATAGGCGAGGAATTAAGAGATAAATTAATTGGTCGGGCAATGGGGAAAAAACAAGGCGAGCTTAAAAAAGAAGCTGTTGCTTGGAAGGACGCAGGTAAAGAAGTGGCTAATCGGCTGATAATCGGAGAGGCCTCTGAAGGAAAAAAGGAAGAAAAATCATTTGTGCCTAATCCTATAGATTATATGACTAAGGTAGAAAAAGATGTTGTTACGGCCATTGAAGAGAATATTTCTAAAATCGGTTTTGAAACAATAATCAGATTTATTTATTCAGGACAGACAGCTGTTTTTGACAAGTCCAATGTTTCGGCGGTGATTGGTTGTTATAAGCAATTTAATACCCAGCATCTTAATGGCTTTATGCCCAATAGTAGAACAAAGACCAAAGTTGATTACAAAATTCAATTAAAAAGGCCAAGGGAAATTTACCGAAAGAAAAAAATATTAGCCGCTTACAAAAAAAGAGATTTTGTCCAGCATTCAAAAGTGATTAAATATCTTAAGCCGTTTTTCTTTGAGCGTTTGCCGATTCTTAATTGGTTTTTTATCAGGAGCCAACCCTTTGTTTTTAATATAGAGGAATTAGCCACTATCTATCATTACCCAGGTTTGATGGTTAAGGCGCCCTTAGTGCCTAAAGTAGAAGCCGGCAAAAGAGAACCACCTATTAGGTTACCTGTTGGCTGATAAGTCGTTTTATTTTATGAACGATATAAATCTTTTTGCCAAAACTAATTTCCGAGGTCAGGATAAAACTTTTGGAGTAAAATCCAATGACCGGCGTCAGCATATGTATATTATTGGAAAGACCGGAGTAGGTAAAACCGCTCTTTTGAAAAATATGGCTTTGCAGGATATTAAGGCTGGTAAAGGAATCGGCATTGTTGACCCGCATGGTGAATTTGTTGAAGAGGTCTTAGATAAAATTCCTTCCAATCGAATCAATGATGTAGTTTATTTTAATCCAGCTGATATGGAACATCCGGTTGGTTTTAATATTTTACAGGTGCCGGACCCAGATTATAAACATTTGATTGCTTCTGACTTAATGGGAATTTTTACTAAAATTTGGGCTAATGTTTGGTCAGCCCGTATGGAATATATTTTAAATAATTGTGTTTTAGCTCTTTTAGATACGCCAAATACGACTCTTTTAGGCATCTTAAGGATTTTAGTTGATAAAGATTATCGTCAGCAGGTGATTGATAATGTCAAAGATCCGGTGGTTCGTTCTTTTTGGATTAATGAATATGCTAGTTGGCGAGACCAGTTCAGAAACGAAGCGATTGCTCCTATTCAAAATAAAGTTGGCCAGTTTCTTTCAACTTCTTTAATTCGTAATATTGTTGGTCAGACAAAAAGCACGATTAATATCCCGGAAATCATGAATACCAATAAAATTCTTTTAGTTAATGTGGCTAAGGGAAGAATCGGCGAAGATAATTCAGCTCTTTTAGGAGCAATGATTATTACTAAAGTTCAGTTAGCGGCTATGGAAAGAGTTAGAATCCCCGAAGAAGAACGAAAGGATTTTTATTTTTATGTTGATGAATTCCAAAACTTTGCTACAGAGTCATTTGCTAGTATTTTGTCGGAAGCCAGAAAATATCGTCTTAATTTAATTATTGCTCATCAATACGTCGGTCAATTAGTAACTGAAGCAACAACTAAGGTTAGAGACGCCGTTTTTGGTAATGTTGGCACTTTGGTTACTTTTAGAATTGGGGCGACTGACGCGGAATTTTTAGAAAAAGAATTTACTCCAGAATTTAATATTCTAGATTTAGTCAACTTGGAAAATTATAATATCTACTTACGGCTAATGATTGACGGTGTAACTAGTCGTCCTTTTTCAGCCGTTACTTTACCGCCAACCGCCATAAGCAAGATTACTGGCCAGACAGATAAAATGATTAAAGTTTCCAGAGAAAGATATGCTAATTCACGAAAAGAAGTTGAGGAAAAAATCGCTAAATGGAGCGGTATGGCTTCAGAAGGGGAAGAGAAGACTGTCAGAGGTGCTTATACTTTTGACAGGGAAGAAAAGAGAAAACCGTCTGTGGCGAAATATAAAACTACTTGTTGGAGTTGCGGCCAAGAAACAGAGGTTAGTTTTAAACCGGATAATAGAAGACCGATTTATTGTCAAAAATGTTTAGAAAAAGTTAAAAAAGGAGAAGAGGTGTCTTTACGTTTTAAACCTCAAATATCCGAAAGAACAGTCGAGAGACCAGAAGAGCAAACTGAATTAAAAGAATTAGGCATAGAGTTTGGAAAAGAAAAACTAAGAGCCACTTCGTCAACTGTTTCTTTAAAAGATGCTGTTAAAAAAGAACCAGTTTCTTTTAGAAGAAGGAGAAAAGAGGTTAATTTGAAGGATTTAAGAAAAACCATAGAAGAAGCAATTAGCGCGCCAAAGCAAGAAAAAAAGAAATAATATGAGTTCTAAAACCATTTACGCTGAGAAGTAGAGTAAGAAGATTGTCATAAGAGGCTCGTCCTATAAAATACGTCCTTGCTACGCAAGAGCATAATTTTCAGGACGAGCCTCTTAATTAACAGAAATTTAAGGCGTCGTCCTATAAAATATGTCCTTGGCCTTTGGCTAAAAAGCATATTTTATTATGGCAAGACTTAAATTTCCATATATTTGGGGGCTGTCCTAATATTGAATTATGTTTCAATCAAAAACCAAAATCTGTCAAAACTGTCAAAAACGATTTCGGATTGAACCCGAGGACTTTGAATTTTACAAAAAGATTGACGTTCCAGAGCCGACTTTTTGTCCGGAGTGCCGGATGGTGAGGAGATTTGCTTTTTACAACACAAGTAGTTTATATAAAAGAAAAGATGATTTTTCCAAAAAAGATATTATATCTATTTATCGGCCAGGTACTCCTTATAAAGTTTATCATCAAAAAACATGGTATTCAGACAAGTGGGATCCATTAGATTATAATAGGGATTATGATTTTGATAAGCCGTTTTTTGAACAATTCCGTCAGTTAATGATAGATATTCCTTGGTCGCATAACACAAGCACAGGTGGTGTTAATTCAGATTATTGCACAGCATGTTTTAATTGTAAAAATTGTTATTTGGCTGTCGGAAATACTATTGAAGATTGTTTATATATTGATGGAGCATCTAATAGTAAAAATTGCGTTGATTCAATGTTTGTTTTTGACAGCGAAAATTGTTACGAGTGTGTAAACACAGAGAATAGTTATAAGATTTTTTTTAGTCAATATATTAATCAATGCCTTGATTCAGCTTTTCTGTATAATTGCCGTAATCTGTTAAATTGTTTTGGTTGTGTTAATTTACGGCATAAAAAATACCATATTTTTAATCGCCCTTATTCCAAAGAAGAATATTATAAAGAAATTAAAAAATACGATTTAGGTAGTTTTAATAATCTTTTGAAATTTAAGAAAAAGTTTAACGAATTTAAACTTCAATTTCCTCGTAAATACGCTGAAATTAGTTATAGCGATAATGTAATTGGAGATAATTGTAAAGAAACAAAAAACTGTTATTATTGTTTTAGCACAACTAAAGGAGTTGAAAATTGTAAATATGTTCTTTATGGAGGTTTGAATTTAAAAGATAGTTACGATATTCTGGATTGTGGGAGTAATGCTCAATTATTTTATGATACTGCTGTTTCGGGGATGAGCGGATGTTATAGAGTGTTTTTTTCAATAGTAGTGATAGCAGGGTCTCATAATATTTCATATTCTATGAATTGTAGTTCAAGTAATAACCTTTTTGGTTGCATTGGTCTTCGTCATAAGAAATATTGTATCTTGAATAAACAATATAGTAAGGAAGAATATGAGAAATTAGTTGCTAAAATTAAAAAACATATGGACAAAATGCCTTATCTTGATAAAAAAGGCAGAATCTATAAATATGGAGAGTTTTTCCCAATAGAGATTTCTCCTTTTGCATACAATGAGACACTTGCCCAAGAATATTTTCCTTTAACTAAAAAGCAAACATTAAAACAGGGGTATGATTGGTATCACAGGCCAGAATCAAAATATAAACCTACTATTAAAACCAAAAATTTGCCAGATCATATTAAAGATGTAAATAACTTTATATTAAAAGAAGTTATTGAGTGCGCGCATGGAAATAATTGTCAGGGTCCAGGTGTATTTCGCATTATTCCGCAAGAGCTTAAATTTTATAAAAAAATGAATCTTTCTTTGCCTAGATTATGTCCAGCTTGTCGTAATAGGGAGAGAATTAAACAACGAAACCCTCTCAAGCTTTGGCAGAGACAATGCCAATGTGCTGGACATAAATCAGATAACAAGGTTTATCAAAACGAAGTTGAGCATTTCCACAAAAACAAACCTTGTCCCAACACCTTCCAAACCACCTATGCTCCAGACAGAAAAGAGATTGTTTATTGTGAGGAGTGTTATCTTAAAGAGGTGGGGTAAGAGGCTCGTCCTGAAAATGAATTATGTTTCAATCAAAAACCAAAATCTGTCAAAACTGTCAAAAACGATTTCGGATTGAACCCGAGGACTTTGAATTTTACAAAAAGATTGACGTCCAAGAGCCGACTTTTTGTCCGGAGTGCCGGATGGTGAGGAGATTTGCTTTTCGGAATCAGAAAAAAATATATAAAAGAAAATGCGATTTTTCTGGAAAAGATATTTTTTCCCTATATTTTCCAAAATCTTCAGTCAAAACTTATCACTCAAGTATTTGGAATTCTGATAAATGGGACCCAATGGAATATGGTCGGAATTATGATTTTAATGAGTCCTTTTTTGAACAGCTTAATCAATTAAGAAGGGAAGTTCCTTGTTCTAGTGGTTCTGTTATAGATATAGTTAATAGCGATTATTGCGCGAATGCCGGAAAGTTGAAGAATTGTTATCTTGTTTTTGAAGCAAATTATTGTGAAGATAGCGCCTATTGTGTTGAAGCTGCTTATTTAAAAGATTGTTATGATAGTTCCCATTCAGTTAAATGTGAGCTTTGTTATGAAATCTTTTTATCGGCTGGTTGTTATAAAACATTTTTTTCTGCCGATTGCTCAGATTGCCAAGAAGTTCTTTTTTCTATTAATTGTATTAATTGCTATAATTGTTTTGGTTGTATTAATTTAAGACACAAGAAATATCATATTTTTAATAAGTCACATTCCAAAGAAGAATATTTTAAAAAATTAAAAGAATTTAATGTTGGTTCTTATCAGAATGTTCTGTATTTTATAAAAAAAATTGATAAGTTTCGTTTGATGTTTCCGAATAAGTTTATGCACGGACGGAAGAATGCAAATGTTACGGGGGATGATATATATAACTCAAAGAATGTTTTTGAATCCTATGGAATTCAAGCAGGAGAAGATTTAAAATATTGCCAATTTATCTTATCCAGACCTGGGGCTAAGAATTGCTATGATTATTCTATTTGGGGAGAGAATGCTAATTTAATATATGAAAATGTTTCTTCTGGCGAAGGGGTGAATAAACTGAGATTCTGTTTCGGGTGTGATGCTGGTTGTCAAGATTTCGAATATTGTATAGAATGTTTTTCCTCTTCCAATCTTTTCGCCTGCGTTGGTCTCCGCCACAAGCAATATTGTATTCTCAATAAACAATACACCAAGCAAGAATACGAAGAACTTGTTCCAAAAATCAAAGAACATATGAACAAGATGCCCTACATAGACAAGAAGGGCAGGGTATATAAATACGGCGAATTCTTCCCCATAGAGTTATCTCCATTCGCCTATAACGAAACAATAGCTAATGAATACTTTCCTTTAACCAAAAAACAAGCATTAGAACAGGGATATAGATGGTATGACAAACCTAAAGCAGAATACAAACCAACAGTAAAAGCTAAAGATTTACCAGACCATATTAAAGATGTAAACCAATCTATTTTAAGAGAAGTGATAGAATGCCAGAATAAACCAAACTGTGATGGCTCTGGCGCTTTTAAGATTATTCCGGCAGAACTCAAGTTCTACAAAAAGATGAATCTTCCTTTACCTCGGTTATGCCCTGATTGCCGTCATCAAGAACGTATCAAACAAAGAAACCCTATGAAGTTATGGGAAAGACAATGTATGTGCGCAGGTGAAAAATCGGAAAATGGAGTTTATCAAAACACAACAGAACATAAGCACAAAAACAAACCTTGCCTCAATACCTTCCAAACCACTTATGCTCCAGAGAGAAAAAGGATTGTTTATTGTGAGGAGTGTTATCTTAAAGAGGTGGGGTAAGCCTCTGGATTAGCATATGACAATCATTAAATTTCTACGGCGTTGATTAAAAGAAATTTTAATGTATAATAAAAGATAGCTGATGCTATCTTTTTTGTTAGTCGCCTGAGGCGACTGCTCAAAATTATAACAAAATTTAACAAAGTCAAATTTTGACAATTTTGGCATGGTCAGAGAAAAGATTCGGAAAATTAAATATGCGCCACCACCACCCGAATTGCCGGTTTATGGCAGAGTAGAGCCAAAAGAGTGTTCTTTTTTTGGCCGGACTAATTACGAGGCGGCCTTGGAAGAAAAAAAGTTTATCTTTGGCATTAAAAGGCAAGACAGGCGCCGACATATTTATACCGTAGGCAAAAGCGGAGTAGGTAAAAGCAAACTTTTAGAATTATTGATTCGTCAGGATATCGCTCATAATCATGGGGTTTGTTTGATAGACCCTCATGGCGACTTAATTGATAATATTTTGGATTTTATACCTCAAGAAAGAATAAATGACGTGGTTTTAATTGATCCGGCGGATATTGAATTTCCAGTTTCTTTTAATCCTCTTTTAAATGTCGGACCTGAATTAAAACATCAGGTTACTCAAGGACTGCTCGAGGTTTTAGAAAGACAATTTGGCGCTAACTGGACACCTCGTTTAGAGCACGTTTTTAGGTTTACTTGTTTGGCCTTGCTTGATTATCCAGAAGCGACCATGCGAGGGATGATTTCTATGCTGACTGATAGGAATTATAGGCAGAAAGTGATTGATTATATTGAAGATGATATGGTTAAGAGATTCTGGGCAGTTGAGTTTGCTGACTGGTCGGAGAAGTTTGATACCGAAGCGATTATTCCCTTGGTTAATAAATTAAGCCAGTTTCTTGCTAATCCCTTACTGCGAAATATTTTCGGCCAGAAAGAGAATAAGGTTGATTTGGAACAGATTATAAATGAAAAGAAGATTCTTTTGATTTCTTTATCTAAGGGTAAGTTAGGCGAAGAGAATAGCAGCTTTTTTGGTTCAATGTTTATTACCAAGCTCTATCAAGTAGGCATGGCCCGAGCCTCAATGAAAGAGGAAGAGAGAAAAGATTTCTATTTATATATAGATGAGTTCCATAATTTAGTCACCACTACCTTTGAAAACTTATTTGCTGAATCAAGGAAATACGGACTTTGCATAACCGTAGCCCATCAATATATGGCTCAATTACTTTCGCAGGTTTTAGCCACGGTTTTGGGCAATATCGGGACAATTGTTGTTTTTAGGGTCGGTGGCGATGATGCGGCTAAATTAGCCGTAGAAATGACCCCGGTTTTTCAAGCTGAAGATATGATTAATTTAGGCGTTCAGGAGTTTTATATTAAAATGACTATTGATGGCGAGACCTTTGACCCTTTTTCTGCTGAAACACTTAAGGTATTGCCCGCTACTCATACTTCTTATAAAAAAGAAATTGTGGAGCAAAGCAGGAAGAAATATGCTCTTTCTTTGGAAGATGTTAAAAAGAAATTAGAAGAAGAAGAAAGATTCAAAGAAGAAACAAAAGAGGAAAGGACAGGGTGGGTCAAAAAAGGAGTGAAAGGGGAGAAGGAAAAAGAAGATAAGGAACCGGAACCATTGGTTTAAGGAAAAATTTGCCAGAGATAGATTAAAAAAGAGACCTTTGTTGGTCTCTATATATCTCTATATATTTGAACTTCTGTTCAATTTTTTTATTTTTTAAATTTTGGTTTGAAATGGGAGGGAAGGAAAGTTCCTTCCCTCCCTTTCTTGGTGGTGCCGGATCGCGCCGTATCATTTATACGACGGCGTATTCCTCGGCAGCAATACCTGAACCGGGCCGTCCGGCGGACATTCCCTTTGACGCATCGTCAAGTGCATCAATGCCGCCGCATGTGCTTAGAATCGAAATACTTTTGATTGAAAGGCAACCGGTCTTCCTTCTGCTCTGTGGGTCTCCACGTATTTGCGTCGTTTGCGTCATTTTGGGGCCTCCTTTATGGTTAGGCCATAAAATATGGCTACAGGACAGACCTATTCTGCCTTAAGCCATCTAAAATTGGATGGAAGGGAAGGAAATTCCTTCCCTTCCCTTCCCCTTTCTTGAGGGCCGCCGGTCGAAGGTATCGTTAATTGCCGGCGTAGCCTCCTTCGGAAGAAACTGACGTGGGTTTCTGCTCGGCGGACATTCCTTTTATATTGTAGAGTGCATCAATGCCGCTGTGCGCGAGGTAATAGGTTGACAGAGGACCTTCACGTGAATGCAGTGTTTTTTCCACGGTAAACCTCCTTTGTGGTTAGGCCATAAAATATGGCTACAGGACAGACCTATTCTGCCTTAAGCCATATAAAAGAGAAGAACTATTATAAACTTATCATATCTTTCAAAATATGTCAATAGAGGTTATCCACAACGAAAGGACGCGCCTCAAA
>Ga0209345_10004711_pt1 | contig 13016 bp, 6 predicted proteins | sample Cruoilmetagenom7_FD_187294 | JGI IMG/M metagenome (GOLD analysis project Ga0209345, IMG submission 187294) | Oil polluted marine microbial communities from Coal Oil Point, Santa Barbara, California, USA - Sample 7 (SPAdes) (version 2) | ecosystem: Environmental > Aquatic > Marine > Oil seeps ...
ATATATCGAACACATCAAATAGAATTGGAGCAGCAGTTTGCACACCAACTAAACCAGGTCGACCTTCACCATCAGCATTACCAACCCAAACGCCAACAACATAATCTTTAGTTGTACCAATTGCCCAAGCATCACGAAATCCAAAACTGGTTCCTGTTTTCCAGGCGATTTGTTTTGAGTCATCAAAAAACTCCCAACTTTCATCACCTTCAGGTCGATTTACTTTTTTTAAACTTTCATAAGTCAGATATACTGATGCAGCATCAAACAAGGTTTTGTCTGTTGATGTGGTTCCGAAGTCTATATGTTCAGAAGCTTTAAAAGTTGGTTCGACAAACTCATTGGTATAATATTCACTTGATGTTTCCGAAAAGTGATTCAATGTTGATGATAAAGCAGCATAGCTTTTACATAAATCCCAAAGATTACTTTCGGCACCTCCAAGAATGAGAGATAAACCATAGTGGTTGGCATTGTATTTTAAATCCTTAAGTTGTAATTGTTTTAAGTATTGATGAAATCGATCCAATCCAAAATCTTGAAGCATTCGCACTGCAGGCACATTTAATGAACGTGATAATGCTCTACTAGCAGGAACGACTCCATCAAATTCTTTATTGAAATTTTCTGGATTATAACTTCCAAATTGTGATGGTATATCTGCAACCAAAGTATTAGGCAACAAATCTCCAGCATCTAACATGGCTGCATATAAAAATGGTTTTAAAATACTACCTGTACTACGTGGTTTGTCAATAACGTCAACATCTTTTTGATGCGCTCTATCTGTTGGTGAATTACCAATATACGCTAGAACTTCTCTTGTATGAACATCTAAAACTAATACAGCTGCATTATGAATTTCGTTTTGCTTTAGAATATTGTATTGATTTTTTACAATATGATTTACGCGTTCTTGAAGCTTTGTATCGATAGTTGTTTGAATGCGTTCACCTTTATTTTTTTGAGCAACTTTTTGTAATAAATGTGGAGCTATTTGAGGTAAGGCATATGGTTTTTGAGGCAAACCTTCAGCAATTGATAACTGGTAAGTAAGTTTATCTATAATGGTATTTTCTAGAAGTTTTTTGAGTAATCGATTTCGTTTTTGTAATAACCGTTCTTGATTTTTCCCTGGATATATTAAACTTGGTGCATTCGGCAGCACTGCTAAAGTTGCACTTTCTGCCCATGACAATTGATGCGCATCTCTGTTAAAGTAACGCCAAGCTGCAGCATCTAATCCTACAACATTTCCACCAAAAGGAGCATTGCTACTATAGTATGCTAAAATATCTTCTTTAGAATCGCGAAGCTCTAATCGTGAGGCTAAAATGATTTCTTTTACTTTTTCAAAGTAGGTTCTCGATTGTCCTTTTCTAGAGAGTCGAATAACCTGCTGTGTTAATGTGCTTCCTCCGCGTTTCACTTCTCCTGAACTAATATTGTCCTTTAATGCTTTAGAAATTGAAACAGGATTAAAACCTGGATGTTTGTAAAAGTATTCGTCTTCAAACTGTACAATGCAGACTTTGAATTTTTCAGGAACACTATCATTATGCGGAAAACGCCATTGACCATCAGCTGCAATTTGTGCTCCTAATAATTCATTGTTTTTAGATGTAATAACTGTGGCTGTTGGATCCTTAAATAAATTGCTAGGCAAACAAAACGCATAGAGAATTAAACCTATTGCCAAAGCAATAGACTTCTTTTTATGTTTCTTTATGTAGTTTAATAGTTTCATTTTCCTGAATTTATATCAAGATTTATCTTTAAAAAATTCATACTCACGCTCCACTTTACAAATTCTTACTTTATACCAACTATACCAATCTTGTTTGCCTTTTTGTTGTGCCATCAAATGATTGGTTTGTTGTTTCCAATTTTTAATAGCGTCCAAGCTTTTCCAATAACTGACTGTAATTCCAATTGAATCTTTAGCGCTCTCGATTCCTAAAAAGCCATTTTGTGCTTTAGCAAGAGTTTCCATTTGGTTTGCCATATCATCATAACCTTCTGTATTTTCAGAATGGGTAGATGTAAAAATGACTGCGTAGTATTCGGTATTGTTTTTCATATATTATTTTTCAACTGTAATCCAACGCCCTTTGTTTCTTACAAAATAGTCATTATCATACATGGCTTCTACTTGTGTTCCTGGTAAATAATAGTGTCCTAAGTATGCAGCATTCAGCATAACAGTAAAGACTTTGGTGTCATAACTACTATCTTTTCTTCCTAAATCGAAATAGAAATTCACACGATCATCTCTAATATCTGTATATCTCGCACTACTTGTTGTCGTATCTCCAAAATCGGTAAAACGCGTATTTATAATTTCCCATCCTGACGGAAAAATTTGAGTTAATGCGATATCATTTAAACTTCTAGAACCTTGATTACTCACACTTATTCTAGCTACAATATCTTGACCTTGCTGAAGCTTAGTGATATCAATACGATTTCCTTTTAAATCTTGATAAATCACAGACACATCTAAACCACGTCGTTCGGCTAATTCTTTTCCTAAAGGTAATTTCCCAGAATTTAGAACTCGTACATAAACTAAGTTACTATCATCATTTTCTAGCGTTATAGTATTTGAGCCATCAACAATGGTAAGTTCACGCTGTGCAATTGAATTTTTGGTATCTATGGTTTCAGTTTTACCATTACAGGTGTAATTGAGTTTCATGTTTTTCCCACCATTTGCTTCTACCAATTTTGCCATAGCTAAAAGACTATATGCTGTAGTTTGAGTACTCATCCAACGATCAGTTGATAAGTCTTCAGCAATCTTTTTTGAAAGCGCTCTCGCTTTTGGATCTTTAGTAATTATCATAGTTTCAAGCGCCATAGCTCTATTTCGATTTACGGAGCCATAAGTGTAATAATTATTGTCAATAGGTCTAAAATTAATATTGGCAGTTCTTGATAATTGTTCACTTGCTTCTTTTTGTCCAGCTAATGCATAGGCAGCTGCTAATCGCCATTTGGCTTCATTTGAAATCTCTTCAAACTCACGCAATCTATTCATAGATGCTAGATCTGGGCTTCCAGCTAAAGCTAATGTATATAACCTATAAGCTTGCGCTAAATCTGAATTGTAACGTCTATAACTTGGTCTCCAATCTCGTGCTGCTTGCTTTTGATATCTTAACCAATTACTCTTAAAGGTTAATGGTAACACAAACCCTTTCTTTTCAGCTTCAATCATAAAATGTCCAGCATAACTTGTTCCCCAATCATTAGCTGTATTTTCTCCAACCCAATAACTCAATCCTCCATGTGATCTTTGGAAATTACCTAAACGTTTGATGCCGTTTTCGATATTAGATTGAATTTTTTGCTTCTTCTCATACTTTAAATCGAAAATATCATTCAAATACAATTGTGGAAATACTCCAGAGGTTGTTTGCTCTACACATCCATGAGGATATCGAATCAAGTATTGTAATCGTTTAGAGAAATCCATTGGAGGAAGTGTAGAAAACTCAACTGTTGCAGTATTCGTTCCTGATACTCCAAAGGTTGAAAATTCTAAGACTTTAGTTGTGTTTGCTTCTAATTCAGTATTTTCGAATTTAGACGTAATAGGATTTGGGTTTACGACATCTAATTCTACTTTATAAGTCGATATTTCTCCATTTCCTGTAGCAATCACTTCCACAGTATTAATGCCTTTAGCTTTGCTAACATCCAACTGAAAATATGCCATTTTCTCATCAGGCTTTGAAAATGATAACTGTTGAGAAGAATCACCAACGACTGAAATTCCGTCACTTAATTTTAAACTCAATTTCACATTTTTGACTTTAGGTTCCATTGCAAAAACGGTTACTGGGAGTGTTACTTTTTCACCAGGACTCAATTTTCTTGGTAAGGTTGCTAAAACCATTAATGGTTTTTTAACCTCTACTGATTTATCAGTGCTACCATAAGCTTCTGTTTCGTTATTTCCAGCAATTACCATTGTTCGAACTGCACCAATATAATTTGGTAGTTTAATCATATGAGATTTTCGTCCACCAGCTTCCAATTCAAAAGGACCTAAATAAGTAACAACAGGTTTAAATCTATTCGCTTTTTTGTTTTTACCCTTTGCAGCACTTCCGTCGCCACCAATAGCAAACACTTGATCAATACTTCCTGAATATGCTCCAATAACATCATCGAAAATATCCCAAGTTTTTACACCTAGAGCTTCACGAGAATAAAATTCCTGCCATGCATTAGGCGTTTTAAATCGTGTTAAGTCTAACAAACCTTCTTCTACCATTGCTATAGTATAGGTCATTGATTTGTTGTTTTTTTCAGAAACGAATACCTCAAATTCTTGTTCTGGTCGTAAGACGCTAGCCATTCTAAGTTCTGGTTCAAGAATCGTTTTTGGGTCTTCTACTAAAATAGGAATCACACCATACAAACGAATAGGTAAATCGTTGCTAGTTATAGCATGAGGTTGTAACAACGAAATGTTGAGAAACACATTTGGAGCCATCTCAGAGGTTATAGGAACATCAACAGTAGTTTCGCCTCTAGTTGTTTTCACCCATTTGTATTCAATAACATTTGAACCATTTTCAATACTCACTAATGCTCTACCTTCACTACCAGATGGAAATTTGATCGTTGCTGTTTCACCAACATTATACTTATCCTTATCTGAAGCAAACACTAACATTTTAGCTGCTTCTTTGTCATTTCCTGTTGAGAATCCAGACCAGTTTTTGTAGAAATAAGCTGTACGTCCTGTAGCGTGACCACTAACAGGATCATAAATTCTAATAAGGTAGCGACCTCTATCGTTTTCAGGAATTTTTATGGTAAATGATGTTTTTCCATTAGAATCTGTTGACGCTTTTTGTTCAAGAATTGGTCTGTGGTAACTACTCGACACATAATTTGATAAGTTGTCGTAAGAGGAATTCCACCACCAACGCCATTCAACTTTATAAACTTTTATTTCAAGGTTATCGCGTTTTACAGGTTCTCCTTTTTTATCAACGACTGCTAAATCAAAAGTTTGATTGGTGTCTGTAAAATAAGAACCATAATAGTTTCCTTTTGGCGAGCGCATTCCTACATAAGATTCATATGGTGAATATGTTTTGGTGAAGGCATCTAAAGAAAAATCTCCACCATTTTCAAAAGCTCTCACTAAAAATTGAGCATTTAACATGCCTGGAGCATTTTTGCCAATATCTAGTTTAGTATTGATTGTTGCTTTTCCATCTTCATCCAGATTACCTTCAAAGACATTGAGTTCTTCAGAATTAAATTTTCGTGTAGGATCTCTAAAGATGTAGTCTTTATAATTTTTAAAACTAGAGTACGATGCACTAAATTTTGCTTTTACTTCAGCTTTGATACTTTTTGCAGGAGCTCCATGTAGCCATTTTACGTCAAGAGTTCCATTGAGAGCTTCTGCTCCTGAAAGTACTTCATCTTCAAAATCAATTTTAATCTTAAGTCGGTTAGGCTTTACAGTCTCAACTTTTAATGCTTTGTAAAATTGTGCTCCACCAACAGATACTTTTGCATTGTAGTTTCCTGTTTTACCTTCAGAAGATGTTGGTACAATAAATTTGTAAAAATTATTCAGATTATCAGAAGTAACCTTTTTGTAGATGAGTTTTCCGTTAGGATCTGTTACCTCTAGTTTTACGGGATGTCCTTGAGGAAGTTCATTTGCTTTATCATTCAGCATAAAAGTCAAAAACAAAGAATCTCCAGGTCTCCAAACGCCTCGTTCACCATAAATGTAGCCTTTAAGTCCGCGTTGTAATTTATTTCCAGAGACATCAAACTTGCTTAAGGATAAAGAATTACCATCAGTAAGCCTTAAATAACTTGTATTCTTACCTTTAGAAACAATAGCAAAACTTGCATATTTATTGGCGTCAATAGTTGCTAAACCTTCACTATTTGTAGATATAGAAGTAATTTCTTGTTGCTGAAAATTGAATAGTTTGATTGATGCTCCAGCTTCAGGATTTGTATTTAAAATATTAGTCACTGCAAAATAGTAGGTATTATCAGCACCTTGTTTTGCAATCACGCCTAAGTTAGATGCTAATAGATTTTGAGATACAATCTTACTTTCATTATAATAAGCATCGTTGCATGGGTTTTCTCGTTGTCTCCAATTGTACGTATAGTTTCGGTATCTATAGGTTCGATTATCCCAGTATTCTTCTTCTTTTAAATCTTCGTCTTCGGTATTGGTGTTTGAATAATCACCATCGTAATAGTAGTCTTCTTCATAATAGTAGTCGTCATATTCATCGTCTTCACTTGATTCAGTATTAGGATTTGCCACACAATCGAACAATGAATACTTTTTATTATAACTAAGCTCGACACGATAAATAGCTCCAGCATCTGCTTTAAAGAATTTTGATAAATCAATACTGTAGGCTTTCCATTTTCCAGAATTCTCTGCGGCTGTTTGCAATTGAATTGTTTGTTTAGCAATACGACGACCAACACGTTTTATTTCATTTTGGTTATTGCTATTCATTGGGTTATCCTGAAGAAACCGCAAAACATTGTCTTCAAATATTTTTATAACTCGCACATCTACAGCACTCAGGTTTACAGCCTCAAAATTGAATTTAAGATCGTTCGAATTTGGTAAAATGGTTCCATTACTAATCAATCGAACCATAGGTTTTAGTTCTTCAAAAGAAATGACTTCAGAAAAAGCATTTTTTAGTTTGTAGCCATCTGTATTAGAAATACCTTGAAAAATATCAACTTGAATATCACCAACTAACTTACCTTCTGGATAGACTTTGAGGACATTTCCATCAACACTAAATTTTGAATTTTTTACATTTTGAATAGTAACCAATCCATCAAAATTTTGTTGTTTTTTTAATGGATCTGAAAAGTTAACTGAAAGATATTGCTCAGGACTTTTAATAGATTCGACATTGATAATAGTGAAATTATTAATGCCAGGAATAGCTAGTTTGTTTTGACCTATATTATCTGCTTTTATAGATTTCCCGTTCCATTTTACAAGTATTTCTGAATTTTCTACTAAACGATTAATACTATCGATTCTGAATTCAAAATGTTTTGAGTTTTTAATCAACTCGTTGAAATGAATTTTTAAAGGCTTTCCGTTTTGTGAGGCTTCAACTAATGTTTTCGCATCGTCAATTGAAATGATATCTGCAGTTTTTATAACAGCTTCTAAGTATTGCCATTTTTTGGAATAAGACTGCAAATCTTTTGTGCTCATACTAAAACTAGGTGTGATAGTCTTAAACTGAAACACATAACCTTTATAACCTTTTGGCATATTATTGTAAATCTCATCAAGCTTCACCTTAACTGAATACTCCGTTGCAGGTTCTAGAAACTCGTCTGGTGTAAACACCAAAGTATGTTTGTTTAAAGCTTTAAGAGTGCCTTCAACATGAGGAGAAATACTAATAATGTCTTCAGTAATTTTCTGTCCCATTTCCCAACCATCAACATTTTTAGATAAATTAATAGTAATGGGTTCTGTAACTGATTGCAATCCAGAAGTAGTATAACTTATATAATCCCTAAACTTAAATAGGTTATCTGTGTCTTTAATAATACTGTCTTTTTTCTTGCATGAAAACACAAGTGCTAGACATAATACGAGTGTGAAAAACGGATTTAATTTCATGGTTTAAAGAATGTTTTTAATGGTTTGTATTTAAAATTCAAACCATCATTTTGATAGCCGAATACTATAAAACTAAAGTATTCTATGTGTTTAAACGTATCGTATATGTTATGTGTTATTGATAAAATAGTATTCGTTGAGAATTAGGTAGTATTCGTTTTTAACTCATAATTTGTATGAATTTATAAGTGCTTTAAAGTTACATTATTAAGTAAGCGTGTTCAAAAGAAAATTGACTTTTTATTAGTAACTTCGCGTCAAAATTTAATAATTCATAAAATACTAGCATATATGGAAGCAATCGCTACCGATTTTGGAATAAAAGAAGCCTTAAAACAATTAGGTGTTCAAGACATAAATAATGGAACGTCTACAGGTTCAAATAATTTTTCTAACGGAGAAATCATTGAATCACATTCTCCTGTTGACGGACAATTAATTGGAAAAGTAAAAACAACTACAAGAGCAGATTACGATAAAGTAATGGATGCTGCAACAAAAGCATATTTGTCTTGGAGAGATGTACCAGCTCCTCAACGTGGAGAAATTGTACGTTTATTTGGAAACAAATTAAGAGATTTAAAAGAACCACTAGGTAAGTTAGTATCTTACGAAATGGGTAAATCTTTACAAGAAGGTTATGGTGAAGTTCAAGAAATGATTGATATCTGTGATTTTGCTGTTGGATTATCAAGACAGTTAAATGGTCAAACAATTCCTTCTGAACGTCCAGGACATGTTATGAGAGAGCAATGGCACCCAATAGGTGTTGTTGGTATTATCTCTGCATTTAACTTTCCTGTTGCAGTTTGGGCTTGGAATACTGCTTTAGCTTGGATTTGTGGTGATGTATGTGTTTGGAAAGGTTCTGAAAAAGCACCTTTATGCTCAATTGCTTGTCAAAACATTATTGCCGATATCTTAAAAGAAAACAATTTACCTGAAGGGATTTCTTGTATCATAAATGGAGATTACAAAGTAGGTGAAATGATGACAACGGATACTAGAATCCCTCTAGTTTCTGCAACTGGTTCTACAAGAATGGGACGAATAGTTGGTGCAACTGTCGCTGAACGTTTTGGTAAATCTTTATTAGAGTTAGGTGGTAACAATGCCATTATTATTACACCAACTGCTGATTTAAAAGTAGTGGTTCCTGGTGCTGTATTTGGTGCAGTTGGAACTTGTGGACAACGTTGTACTTCTACAAGACGATTGATTATTCATGAATCTGTTTACGATAAAGTAAGAGATGCTATTGTTGGTGCTTATGGTCAATTAACTATTGGAAATCCTTTAGATGAAAAGAATCATATTGGGCCATTAATTGATCATGATTCTGTAAACACATACTTAGCTGCTATTGAAAAAGCGAAAGCTGAAGGTGGAAACGTATTAGTTGAAGGTGGTGTTTTAGAAGGTGAAGGTTACGAAAGTGGATGCTACGTTAAACCAGCTATCATCGAAGCTGAAAATCATTATGAAATTGTACAACACGAAACATTTGCTCCAATTTTATACTTAATGAAATATTCAGGAGGCGTTGAGAATGCTATAGGCAAACAAAATGGTGTTGCTCAAGGTTTATCTTCTGCTATTATGACAAACAATTTAAAAGAAGCAGAAAAATTCTTGTCTTATGCTGGTTCAGATTGTGGAATTGCCAATGTGAACATCGGAACTTCTGGTGCTGAAATCGGTGGCGCTTTTGGTGGTGAGAAAGAAACAGGTGGTGGACGTGAGTCTGGATCTGATGCATGGAAAGTATACATGAGAAGACAAACTAATACAGTTAACTATTCAGATGAATTACCTTTAGCTCAAGGAATTAAATTTGATTTATAGAAACATAATAAATAGACTACTAAAACCGTTTCAATTTGAAACGGTTTTTTTATGGAACGTAAATACGTTTTTGGTCTCGTACTTATAAGTTTTATTCTCACTAATCTCGTAGCATTTTTAGATGAAGGTATTCACAGTTTTGAGTATTTAATGCATGCTGGAGATTGGGTTGCTCTAATAATCTATACCATCCTATTTTTAATAATTCCTTTTCTCATATTTTTTCTTTATAAAAAGAATCTCAAAATAAGGTTTTTAGTTTCAATTCTTGGGTTTACACCAGCTATCTTGTTGATTATTCTTTTACAAACATACTAGTAAGATATAATGCTATTCATTTAAAAAGGGTAACTTTTTTGGAGTGATTTTTGTAACTTATTTAAACGTATTACATTTTAGTAAGTCATATACCTATGAAACAACAAGATATTCAACATTTATATTGGAGAGCAGGTTTTGGAGTAACGCCAGACCTGCTTAATAATTTATCTAATCTAGATAAACACCAAGTAGTAAATGAGTTGTTTCAAAAATCTTCAAGACCTAGTCGTTTAGAAATTGACACTTCAGAGTTAGAACATTATACGTTGAAATCACTTTTAAAAAATAAAAGCAAGCGACGTGAGTTTATTACTAAAAGCACAGATAAGCTAAAAGTCTTCAATACACTTTGGGTGAACAGACTTGTTACTACCGACGAACTTTTAAGAGAAAAAATGACCTTATTTTGGGCCAATCATTTTGTGTGTAGAGACACTAATATTTTTCATATACAGCAATACAATAATACTATAAGAAATAATGCTTTAGGTGATTTTGGAGACTTTGTAAAAGCCATCTCTAAGGAAGCAGCAATGATCAAATATTTGAATAATAAACAAAATCGTAAGCAAAAACCCAATGAGAATTTTGCAAGAGAACTTATGGAGTTGTTTACTTTAGGTGAAGGTCATTATACAGAAGAAGATATAAAAGAAAGTGCTAGAGCATTTACAGGTTACAGTCATGATTTTGAAGGAGAATTTGTATTGAGGAAACGTCGTCATGACTATGGTTTTAAAACGTTTTTTGACCATACAGGACGCTATGATGGTGATGACATTATTGATATGATATTAGAACAAAAACAATGTGCTCGTTTTATCTGTCGGAAAATCTATAGCTACTTTGTTAATGAGATTATTGATGAACATAAAGTCGAAGAATTGGCAACTGTTTTTTATAAAGACTACAACATTGAAAACCTTATGAGGCATTTATTTATGTCTGATTGGTTTTATGATGAAGTACATATTGGATCAAAAATAAAATCACCTATTGAGTTTTTAGTTGGAATGACTAGAACGGTTCCTGTGGAGTTTAAAAAAACTAAAGATGTGCTTAAAATTCAGAAACTATTAGGACAGATATTATTAAATCCTCCAAATGTTGCAGGATGGAAAGGCGGAAAAAGTTGGATTGATAGCAATACTATTATGCTACGTTTGAAATTGCCTTCAATACTATTAGCAAATGCCAAAATATCGATTAAAGAAAAAGGAGAGTTTAAAGATAGTTTTGAAAAATACTATTCTAAAAAGAATGAGAATAGGTTTGTTTCTGTGAAAATTGATTGGGAAACATTTGAAAAAAGGTACAGTAATTCTTCTTTTGATGATTTAAAACATCAGCTTATTATTCCAGAATTAAGTGATGGTACCAAAACCTATTTAAAGACATTAAGTCAAAATTCAAAACGAAATTTTTGCGTACAGCTTATGTCATTACCAGAATATCAAATGTGTTAATTATGGATAGAAGACATTTTTTAAAACAGTCCACATTAGCGAGTAGTTTGTTTTTCGTTCCAAATTTTGTGAAAGCTTTCGAAAATTTATCAACGACAAGTTTAGGCTATAAACGTTTGGTGATTATTCAACTTGCTGGTGGCAATGATGGTTTAAATACAATTATTCCATTTAATAATGATGTGTATTATCGTAACAGACCAACTATTGGCATTCAGAAAAAAGAAATAATTAAAGTTACAGATGAACTTGGTTTTCATTCTAATTTATTACCATTAAAAAAATTGTATGATCAAGGTCATCTAACCATTATTAATAATGTTGGATATCCAAATCCTAATCGTTCACATTTTAGATCGACAGATATTTGGCAAACGGCAAGTAATTCTGATCAATATCTACAAACAGGTTGGATTGGTCGATATTTAGATGAATATGGTAATAAACCATATAATGCAATTGAGATTGATGATAGTTTATCTTTAGCTTTAAAAGGCCAAAACATAAATGGTATAGCAACTAAAAATCCAGAAGTACTATTTAGAACGTCTCAAGATCCTTATTTTAAAAATGTATTAGATCATTATCAAGATGAGCATTTAAGCGAGCACAATTTGGGATACTTATATAAAACGATGATTGCTGCAGAGTCTTCTGCAAAATATATTTTTGAGAAACATAAAACAGCGTCTAACAAACAAGAATATCCTAATAACGAGTTTGCAAATCAGTTAAAGACGACTTCAAAACTAATTAATTCAGGAATTGAAACTAAAGTGTTTTATTCGTCATTAGGAGGTTTTGACACACATGTTGGACAACTAAATAAACAATCTAGATTACTGAAAATTTATGCGGAAAGTGTAGAAGCTTTTGTTTCAGATTTAAAAGAACAAGGAACGTTTAATGACACACTTATTCTAACCTTTTCTGAATTTGGAAGACGTGTTAAACAAAATGCTGCTAATGGAACTGATCATGGTGCAGCAAGTAATGTATTTATTATTGGTAATCAATTTAAAACACCAGGTTTCTATAATGACTTATCCAGTTTATCAAACTTAGATGATAATGGAGATTTAAAATATTCTGTAGATTTTAGATCAATTTATGCAACTGTGTTAAGGAAATGGCTTGGTGTTGAAGATAAAACAATACTAAACAAAAATTTTACGAAGCTAGATTTTATTTAATGCTCTTAAAAACAATAACCTTGTCTCTTTTTCGGTAATCCGATTGAAACAAGGTTATTGGTAATTGATTAATAGCAAGACAAACATGGTGAAAAAAAGAACAGCTTTTCAAAAAAAACTATGAGTGGTTAAAAAAACTGTATGAATGGTATCTATTCTTTTCATCTAGGTAGGAAAAGAGTTTTTTGTGCAATTTCAGAAGAAAAGTAAACCTATAAAAAAACAAAAACCTTATTTCTTAATCGACAAAGTCGACATTGAAATAAGGTTATATGTAATTGATTAATAGCAAGGCAAACATCGTGAAAAGTAAAGTTCATTTATAATAAATTCTGCAATTAGCAGAAAAAAATGGTCGAATGACAATTAGTGCTAAATTTCTTCGATTAACTGTGTTTGATCCTCCTTTGTATGCATGGTATTCATTCTTTTCATCTTAGAGGAAAAAGAGTTTTTTGTGGAATTTCAGAAGAAAAGTAAACCTATAAAAAAACAAAAACCTTATTTCTTAATCGACAA
>Ga0209345_10004713_pt1 | contig 13014 bp, 10 predicted proteins | sample Cruoilmetagenom7_FD_187294 | JGI IMG/M metagenome (GOLD analysis project Ga0209345, IMG submission 187294) | Oil polluted marine microbial communities from Coal Oil Point, Santa Barbara, California, USA - Sample 7 (SPAdes) (version 2) | ecosystem: Environmental > Aquatic > Marine > Oil seeps ...
AAGCTTTATAACAAAAAAAGTCGCTGGTCTATAAAAGTACTCGGTAGGGTGAGTTAAAAGTCAAATATCAGATTTTACGAACTGAACAGCTCACAGGTATAATTCCAATATCCAGTAGCTTTTCAAAACCTTCAATTAAACGATGTTTCCATTCTTCACCAAGTACTGATCTTACATTTTTTCTAAGATTTCTTAACCAGTAATCTTGTCTGCTACGGAAATTGTTCTTGATGATTTTTTTTTGATGGGAAAAAGCCTTTGCCAGTTTTTTATAAATGCAAATACTATTAATAGTATAAATTGTAAAGAAATTCGGTTGGATTAATCTGAAAAAAAGAAAAGCTCTTCAAAATAATCAGAATTAAATTAGGGGGAAATAACTATAATAAAGCGGTTTTTAACAGTTATCCTGCAGAAAAAGCATAAGCAAAAAAACCGCCGCAAAGCGGCTTAAATAAAAAATTATGCCACAATCAAACAAAAACCATGGGAGCGATATATATAAACTACTGAAAAAATAGAATATTTTAAGTCTAATCGTTTTGTTTTAAGGATTTTGTTAGGAAAGTCAATAAATTTTACTGAGTGATTAATCAATATAGTCAAAAAATTATGAATTTTTGTCCAGACACTAATTTACCCATCTCTAATTTAATTTATAAAGGGTGAACCGACACAATCCACGGTTCCAAGCGACTACCATAAGCCAGTTTTACTTCATAACGGGGAGGCTGGAATTTATTCTTCTTTGGTTTGTCCTGAGCCAAAATCTTATCAAGCACATTCCGATGTTTGAGTGGTACATGAATGCTTTCTATGCTGAGTCGAGAGATAATCCCTGACACTTCTTTCTTTTTCTTATTGTGATGATAATTTAATTTGACCAGTCCCTTTGCAATGATAAAGCGGGATCGATCATTATATTTATTTCTTAATTCCCCGGGATCAAGTCCTGCATCAATGGCAAAGAGTCGAGAATTTTCTATACTCTCACGTTTCAGTCGTTTTTCAGCTCTTTTATGGTTATCACGCAGAGTTTTGTCTTCACTGTTTAACTTGAATAACCCTTTCTTCTTTTCAAGCGCCTTTTCCGCTCTCTTGAGGACATCTCTGAAAGGCTCACCATTATTTTCAATCACGATAAAAACTTCTTTCGAGATGGGCTTTTTATAATAAGTTCCATTGTCATTCGAACTGAGATAGTCATCTATTTTGAATCCTAATTCGGCAAGTTTTTCAACAGAAAACCATGCTGGAGATCTCCAGCATGAATAATCATACATATCATCTTCGTCTTTGCCCAAAGTTCGCCAGACAAGCCGCAGAGTAAGACCACTGTTTTCTTCATGAATGCGGTAAGGCAGTTGCAACTCCCGTTCGGTAAGTGTTACCAGCGTTTCTGGATTACCTGATCGGTTAAAAGCTATTCCTGAAAGCACCACAATATTGGTTGCTGCAAGTATCACAAATCCGAGTATAAAAAGTACACGGGAAAAAATAAGTATTTTCATACTGACACCTCCTGTATATTCCCAATTACTGAATTCCGAAACCGTTTAAATATTAGCAACATCAATATCGCTGTCAGTCCGATAACCAAAAAGAAAAGATACTTTGGCATCCAATCCCACCACCAATCATAGAACTTTGTGTAAAGAAAAACCGTAAAAAAAACATTGCCGGTATTGACCACCTCTGGCCAGCTTTTTTTGATACCAAACCAGATGGCGGATGCACTGAAAATAAAGCCTGCAATCTGGTAGATATTCTCAATGGATTCCTGAGCAAAATTCAGGTAGCTGATCATTCCCCAATTAGAAAGAATCAGAACCGGAATAAAAAATAGAAGCATTGCAAAAACGCGGTAAATAACAGCAAAACCAGAAAACTTGTTATGAGGAAAATACGGAATCATGAATAATATGAAGGCCACCGGAAAAAAATTCTCAGGACGTTCTCCAAAATGAAACCAATAACACCCGCTCCATGTCCCTGTCTTTGCTGACATATAAAATGAAATGCATATAATGCCTGCGGCAAGGAGCAGGCGAGCGTCCGAGGCATAAGCAAGCAGAAATGCAAAAATCGCCCAAACCAGAAAGGCGTTTGCTGAAGGAGTAATGTTAAAGATCTGTCCCAACATGAAAAGGTTCAGGACAAAACAGGCAAAGCTAACCATGCCGAGAAATTTTGCAAAATAGCCTGTCTTTTCTTTATAGGATGCGTACATGGTAGCAGCCAGACCAGTGAGGGTAGCTGTAATTAGTATAAAAACCTGTATGTTTGTCGAGAACATTCCCCAAAATTGATAAAAAAGAAAAAAGACACTGGCCGACAATCCAAGTGCGCCTAAAAATGAAGCGATTTTCATACCGAGGCTCAATTGCTTTTCGCGCTTGCTTGAATCTATGTCAAAGGTTGATGACATTTGTTCTATGAGATTTTCATGGTAGTTGGCGATGGAAGAACGTTGATTCTCGTTGAGGGATAAAACATTTTCCTGCTCAATTATTTCTAATTCAGCCTGGAAATATCCAATTTGGTCAGCCCTTTGCTGAGCACCAGCTTTTGACTTTAACTGCATTTATTTATCCATTTTGTATCATTTTTTAAGATAACGCCGCAATGTGAAGATTTTTAAAGTGGAGGCTAAACCAGAGTTTTAAAAATTCCGAACCATTTTAATAACCTTTGATTCTTATGACTTGCTGCTGATTTTGATTAAGACTGCATTTCACACAGTTTGTTAGCCCACTCTATAGATCCATAATATGCCCGTTTTACTTTGACTGCATCAAGGCCCAGTTGATTTATCATGGCCTCACTTTCTTTAAATTTAGTCTCTTCAAAGCATTGTGCCAGCTTGAGAAGAGGGACGTATTCATTGTTATCTTCAACGCACAGTGCCCCTTTGAGTTTATCTGCAAGGGGAAGATATTTTACAATCTTAGCCATTTCCTGGTTGAGTATTGCATCTAAGAATGAGAACATGCCAAGTAAAAAAAGACTGTCAGGTTTAAATCCCCAGAAATCATGATCAAGAGCGACCTGTTCCAGGAACTTTCCCCTTTGGGCTGATAAAAATATCAGTTCAGAGGCATTCTGATTTTTGGCAACTTCAGTAAGAAGAACAATTCGTAACCAGTTTTTTAAATTCCGCCAGCTCAGCATGGCAATGGCATCTTTAATGGATTCAATTTTCTGGCGGAAACCAAACGCTGCTGAATTCATATAGGAAAGCAGGCGAAAACTGACAGCAACATCAGTCTGGATGGTTTTTGCGAGTTTTGAAAAATCCGGATCATCCTGTTCAATCAATTCCATGAGTTTAAATCTGGAAATAGTGCCTGGTAACATTTTTTTGATGGACAAATCTTCAGGCTGCTTAAAAAATGAACCTTGAAACAAAGAAAATCCAGCTCTGAGGCAGACATCAAACCGTGTCTGATCATCTACAAAGTTTGCAAGCACAGATGCGTCATATTGATTTATTTCCTTAAATATGGCTGATATATCAGGCAGACTCTTGTTATCGATATTCAGACAGATAATGTCAGCCAGATGAAAAACCGATGCACATGTTTGATGTTCATGAACCCAGCAAACTGCTATCTGATATCCGTCATCTTTTAGCTGCTTTAATAATTCCAGAACGGAACCGGAAATATTCAGGGGATTCGATATTTTTACCGCGGTTCGGCTCTGCGGCAGAGCATAGGGAAGGTTATCAAAAATATTTTTCTGGGAAAAATTAACCATAATTTTTTTTACTCTGCCCATAATCTGCTGCAGTGCCATATATGTACTTGAAGCCAGATCAACAGCAATCGCGTCACTATATTCAGGATTAATTGTCAAGTTACCTTCAGGAGATAAATAAACCAGTTCATATCCCCAGAGGTTTCTTTTGGAATTTAATATAGGAAGCCTGGCAAAAGAGAGAGATATCAAATTGTTGTCATTGGATTTTTCATTCATTTGTTCTCCTTAATAAATTTAATTTAGCTAAAAATCTGATGACTTTTTTTATAAAAAGCGAACTAAAATTATTCAAGGGGGATCGCATTCCATATATCCTTTGCATAGTCTAAAACCGACCTGTCGCTGGAAAATTTTCCCATGTTTGCAGTATTTAAAATTGATCGACGTGTCCATTCAGCCTGGGTTTGATAAAGTTTGCCAACAGCTTTTTGCGTCTGCAAATAACTTTGAAAATCCGCAAGAACCAAGTAATAGTCTCCCTGGTCAAGCAGGGATTTAACTATTGGTTTGAACAAATATGGCTCTTTGCGGGAAAAATACCCTGAATCAATCATATCCAAAACTTTTCTAAGTTCATCATTTTCTTCATAGTATTTTCTAGGATTATAACCGTTTTTTCTTACATTTGCTATTTCATCGGCTTTAAGTCCAAAAATAAAAATATTATCTTTTCCAACTTCTTCCATAATTTCCACATTGGCACCATCTAACGTGCCAATAGTCAATGCTCCGTTTAATGCAAACTTCATATTGCCCGTGCCTGATGCTTCCAAACCGGCAGTGGAGATCTGTTCTGAAACATCAGCAGCCGGGATAATTTTTTCTGCCTGGGATATACAATAATTTGGAAGAAAGATTACACTCAGTTTTCCCTTCATCAAAGGATCTTTATTAATCATCAAGGAAACCGAAGTAATCAGCTTGATAATCAGTTTTGCCTGAAAATAAGAAGGAGCTGCTTTACCTGCAAAAAAAAAGCTCCGTTTAGTTTCAAAGGAGCTGTTATTTTGCTTTATTTGATTGTATAGTGCAATGACATGAAAAATATTGAGAAGCTGGCGTTTATATTCATGTATTCTTTTAGCATGAATATCAAATAAAGTATCAGGATTAACGCCTATACCTGTTTTCCGAAGGGTGTATCTGGCCAGTTTTTTTTTGTTTTCAAGCTTAACCTGCTGCCACAGAAGCTGAAATGAGGGGTCTTTAGCATAAGGGATAAGCTTTTTCAAATGATCAAGATTTGATATCCAGTTAGAACCTATAACGGATGTAATGAGCCTGGAAAGCGCTGGATTTGATTGATAAAGCCATCGCCTTGGAGTAATACCATTTGTGATATTTTTTATCCGGCCAGGATATAGCCAGTTGAATTCTTTAAACAGGCTTTTTTTTAAAATTGTGGAATGCAGTGCTGCAACACCATTTACTGAATGGCTGCCTATGATGGCCAGATGAGCCATCCTGATTTTTTTTTGTTCTCCTTCCTGAATAATTGACAAACGAGTGAGCAGATCTGGATTGTCAGGATTTTGTTTTTCAAGAGTTTGTAAAAAAAGCCGGTTTATTTCAAAAATTATTTCCAGATGCCTCGGCAAAAGCCTGTCCATCAAGTACACAGGCCATGTTTCAAGAGCTTCCGGAAGGACAGTATGATTGGTATAGGCAAAGGTTTTCTCACAGATAGACCATGCTTCGTCCCATACCAGCCCTTCCTCATCCATAAGCAGTCGCATAAGTTCGGGAATAGCAATCGCTGGATGGGTATCATTTAACTGGATGGCAGCCCACTCGGAAAAGCCAGCAAAAAATTGATGGTCTGCCTTATATTGTTCGATGATGTCTTGCAATGTCGCTGAAACAAAGAAATATTGCTGTTTCAGTCGAAGTTCTTTACCCTTTTCTATCTCATCACTGGGATACAAAACTTTGGAAATGGATTCACTTATTACTTTGGCCTCGACAGCTCCAATGTAATTCCCCTGATTAAAAGAAGAAAGATCAAGTTCCCTGCTGGATTTTGCCACCCACAGACGCATGTTAGTGACAAAGTCATCATTAATGCCTGGCACCAGAAGATCACAGGCCATGGCCATAACGTTTTGCGTGTCAACCAGGCGATATCTGTCTTTTCCATGAATGTCAGTATAGGGTTCAGATCTGCCATAAAACTGAACTTTATAGATTTTTTCAAAGCGAACAATTTCCCAGGGATTACCACGGCGCATCCAGTTGTCACTTCTCTCCTGTTGATAACCATTTTTAAGTACCTGGTGAAAAATTCCAAAATCATAGCGGATGCCATATCCATAACCAGGCAGCCTGAGTCTTGCTATTGAATCCATGTAGCATGATGCAAGACGTCCAAGTCCTCCGTTTCCCAGCCCTGGATCCCATTCCTCCTCCTCCAGATCATCCAGATCAAAGCCGAAGTCTACAAGCACTTCCTTTGCCAGGTCTTCTATTTCCAGGGAAATAAGATAATTTTTAAGAAATCTGCCCGGCAGAAATTCCAAAGACAGATAGAATATACGTTTGGATAACGTGTCTTTGCAAGATTGCTGTGTTTTAAGCCACTTTTTGATCAGTCTGTCTTTTACACTATAGGCTAATCCCATAAAACAGGAATATCTATTCATCTCATCAGGATCCAGTCCAAGGTTGAATCGAATATTATGATAAATATCTCTTTTTAAAATCTCTGCATCAGAAACAATGTCAGGACTTTTTTCACCCCTGTTTTTTTTATCTTTATTCATAATAAAACTCTTCTGAGATAGATTTATAAAAAATCAAGACCGGTACTGTTATGAAAATTTTCAACAAACACAGCAGTGTATTTCCTGCGGTTATTTTTTCATGCATTGATCTTGAACAAAAATTTCATTTATGGACAGACATTAGATAATGTCGACAGGCTGTAGATATTAGGAAGTGTAATCCTGGGAATTTTTTATTTCTATAATTTTTTAATAATAACCTGTATTTTCTGATTTAACAAGGCCTTTTTGAGTCATGATGTATTGATGCTTCACAAAATGACGTCTTTCAAGGTTATTAACCAAAAATATTCCAAAAACCTTGTTTTTCTGTCCAAAGAAATCAGGTTTTTCTGAATGACATAAAATTTCGTGCTGATAATAAAAAATGTGTTGACAAACAGCTTAAATAAAAATACATAAGATTTAATATAAATATTAAATATTAATATTTGGGTGCATAAAATAAGCTTAATAGGGAATTCCGTAAAAACGGAACGGACCCGCCGCTGTGATCGATGACGAACACCGCATAATGCCACTGTCTGAATTAAAAATATAGATTTGATTTAGAAATAAAAAACAGATGGGAAGGCGCGGTGATGAGGATGAATCGAGAGTCAGAAAACCTGCCTGAATATTTGATAAAATCTCGCGGATATTAGGTTTTGTCAGTTTGATCCTTCAGGATAAAAAAGGGATTTCCCGGATCGATTTTGTCATATCGATTCGGGTTTTTTTTTTTATATTTTCTCCTTTGTTTAAATTGCTTTAGTCGGGCTTGATTAAAAGCCCGGCTATAAAAAAACAGAAGACCTTAACTGAATATGCGATAAAGTTTTTTATCATGGAAGGTGTTTTTATGAATATACCGATTATTATGGCAGCGTTTGGAACGACAACAAAAGCTCTTAAGACATATTCTTTTATTGATGATATAGTTAAAAAAAAATTCCCTGAACATAAAATTATATGGGCATATTCTTCCAGAATTGTTAAGCACAAGGTAAAATTAAAAAATAATACTGACATAAAAGATCCACATCAGGTCATTGGAGAACTTACAGGAAAAGGACACAATTGGGCGATAGTTCAGTCAATGTATCTTTTATGCGGGCATGAGTTTTATCGTTTGCTTCAGCAGGTTCAAAATTGTGGTGTAAGAACCTCAATTGGTCTTCCTTTATTATCTTTTCCCGAAGATTACATGGCAGTTGCCAGATCATTGATTAATACTCTCCCAAAGCAAAGCGATAGGGCTATAGTACTAGTAGGACATGGCACAGATCATCCTGCATGGTCTTCTTATAGCGCACTTATGGAGGTTTTTAGAAACCAGACAGAATCAAAGGTATTTATAGGAACTTTGGAAGAAAAAATTTTTTCCTGTGAATCTGTAGTTGAAGCTGTAAAAAAACAGGGGTTTAAAAAAGTTTTGCTTGTTCCATTGCTGCTTGTTGCAGGAACCCATTTTTACGAAGATCTGGTAGGAGATGAAGATTCATGGAAAGCTTGTTTTGAAAAAGAACAAATTGAAGTTTCAACGGTTTCTGAGGGAATAGGTTTTAACCCGGGAATTGTTGATATTTTTTGCCAGCATATTAAAAACGCTTTAGATATTATTCCAAATTAAAAAAATAACATTTTTAAAGTGAGGTTTTTTTGAATAAAATATTGCAATTAACTCTTTTATTTTATTTGGTAACAGGCCTTATACAACAAGCATGGTGTCAGGCTTATTCTGATAACTTAAAAAAAGTTGTGAAAACAACACTTGTTATCAGGCAAAAAACCCAGGAAAAAGATGATACCTGGGTGGCAGATAAAAAAAAGCTTAAAAGAGAGTATGAAAACTTATTGGCTGAAAAAGAAGAGCTCATTGCAGAAAATGAGGATTTAACAGTAAAAAGAGACTCCTGCAGAAAAAAAAATAATTTAATAAAAAAAAATATTGCAGAAATTGATCAGATCAGAGATGAGCTTGGACCCTATCTTTTAAAAGTTGCAAAAAGGCTGGATCAGGATGTTAAAAACAGTTTGCCTTTTTTACAAAAAAAAAGAGATATAAAAGTTAAAAAGCTTAAAAAAATTATTGATGATCCTGCTATTTCTGTAAGTGAAAAATATTCAAAGGTAATGGAAGCTCTATATGTTGAGGCTGAATACGGCCACAAAATAAAAGTTTATCGCGACAAAATTCTATTTGCAAATGAAAAAGTTTATGCAAATATTCTTAGCATTGGAAGGATATTGCTTTTTTGCCAGACAATAGATGAAAAAACAACGGGTTTTTATAACATGTCAAGTATGTCCTGGGAAAAAAATCCGATAAAATACAATAGAGAGCTAAACAAGGCCTTTGAATTTGCTTATAAAAGGCGATCTTCGACTGATCTGCTTACATTGCCTGTTGGAAGGTTAGTAATACAATGAAAGTTGCTTGTTATTTTATAAAAATAGTTATGATTTTTATGTTGTTTCAAAGTTTTGCAACAGCAGAAGATATGCGGCAGTTATCCATAGAAGCAAAACAAAAACGTGATGCTGTTATGCAAAAGGCAATGGCTGAAAGTAAAAAAGCTATAGATGATGCAAAAGATAGTCACCAAAAAATATTGTCTGATAAAAAAGCTTTAATTTCAGCTATAAATAAGTTAAAAAATAAAATCAAGGCAGAAAAAAAGCGTAACTTAGCGCTTATCAAAGAAAATGAAATAGATGAAAAATGTAAAATTGAGTTGGATGTAATACTGTCTAAGAGAAAGCAGATGGTAAACGAACTGATAGGTTATATCCGTATAACAGCTAAAGATCTTAATTCATTGATTAAAAGAAGTATTCATACAGCACTGTATCCGGATCATCTGGAAATAATCAAACCAATACTTAGTACATCAACTCTTCCTGGCATGGAATCTGTTCGTAAAATGACAGATCTTTTATTTTCTTTGGTTAAGTTGTCAGGGGAAGTATCTATACAGGAAGGTAGTATAGTCGATAGAGCAGGAAAAGGAACTAAAGCAAAAGTATTGACTGTGGGTAATTTTACAGCAGCATATCAATTAAAAGATAAAAATAATCCGGAAACAGGGTATTTGATTTTTTCTGATAAAAGCTGTCGGTTTTTTGCTTTATCAAAACTTCCAAAAAGTTCCATTACAAAATCTCTTAAACGCTACATGGAAGGTAATTCAGAGGTTATGCCCCTTGATATTTCTAATGGTGCTGCATTAAGACAGATTATACACAAAAGTAGCCTGAAAAAGCAGATACAAACTGGGGGACCTTTAGTATGGCCCATATTAGGAGTAGGGCTTTTTGCTATGATAATTATCATAGAAAGATTGTTTTTTCTAAAAAGAGCAAATATAAATGCGGATAAAATGATTGGCAGGGTGAATCAACTGGCAGGTGAGCAAAAGTGGGATGATTGTCTGACTTTTTGTTATGACAAGAAATCAAGGCCAGTACCTCGTATTCTTCTTGCTGGAATAAAAAATAAGGATATGTGTCGGGAGGATATGGAAAATGTTCTTCAGGAAGCTATATTAAGTGAAATTCCACCTTTAGAGAGATTTTTATCAACACTTGGTATGCTTGCTGCAATTTCCCCGCTTTTAGGTTTGTTAGGTACTGTAACAGGTATGATAAATACATTTAACACAATAACATATTATGGAACATCTGATCCTAAAATGATGTCAGGTGGTATATCAGAAGCACTCACAACAACTATGCTAGGACTTGGAGTTGCCATACCTATTATGCTTTTTCACACATATTTGAGCCGCAATGTTGAATCTTTAATAGCTCAAATGGAAGAAAAGGCAGTTGCATTTACAAATACTGTATTTTCCACAAAGGCAAAGTGATTGATCCATATATTAAGGCTTCATTTTATTGAAACAGTCGATTATCTGCAACACGGCGGGATTATTATATTTCCACTTATCGCAACATCTTTTGTGATGTGGGCGATGATTATAAACAGATTGATAGTTATAAGAGCATACAGCATAAAGGATATACCCAAAAGTGAAGCAAAAGAGTATATACTTTCAAACAGGCAGCCGGATATAAAAAAATTAAGCGGTATAAGAGCCTTGCTGGTATACAAATTTATGTGTCGCAGATGTGGAAAATCACATGTTGACAAGTATATAATAGATGAAATAGTAATGTCGCTTATATCTTCACTGGATAGATATCTTTCTATTATCGGAGTTCTTGCAGCAGTTTGTCCACTATTTGGCCTTTTGGGAACAGTAACAGGTATGACAGCAACATTTGACACCATTGCACTTTTTGGTACAGGTAACGCAAAAGCTATGGCAGCAGGAATATCAGAAGCATTAATCACTACACAAACAGGACTTTTTGTTGCAATTCCAGGAATGTATATGCATAATTTTATTATAAAAAGAGTAAATAACCTGAAACACAAAATTGCATCAGATGGTTTTTATATAACCAAATGCGTTATGGACCAGTAAAATAGATTTGTTATGATAAATATTTCAGCAGCAAGAAAAGGAAGTATTAAACCTGTGGAGCTTAATATGGCGCCTTTGATAGATATGGTGTTTATTTTGCTTATTTTTTTTCTTGTAACCACAAGTTTTGTAAAAGAAACAGGCATTGATGTAAACAGACCAACTGCAAGCACAGCTGTTACTCCCCAAAATGCAAACGTTTTTGTGGGCGTTACAAAAAAAGGCTCCATTTATATGGAAAAAAAAGAAATTGATATATATGCTTTAAGGGCAAATATTGAAAGGGCCCTTGCTGAAAATCCAAAAAGCAGTGTTGTTGTTATTGCTGACAAGGAAAGCCAAACAGGTGTAGTCATTCAAGTAATGGATGAATGCAGGCTCGCTGGTGCTGAAGGTGTAACTCTTGCTGCGGGTTTACCCTGATAAAAATAATTGCAGTCAGGCCTGTTAAACAGTTTTAATTTGTATTGCAGCATAATTTTAGGTAAGTCATGTTAGCTATCAAAATAGTGTTACTATCATTATTTTTAAATGTTCTAATATTTAGTTTAATACCTGTGCTTAGTTCAGATTTAAGTAAAAAAAATATAGACAGCAGTAGAATCTTTATTAAAATACCTGTAATTATGCGGCCTTTGCCACAAAAAAATATTAAAAAAATAGTTAAAAAAAAAATAAAAACAAAAATCATCAGACCTGTCACACAGCCTGCTATACCTCAGATCACCAGAATACAAAAAGTGCCCTATGAAATTAATACAAAGCTTTCCAAAGGCTCTGTAATGCTTCCATCTCTGCCTATGGCTCGTCTTGACATGTCAGATTTTGCTTTAAAACAGATATACGAAATCCATGAGCTTGACTCTCAACCCATGGCTATTTATAAACCTGACCCTTATTATCCTTTCAGAGCCAGACGCAATGGGATTGAAGGAAAGTTCAAAGTAAGGTTTAAAGTAAACAGTCATGGTCTTGTGGAAAAAGTTCAAATATTTGGCTCTGAGAATAAAAATGTTTTTGAAAAAAGTATAACAAAGGCTCTTATGAGCTGGAAGTTTAGTCCAGGGAAAATTGAAGGAGAAAATGTCAGCTGCTGGTATGAACTGCCAATAACATTTGCTTTGTAGCAAAACATTTTTTTTAAGCTGAAATCAAAATGAATCAAAATTGGTTTGTAACCATAAAAATGCAAACAAAAAACATATTGAAACATGGAAAATGTTCTGAAAATTGGAAAATATTTTATACTATAATATTTTTGTTTTTTCTAAATCCTTGTGTATTGACATATGCATCCGGCACAAATAAACAAATTCCGCATTCAGTAAGATCTGTGCTTTTAAAAGCCAGCCTGTATATGCAAAAAGATAATTTTAAAATGGCTATTGATACAATCAAAAAATATCAGGCAAAACAACCAGACAATATGAAGATTAAAGATGCCTGGAAGAAATATCAGCATCATTACTTAAATTTTTATTTGGGAAACTTGTATCTTCAAACCAATAATATTTTAAATGCAATTATTTGTTATAAGGCTACTTTAAAAGCCAATACAAATTTTAACGGTGCCTGGATTAATTTAGCTAAATGTTATTATGATATTAACAAATTTTATATGGCTGGAAACTGTTTTTTTAAAGCATATGAAGCATCAGAAGAAACAAAACCTGACCTGCTTTGTTATAGCGCTGTTTCATATATGCTGGCAGAAAAAAATGAAAAATCCCTTGAACTTTTTATGCAGCTTTTATCCAATCACAAAAATGAAATCAAACTTGATTGGAAAATATATATTGCCCGCCTTTATCTTATTCTTGAACAGAACTTAAAAGCCCTTCCCTTTCTTGAAGAAATTGCAGCACAGTCAAAAGGGGATAAGAAAAAAAAATGGCGAAAAATAGTTACACAGCAATATATCTTGTTAAAAATGAATAAAAAGGCTGTATCATACCTCTTAACAATATTGCAAGATGATCCCATGGAATCTGATTGGTGGG
>Ga0209345_10004714_pt1 | contig 13014 bp, 14 predicted proteins | sample Cruoilmetagenom7_FD_187294 | JGI IMG/M metagenome (GOLD analysis project Ga0209345, IMG submission 187294) | Oil polluted marine microbial communities from Coal Oil Point, Santa Barbara, California, USA - Sample 7 (SPAdes) (version 2) | ecosystem: Environmental > Aquatic > Marine > Oil seeps ...
GCTTCGACGTTTTGCCGCCATGGTGTTTTTTTCTCGCTCATTGGGCCGTCTCCCCATCAATCGGGTCGTCGATGACGATGCCGGTGTCCAGATCGACGTCGAAGCGGCTTTCATCCGCATCAACGCCATTGATCGCAGTCTCTTCGAACGCGCCCATATGATCGGCAACGTCCGGATCGACATTGACTGGCAATCCGAAGTTTGCCGCCCTTGCGATCATTTCGGTTTCAGCGAACAGCTGTTCCGCCGCTGACATTCCTTTGATATCCGCCATGAGATTTCTCCTTTTAAAAATGGCGTAAGTGGGGGGTCATCCTTCAGGTGTATTGCTCATGAAGTCGCAACCACAGTCGCAAGGAAGCATGCCTTTGCCGCGTATGCGGGTGGCGACGGTGGTGAGTTTGGTGTCGATTTCGACGCGAGTATCTGCCGAGTGAAGCTCTACATGCTCTCGGCCCTTTTCGTCGAAGTAGCGGATGGCAAAGACCCACCGCATGTTGATCGCCCGCGTGGTTTTGGTTAGGCAAAACCGCTTCGGTCCAGGCAGCACTTCGGCTGTCTTCGTCGGTTCTGCCGGCTTAGGAGTTGAGCTTTGCACCATCAGCTTGCCTCCCGTACTTGGTTAAGAGCAGCCTGATAGGGGGCTTGGCCTGGTGAAGGCTCCCGTTCTGGTGCCGGCACAACCATTGTTTGGCGCTTCATTTTTGGCGGATCGAGTGCAGCGCGGTTTTTTAAAACACGGTTCTGAAAGTACAGGCGTTGGCGTCCATATATGGCAGGGCAACCAGCGGTGAAAATCAGCATGTCTCCGGGCACGGTGCGGCCAAAAATATTTTTTCGAATGATCGGCATACTGCGACATTCGTCAGACGTCAGAAGTTGACGTCCAACTTCTGAAATCGAATCAGATACACTCGCTCCACTTTTTCCATGCGATTTTGAGCGTTTTTTCTGAACGATCGTTGTCTTGCCGGTTTTCTCCGAAAGGTACTTTGCGGTATCTGATTTGTTTGGGGTAAAGGCGGTTTCCACCTGACAATTTGAGGTGATCGATTCATCACGCCCATATTCCCCATGGAGCTGGGCCAAATCTTGAATGAAGATATATGCCTTCAGACCATAACCGGCGATAAAGCCGAGCCCTTTTTCAAAGATTTCGAGTTTGCCAATTGAGGTAAATTCATCAAGCAACAGCAACAAACGATGATTGTAATGTTTTTTGACCGCGCCGCCTTCGAATGCCATTTCATCCGTCAGGCGAGATAAAAACTGGTTCATGATGATGCGAAGCAAAGGGCGCAGACGGACAAGGTTTGAAGGTGAAATGATGATGTAGAGGCTGGTGGGGTGGTCTGCGTTCATCAGGTCAGAAATGCGAAAATCGCTTTCTGAGGTGTTGGTGGCGATAATCGGATCTGAATAGAGCGCCAGTTTCACCTTGGCTGAACTGTGAACGCCCGACCTTTCGCTTGAAGCCTTCTTGAACATATCGCTGGCACATTGACGAACTTCTGCGTCAACAGATGGGCGACCATGATCAAATTGCGCCATGTCGTTGAGTAGTTGGTCGAAGCTAGAATCCTCTTTGCTTAATTCTCCACCATCGTCGTCATTTGATCCAACGGCCAAAAAGGTTCGTATGTCTGCCAGAGACGCAGTGCGACCGTCATAACGCTGCACACGATAAAGAACGTGAAGGACACAGGCCGACAACCACTCCCAGCCGCCTTCTTTCCAATAATCTCGAAGACCCTTGCCGTCAGTATCGATAATCATTAATGCGATATTTTGGCAATCGGCTATTTCATGGTCGGTGCCAACGCGAACTTCAGTAAGTGGGTTGTAGCGATCGGAGCCTGAGTTTGACGCTGGATCAAAACGAATGACACGTTGCCCGATCGCAGCGCGCCACCCAGCTGAGAGGGCGTAGTTTTCGCCCTTAATGTCCAGGACAAGAACAGATTCCATCCATGTCAACAAAGTTGGGAGCACCAGACTGACGCCCTTACCGGACCGGGTAGGGGCGAAGCAGAGCAGGTGTTCGGGGCCATCATGGCGCAGTGGCTTTGTTTTGAAGGTTCCTTTCCAGCCACCAACCATAACGCCTTTGTCTTTGGTCAATCCGGCTCTGCGAACGTCTCCCCACTTGGCCCATCGTGCAGATCCGTGCGTGTTGCGGGCATCCTTGTTGCCGTGAACGGAGCGCGTCGATGGGCGCATGGTGACGAGTTTTGCGACGACAAGGGCGACCAGAAAACCGATCAACGACCAGATCACCGGATAGAGCATCTTGTCTGGCATGCTGCCGGTTTTGACGATCACCTTGAGTAACCACGACCACCACCTTTCATCTAAAGGGGCGAAGCCGGTGGCGAGATGCCATTGCAACAGCGTAGCTCCGATCGCAGCCACCAGGAGCACGAAGGTCGTTATGCGATAGATAAGCATGGCTGGTTCTCCTTGCCGTCCTGAAGGACATAGCGATCGTTGTTGGGTTCATAGATGTCGGTGATGCGCCGCCAGCCATCCGATGAGCGTTTGATCTGTACAATTACGTCGATCAACTCAGTAAGCAGCTCAGGGACTTCTGATGCGGTTTCTCCGGACATGGAGATGAGCTGTTTGAATTTGCGGTTGATCACTTGGTGCGGGGTGTTGCTGTGTATCGAACACATCAAACCGTCCGCACCGGATGTGAGGGCGTTGAGAAAGAAGGCAGCATTTAGGGTGGAGATTTCACCGAAGATGATTTGATCCGGCGTGATCCGCATTTTGTGATCGTAGAGTTCGCGATACGTAACCAAGCCGGATGTTTTTGTTGTTTCGCGTTCGGCAAGTAGGCCGACGCTATCCCAAAACTTTGCAAGATGAAGTTCCGGAGTATCTTCGACCGCAATGATCCGACGATCATCCGGAAGTGTGTCGAGTAGCTTGTTGAGAAGGGTGGTTTTGCCGGTGTTTGTCGCGCCGGAAATAATAATGTTTTTTTGGTTTGTGACAGCATCAAGCAGATAGTCCTTGATGTTATCCGCGACCCCCACTTGTTCCCAAGTGGGGGTGAACGGGTGCTTGCAGCGAATGGCAAGAGAGATGCCCGATTGAACCGACGCCCCGAGAAGGCATTCGAAGCGATGCCCTCCTGGCAGGACGCAGCTGAGCTTAGGGTGTGTGTCCGCGTCGAAGGTGAGACCAAAGCGGTTGGATAGCGCCTTGCAGATGGTCTCGATCGCGGCGATACCCAACCCGGGCGCATCGACGGTCTCTTTACCTTTGCCGCGACGATCTGTCGTCACTGATCCAGGTCGCACTATGCGAATTTCAACCGTGTCCTCGCTCTCGTAATATTTTGAGAGCGGGGACAACAGTTGAGACATCAGCGGATCTGTGTCTTCAAGACGGACGAGTGCTGTACTGGTCATTGCCCGGCCTCAGTACGTGAAGTTGGCACTGCTGAAAAAGCCGTCAACCATTGCTTGTGTGGGTGGGCTAAATCTTGACGCAACGGCATGCTGAGCGCCGTGCGTGTCAGTCCAGGGAATTGCAGAGGTGCAGCCGGAGTATGATCCGCCATCATCTGTCAATACATCGCGAGTTTCCGTTTGGATGACGGTGCCGTCACTGCGCACAAGTCTACGAGTGCCGCGCATCTGAACCGGATTTGCAATGGAGTACTTGTATCGCCAGTTCGTGTCCCCAGTGGGGTTGCAACCCCCATAGGAAATGCCAATCAATTGCCAATCATCTGGGGTATGACCGCCCTGGCCGGTGCAGTCATAACCTGCGTTAATTGGTGTGCCGGCACCGATTGATTTCTTGTGAACGGTATTATCCGGACGCTTCCAGCTTTCGAAAGTCTCCGTAAGGATGTACTTCGTGCAAGAATTATCTGGATAGTCCGGAATACCGGTGGATTCCTCTGCTGTGTCGGTCAGCTGATAAGGCATCTGGGTTGCGCCGGAGAGTACTTGGCTCACAACAATGTCGTATTTTCCCGTTGGCGGAGTGATGGAAACAGTTGTTTTTGGGTATGCAAACAACAGATCGTCATGCGGTTCCCAAGCAACGATTTGCTCCTCATGCGGATAGGTCGTTGTCGAATTTTGACATAGTGTAACGGGGATCTCGACGCCGTTCTCCAAGAAGAAATAACGTTCCATGCCGAAGCTTTGACCGACATTTAATTCATGCGTCCAAGTGGCCGGGTTATCGCATTTGTCCGTGGTTGCGGTGATGGTAACTGTGCCGGCGGTGTCGGGGGTGCAAGGTGTTATGTAAACTGGAACACCACTCACTTCGATCATTACCCGGCTTTGAGGTGTCATCGGGTTTCCTTGTGCATCCGGGACCGGCGCACAGAGAAGCTCATTGGCCGCGTCTACATAGACTTTGGCGTGCGGGTATTCGGTTCCGTTGTCGGTGCAATCACCAGCTTGATACAACACACCATCGAGAACGTAAGTATGTGTGCCTTGCTGGAACGATTTGTTAACCGTTCCGAATTCTTCTCGGATGCCGCAACCGTCCGTCGTTGGCTTTAGATCGACAGCTACTTTTGTCTCCGACGCCTGGCAGCTGCGCACCTCTTTTTCTTCGTTGGTGTGGTTTGTATACACAAGGGAAGAATTAGGAACTGCTTTCATGTTTGAATAATCGAGGAATGTTGAACATGTCTTCTCGACGATCGGAAAGACCTTTTCCGGATCAGGGGTGCAGTCTCCAACTGGCTGTTTAATGCCGAGTGCATTGTTGTATTGCAGCTGAAATTGCGCCGTTGCCGTACGCACAGCCGGATCAAGATTTTCGTCGTAGGGGCAGCTGGCGTAAATCGGCTCGATTGGATAGCTCTCGTTGGAATCAACGCATTCCGTTTCCGACAAAATGACAGTGCCTTTCATTTTTACGGTTTTGGTTTGCTGATATGCTCGCTTTTGATTGGTGTCTGGACGGATTGGGCAACCCTGTTTCGTTGTGACGTATTCAACGTCACTGTCCGTGCAGTCGCTGGCTTTGTTGGTGATGCCGTTCAAGACATAGGTGTACGCATACTGTTCGTAGGTGATGCCGGATAAAACATCTTCACGAGGTGTGCAGACATTCGTCGATTTCGTCATTGTCAGCGCCGGATTTTCATCAGATGCCTGACACCCGCGCACAGGGACCTCTTTGTTGTTGAGGTCTTGGTAGACCAATGATGATTGTGGGACGGCTTTTGGCAAGGCCGTGAAATCCAGGTATAGCGGGCATGCCTTTTCAATGATCGGCATAACCTTTTCCGGATCTGGTGTGCAGTCCCCAACCGGTTGCCTGTTACCTACGCCATCGTTGTAATAGAGCTGATATTGCGCCGTCGCCAAGCGCACAGCCGGATCTAGGTTTTCGTCATAAGGACACGTAGAATAGCTCGGCTCGATCGGGAAGCTTTCGTTTGAATCGGAGCACTCGCTTTCCGACACGGTCGCACCGTTTTTTATCGTTACGATTTTGGTCTGTTGGAAGGCCCGTTTTTGTTGAATATCGGGACGGATCTGACAGCCGTTCTTCGTAACGGTAATGCTTTCGCCGGATTCCGAAATCGTCACGGGTTCTGGGGTCTGGTATGACGCGGCCTGGTCGTTTTGTTGCGTCGGTGCGCCGGTTTCTTGCTTTTGCGCATTGTTGCCGTCGTTCGTCGAGACAACGGTTTCTGCCGGCGCGTCTGCCGGCGTTTCCGCCAGACGTTCAAGGGCGGATAGAATTGCCGCCCGGTCGCCTTTGATCACGACCTCGCGTGTCGGGGCGAGTTGGGGGGCTTCCAGGTCGAATTGTGCACTGAAGCCTTCCGTTGGCAATGGTTCGAGCTGGCCGTTCTTTTCGACGCCGGACAGCACGAGCTGACCGATCTTGCGGCCTTCAAATTCGACATACCGGGTATACGCCTTGACCGTGACGCCATCCGTCAGACCCTTGGATGCGCCGGGTACATCAAGTGTGCTGAGATTGATCGCGCTGGGCGTGTTCAAGGGAATGTTCGTCATGACATTGGTGCGAACGCGAATATCGATCTTGGGAGAGATGATTGCGGGGCTCATCTCCGTCGTTCCATTGGGCGGTGTCGTTGTTTGCGACTGCGCCGGACCGACAAGTCCAATCGTGGTCAATGCAATTGCTGCAATGAAAGCCTTCATTGTGCTTCTCCTATTTTTTGGATGTACCAATCTTGTGAGGGGCGGATCTGGACACGCGTGCCTTGCGAAATCGTCACGATTGATTCCAGATTCACCATTTGTTCAACAACTGAAGCGCTGATTTCCCCAAGCTTTTGGCTCAGCTCTTCAGACCCTTTGTCGGCAATGTTGCCGAGAGGGCTGTTTTGATTGTTTGAGGCAGCGGCAGCTGTGGCGATACGAACCCCAGTTGAGATGCCGGCCAGCATGAATGCAGTGCCGTATTTTTTCTCAAATTGGTCGTCAACTTCACCCGTTGTGCCACCACGGCCTTGCGCATCGCCAACCACTGAATTGAGTTGTCTGATTTCCGCTCGATGTCCTGCAATAAGGATGCGCTTGCAAGTGAAGCCGATCCGGGTTTGTCCCTGTTTTCCCGGACTGCTGTACGCGCAAATCATCCGCGATCCTTTTGGGATGAGGACGTTGCGACCGTGATATCCAAACACGTCGCGACTGGTTTGAATGATCACTTCACCGCCAGCCGCGCTGTCCAGTTGGCTGTTGAAGCCTGTTTCCAAGATGCCGCTGATGTATCGGTCAGCTGCTAAAATGCGCGAATTGTCTACCGGCAACCCGGATGTCTTTCCTTCAGTTTCATACCTGTCCTGCGTGTTCGGTGGCGGAAGATCGAGCGGCCCAGCCATTGGCGGCAGTCCGGGGGCGTGCAAGCTTTGCGGCGATAGGCTTGCGAGCTGTGCTTTTGGTGCTCCGCTCGAAACCGGGCTGATCTCCACGCCCGTTTCCATCGAGCTGTCTCGTTGAGACAGTGCAGCCTCTAAGACAACGCGGTATGGGTTCGGTTTTTCCGGTTCTTTTTTCACCATTGGTGCTGGCGGAGGTGGCGGTGGCGGCACCGGCATCGGTGGCGGAGCTGCCTGTTGAATTACGACAGGTGGAAAATCTGGCATTTTCGGTTTTGGTGCTGGCGGCGGCGGTGAGACAGCCCACGCGTTCTTGTCGTCATCTGGCAAAGCGACGGCTTTTGCGTTGTCTACCGGTTGGCAGAACACGCCGAGCGTCAAATTGAGAGCGACAAGGGTTTCGCACAGAACGCTCATGGTGCCCCCACGTAGTTAATGCAGATGTACGTGAGGCCTGATTTGAGCGTAATGAGGCGTTGTGTGCTTTCGATGATATAAGTTCGCCCTTGAACGCGGGTATTGACCAATTCGTCAATCCCGTCGATCACCACATAGGCCGTAGGCAGCTCAATGTCTTTCCACTTATCGCCGTACCGGATGTAGGTGAAATAATCGTCTCTGAATATCGTGAGCGGCTTCAGCTCGTTGACGTTAGGACCATCACCCCATATTTCATATTCACCCCAACCACGCAGGGTATCCGGATCGAATGGAGCTGCCTGTACAAAGTCGCCAGAAACGCGTTCTGGATCGGGGATCTCAAGTCCAGCCACAGCATCGATTTTGTTTTCGACGACGAGCGGAGGGATTTCGGCAGGTTCTTGGCTTTGAGCTGCCTCATTGGGAAGATGGCCATCTATGCTGTGAATAGCGGCGACTTTGATATTGATCGGCTTTATTTTGCCGACAATTTCAATGAATAGGTCGGGGACATTGACGGAGTAAAAATTCTCCGATCGGAGATAGATCGGATACACATTGCCCGACTGACCATGAATGATCACATTGGAATCCACACCGTAACCGGCGGGCTTGATCGATATGCGGTTGGGCTCACGTTGCTCTACTGTGAACTCATCAATGTCACCAACATCGATTTTTTTGATTACCTCGCCTATCGGGAGATCGAGCACGGACACCATGTGTTGCCTGAGACGAACTTTGTAGCTGCACGTTCGGCAATACCGAAGCCGCGTAACGCCAGCATTGTCATCGGCATCATCCCAGGCTTCCTGGATCTGCCCGCCAGCGATGGAACGTTTCATCTTTGTAAATTGGCCGGTGGCTTGCTTTTGCGCCTGATCCACGGCTTGCTGCGGCACCGGTGGTGTTGGTATGCCACCATTTGGCATCGGCATAGGGGTTTGCGCATGTGCCGATGCAGACCATAAAGTCAGCGCTACGAGGGCAATGCCGAAGGGTTTGGTGATGTTCATGAGTTGCCCCTTTCCTTGAGCACGAGGTCAAGCACAGTGATGCCGAGCGGATTTTCGTATTTGTCCTCCTCGCTGACTTGATCTTGCGATCTGGTTGTCATGTTGAGATATGCCCGGAGCTTCTTGCGCTCGACCATTTCGCCTCGTCGCTCGTCGGTTTGCACAAAATCGACTGCGTATTTGTAGGTGTCGCCGAACGCCTCGATACGATCGACGCTTTCGACTGTGATCGATCTCGTGAGGCCGCTATTGATTGCGTTTTGGACTTCGTTTGTATCGATGCGCTCTCTTTTGAATTTTTCGTAGAACGCTTTATCGGTCATGCGGAAGGCTTCCCGAAAACGCTCCGTTTGCGTCACGCTGTCGATTGCAAGAAGTAGGCGCGGATAACGACGCGCTTTGTCTTCGAGCACGAGGTCAAAGCCTTCGACCGTCTTTGATAGGGGCTCAATTCGATAGAGCCGATTGTCTTGCGGATCTGCACGAACAAGCGCTAGCCCCGTTTCCTTCAGAGGCACCATGATGATGATCGCGTTAAGCGCCATCACCAGGCACGCCCCGAGCACGATGTTTGTGCCGGCGCTGATGCGGAGCATCCACGCAAGGCGGCGATGTGCGACGCGAAAACTGTAAGGATCGGCCTTAACGACAGATGCATGCGGAGCCGATGCAATTGCGTCGGCGTCCACTTCTGGTTTCGGCTTTTTCTTCAGCCAAGCCATTTGTAACCCCTGTCGTCATAGTCGAGCTGAATGCAGACACAGGGGCTTTTGCGCATCAGGTCCGTGCCAACACCCTGGTTGTCGGGCATTTCTGTCTTAGGGGTGCCGCACGCCGATAAAACGAATGCGAGTGTTGCAAGAGCTATTGTCTTCTTCATTGAGACGTTTCCTTTACTTCTTCATTTTTTCGATTAAATCGGCGGCAGATTTCACGGCGTTGTGCTTGAAGTTCCCCATTCGCTCGATGATGGGTTTTGACAAGATCGTTGCCGTTGCCGTGGTGCCGGCAGTGATCACGCCAGCCGCGGTGTTGGTTAAGACCGATCCGGATATCGAATTGGCGATGCCGGTCGCCTCCGTCATAAAGGCGGTGCCGAGCCAACCCATTGCCAAGGCCAGTAAGAAATCTGTGTTTGTGATGGAGGCCATCGCACGCACGCTCTCTTTTGTTGGTTCGTCGCCAATATCCAGGCCACTGATGCCGTAAAGCATGACGGCCAGTGCTGCGGTCGCACCAAAGAGAACCATGAAGGATGAGAGCAGGGTTTTAACGCCCGCTTTCATCATGTCGCGTCCCCAGCCAAAGCCGAAGCCGAGCATGAGGAACGGACTTAAGGTTGCCAGCATCATGATGCGGAAGATCGACACCACGACCTGTGAGAAATAGACGACAAGCACAATAAAATAGGGAAGGACCATGGCGAGTGCGTAGAGGTATGGCATTGGGTCAGTAAGGGACGCCGATTTTGCAATCATTGAGCCCATGACAAAGACATTGGTAATGCCTTTCTCAGCAGTGCAAACCAAGGTGTTCATGCCGTCGCCAAGGGGAATTGCCCCATTGACTGCCGACGCCGCAGTGTCGTTTTGCTCACCAATCAACAAGGCCACGCTGGCGGCGCTGCCCATCATGCTTAGTGAGGCTGAATAGATGGTATTAACCAGACCAGGGCCCTGGCCTGAGAGTAAAATTGCCGCTATTATTACGAACATAAACTCCTTAACAACATCCATTATGGTTGTTTGAAAAATCGACAGTTGGAGCCCCCTGATGACGATCCATAAACCTGCAAATGCCATGAACAATGCCCACATCGGATCGAGTAGCGCATCGCTCAAAGCCTGCGTAAACTGGTTCGCAAGGTTGACGTACTCGCTTACGATTGTTCCGGTGAAGCAGAAGGGTGCGGTTTTTGTTTCATCCATTTTGGTGAGTACCTTTTTGCTTTCTGGCAGTGCCAGCGCTAGGGATATTGTGGCGAGCGATTTTTTTAATTTTGAGTATGCAAAAAGCCTTTGGGTTAACCTCAAAGAGCGCGCGCCAATGAAAGAGCTTTACGACTGTCACAAGAGAGACGGAGGCGTGTTTGATCGTTGGGAAGACAAATTGCGAGGCAATACAGCACAAGCACTGAAGGCCCTCGAAACGCACCCGCATGCAGATGACATCAAGCAGTGCTACGACACGCATTTGACCTTTGAGGTGTGGGACGCGATGTATGATGCTTGGCGCGATCCGCTTGTCGTTTACGGCAGTGAGGGTTGGAACAAAAACACGCGTGGTCTCAGTTGCATGGTGATCAAGTCCCTCAATATTTTTACTGGACAGTGCAACGATATGCCCGACTGGCGTCACCCAAATAACGCCAAGGAAGATGCGGCCTGGATGGCGAAGGGCAATGCTCGTTGGTTGAAAAAGAAAAAATAGGGTCATTGGCCGCCACCATTGTTTTTGTCGGCCTCATCGCTCATCAAACTTTCAACCGGCACGCCGGCTTGAACGGCAAAGGCAGATTGAACCTTCAGCAATTGTGCAAGAACCTGGTTTTGTTGAGCCATCGTGCGGACCATCAGAACTTGGCCTTGTGCGATCGTTGCGAGGTGTTCGCGTGATGTCTGGGCGGCGTTGACCTGGACTTCCAATTCATCAGCCGCCTGAGTTGTTTTTTCGACATCCTTAGCCGCGATGTCGCCAAGTGCCAGACCGCCTTCAGATGCTTTGGAAAGAATGTTCTCGCGTCGAGCTGCCGTTTCGTTGGCGGCTTTTTCTCGTTCGGCCCATGACATTTCTTTAAGGGCTTCTGGATCGAGCCATAGCGTTTTTCTGTATGCAGATCCCGCTTGGCATACGGAATTCCAGTCAAGGTCTTCAAATTCGACACTCGGCATGAGCTTGCTGAGATCTGGCTTGAGACATTGCAGGTCTTGACGGATTTGCGAAGCGATTTTGGTCGAATTCAGTATGGGTAAACTGATTTGTCCGAACTTGCCGAATGCATCAATTTGATCCTGAAGCAGTTTGTTGGATTTGACGGCCTCATCGATCTGCTTTTGCATTTTGGTCAGCTGGTCGGTCAGTTTGGCGATGGATGATGTATCAATCACAGGCCATGTCGCAGATGCGATGGTTGTCATTCCAACCAAGCTGACGAACACAAGGATGATGATGCGAAGTGCGCGCATTAGAGTGCCCTCATCATTTTCAAGAGAACGGCGGTGCCTGTGGTTGCTGAAAAGAGCATTCCGCTGGCCGCGATGTATGGGAAAAGGCTTCGTGCATTTTTGGCGACGGCAAGGAGCAAGATGAACACACTTCCGAGAATTCCGGTGCCGTAGAGAACCAGATAGAAGAGCTGCAATAGATTCACTTCTTTCATGTCGTTACACCCTTTGTTCGTTTGCTTCGGCGACTTGACCGTCTTCGTCGTGCTCGTCGTCTTCTAGGTCTTCAAGATCGGCGTCGAATGCAGATAGGTATTCCAGCAACTCCGTTGACAGCTCCGAGACGAGGACATGACCACCGCCCAGCTGGGCGATGTCACCTCTAGTAATCAGCTCTGCAATGGCGCGGCGTGGGTTCATTTGATCAACCTCAATTTGGCTGGCTCTTGGTTTTCCGGTGACGTTTGGATACGATCACGAAATGCAATTTCAGCTTTCGCCGCACACGCTGGACAGGCGTCTATCCCACCTGATTTTGTGACAACCAGGCACTCTTCGATCATCATGTCTGCGTTGGCGTCGTTGACTTCCGCGGGGATGAAATGCTCGATGTCGTGCTCAGGTCGATAGACCATCCCTTCGTCGTTACATTCCGCGCAGGGCGTTACAGGTGGCTTTGCCATTCGTCCCCCCACGTTTGCTTGAGTATCGCGAGATCACGGTTGGCATCGACGCCAGCACGGTAAAAACGCATGCAATCACCTAACGGTGATAGATCGACGTCGAGAATGGCGGATTCATCGAAGCCGGTCGCAGCATCACGTTTGACGACCAGCACTTGGCGTTGGCCGGCTTTCCGCTCGTAAAATTCGCCACCGAGGATGAAGGAGATTTGTTCTTCATTCAGATTAAACGGCATCAACATCTCGCGTGTGGCGAGGCTGTTGGGGAAGAAAAACAGTGTTGCGGTATTCTCTAGAAAGGCTTCTGCGACACCTGAACGAAACAGCGCCGCAGGGTCTTGGAATGCCATGCCAACGGAACCATTGAGCTTGCGGTATTCGCGGAACATTTCCATTGCGAGGGATTTGAAGCCGTCGTTCTGAAGAAGCTTTGCGGCCTCATCTATGAAGATGTTGAAGCCGTTTGATGAGTTCGCGGCAGAGCGGTAAATGGCTTGGGAGATGTGCGCGACGACGGGTGGGCCAAGAACCGGGTCTTCTAGTGCTTCATTCATATTGATCCCAACCATGTGGGATGCCTTCAAGAAGCTGCCGAGGCTGTCGTGAGCCGCATTGAACACGTGTGCGTCAATGCCAGCAGTTCCCTTGCCGTCCACGACAAATCGCGCGAAGGCGCGGCGTAACGGGGTGCGCTTGGCAAATGCAAATTCGTAAATTGCATTTAACGTTCGTTGTGGTGGTTCCAGCTCGAACGCCAGTTTTACGGCATGAGCAAAGGTCTCATCATCTGTGTCGCTTGCTTCTGCTTCAGCAGCCATTGCCTTTAGGATTGAATAAATGCGTTGGCGGTTTTCCGGCGTGTCCTCACCTACATCAAGCGGATT
>Ga0209345_10004718_pt1 | contig 13010 bp, 10 predicted proteins | sample Cruoilmetagenom7_FD_187294 | JGI IMG/M metagenome (GOLD analysis project Ga0209345, IMG submission 187294) | Oil polluted marine microbial communities from Coal Oil Point, Santa Barbara, California, USA - Sample 7 (SPAdes) (version 2) | ecosystem: Environmental > Aquatic > Marine > Oil seeps ...
CTTTGATGTTTAGCATGAGGAGATGGCGGTAATGATAGAGAAAAAAGATCTAATAAAAATCACGGATGTCACCTGGGAAATCCCCACCTCTTATCGAGAGGATATGCGCGTTCCAGTGCGGATATTCGCTGATGAAACTTTGATCGATGCCGCATTAGGCGACAAATCCTTCGATCAGGCTGTTAACACCACGACACTCCCGGGGCTCGTGAGTCCTGTCGTCGTTATGCCGGACGTTCACCAGGGTTACGGTTTTCCAATTGGTGGCGTTGCCGCGAGCAGGTATCCGAATGGCATCATCTCCCCGGGCGCGATCGGTTACGACATCAATTGCGGAGTGAGGCTGCTCGCGAGCGGAATTTCACTTGAAGATGTACGGGGAGAACTCCCCGATCTCGCTTCAGCGCTCGATGCTAATTGCCCAAGCGGGGTCGGCGTCGGTGGTAGTGTGCGGCTCACAACCAAGGAGTTGGATAAAGTATGCCGACAGGGTAGTACTTGGGCGTTGAAAAACAATTACGCCCGCAAGGATGATCTCGAGCGAACAGAAGAGCAAGGTCAGATTCACGGTGCCGATCCTTCCAGTATTAGCTCTCGCGCTAAACAGCGCGGCAAGGGCCAACTCGGGACACTAGGTGCAGGCAATCACTTCATCGAGATCGATGTCGTTGAAGAGATCTTCCATGAAGCAGCCGCGGACGCTATGGGGCTGGCGGAGGGGTTGCTAACCGTCCAGATTCACTGCGGCTCGCGAGGGTTTGGACACCAGATCTGCTCCGATTATGTCCGCGAATTTCAGAGCGCCGTGAAGCGCTATGGGATCAACCTGCCTGACCGCGAACTGGTCTGCGCCCCTCTGAATTCTCCGGAGGGTAAACGATACAAGGCGGCGATGGCGTGCGCAGCAAACTACGCCTTTTGCAATCGACAAGTACTGTCGCATCATGTCCGCCGTTCTTTCGAGCAAGTGCTCGCCGGCAGAGTGCCAGATTGGGACCTTCACCAGGGATACGACATTGCTCATAATATGGGGAAAACCGAAACCCATATCGTCGATGGTGAAAAAGTGCGTGTTTGTGTGCACCGCAAAGGGGCAACTCGTGCTTTCGGTCCCGGATTCGAGGGGCTGCCAGAAGTCTACAAACCCTTCGGTCAGCCTGTCCTGGTCCCCGGCAGCATGGGTACTGCATCCTGGGTTCTGCTGGGAACAGAGGAGAGCATGACAAAATCGTTTGGGTCGTCATGCCATGGCGCTGGGCGAGTGATGAGCCGCAGGCAGGCGAAGCGGGAAGTTTGGGGCCAAGACCTGCGACAAGAGCTTGAGGCACAGGGCATCATCATCCACGCGGGCTCCATGCCCGGTTTGGCAGAAGAAGCGCCAAAAGCATATAAGGACGTGGATGCTGTAGTCGATGTTGTCGTTCGGGCAGGTATCGCCGCCAAGGTCGCTCGCCTTCGACCCGTCGTGGTGATCAAAGGGTGAGAATATAATTAACCTCTTCGTGAAAAACAAAAAGGGCTGTCCAAAATAAGTACGGGACAGCCCATTTTCGTAACCCACTCTGGTTATTCTGGCATAAGTCTTAGGAAACGGCGTTTCCCAACCTTCAGGATTACAGGTTGTTTTACATCGAGAGCCATGTTCGCATCCTCGAGCACTTCTCCATCCAGTCGGACACCACTCTGCTTGATCAAACGTCTGGCTTCGCTTTTGCTGCTCACTAATCCAGAATCCACCATCACATCGACAATAGTTCCTGCAGACAAGACGCTGTACTCCGGCATCTCCTTGGGATCCTCGTGCTCCTGGAAAACTCGGCGAAAAGCCGCTTCGGCAGGCTCAACTTCTTCTTCGCCCTGGTAGATCGCTACGATCTCGCGTGCCAGGCGCATTTTCACATCGCGTGGATGCAGCTTACTTTCGCCCAATCCCCGCTCGATCTCGACGATTTCATCCGGATTCAAGCGAGTCACCAAACGGAAATAATTCATCATCGCCGAATCTGGAAGCGACATCACTTTTCCATACATCTCCTCGGGGGTTTCATCGATTCCGATGTAATTCCCCGTGCTCTTCGCCATTCGCATATGCCCATCTGTCCCTACGAGTACAGGCGTGGTTAATGCGACTTGAGGGTGCAATCCCATGGCCTCCTGCAGTTTTCGGCCGGCAAGCAAATTGAAGAGCTGCTCGGTTCCACCAAGTTGAACATCTGCCTTCAGCATTGTTGCGTCATATCCCTGAAGCACGCCGTAGAAAAACTCGTGCAGCCAGATCGGGTCGCCCTTTTCAAAACGTTTAGAGAAATTATCACGCACCAGGAATTGCTGAACCGTGAAAAGACTCGCCATCTCGATGATCTGCTCCATGGAAAGTTCTGAAAGCCATTCATGGTTGTACCGGACTTCAGTTTTCTCAGAATCAAGGATTTTAAAAGCCTGATCCGTATAGGTCTTCGCGTTTTCCATGACTTGATCATGGCTCAGACGCGGGCGCGCTTTGTCTTTGTCCGAAGGATCGCCTACCAGTGCAGTAAAGGTTCCTATGACAAATATTGCTTGATGACCGAGATCTTGAAATTGCTTGAGCTTCCTCATGGTCACGGTATGACCGAGGTGAAGATCCGGCGACGTTGGGTCGTATCCGCAATAGACGCGAATCGGCTCCCCATTCTCTACAGAATGGATCAGCTTCTCTTTGAGCTCTGCTTGCATCGCCTCTTTTAACTTCTCGTCCCCCATTTCGACACCTTGCATCAAGATGGCGATTTGTTCTTCGATCGGTTTGCTCTGAGACATTCAGTCTGCTCCTATTAATCTATAGGGTTCTAGGTAATAATAGATCAAGCGCGGGCCGCATGCGCCCACGCTTGGTTAGCTAGCTTGTACTCCTCTTAATTGAGGATCTCAGCCCGGGAACATACAGCCGAACGTGCATAGGGGGCGGTCAACGCCCCAGTGATAGATGTAGCTGCATCGTCCCTTTAATCCATTCTTTCGCATGACGATGCAATCATAACATATGCCGGAGCCAGCATTCACTGTGACTGTTCGGATCCCTTCCGCCGGCAAACCCACACATCGCCTTCGAGCTCTGGCTCATGGAGATCCGCCTGCCCGGCGATCATCGCCGCCAGCTGCTCCCCGCTTTCGATCCCCGTCTTCGCCTCTCGTCCATAAGATCCTTTGATGCTCGTCGGAGTTTGAAAAGTGAAGACACCCTGATCGCCAACGACCATCACATACCAACCCGCTCCTCTCCTTGTTAACCGAAGAGAGTCGATCTCCCCCCACATCATCTCCAACCTGCGCAAAGGCGTCTGATAGACAAGACCACTTTCTGATACGGTAATTTTCGTATTCCGTTCCATCCAATTGGAGAAGGAGCTGGCCAATGCGGCAAGCAGAACGAGGGTGGTAAAGATGAGGGCAACCAAAGAGATCGTACCTAAGCGTGCCAATAGCACAGCGTCCAGAATCCCCAAGGTAAGCACCAAGAGCCAGGCGATCCGTTCCCCGGATCGATTGAGCGTAATCAAACGGTAGAATTTCTTTGGGTTGAAATCGGAAAATGCCTTCAAGAAGTCTGGACGTTCTTTCACCTCAAGCTCCTCGCTTACAGATCCTCATTTGCCATCCAGAAAAACCCCGATCTTTTTCTCACTCCTTGAGTTGAATGAGGGTCCGTTCACAAGGGTCTCTCGCGAATCACCCGCTTGGAAATGCGTTCACCCGCAAGGCCAACAAGCAATACTCCAGCCAGTGTAACCAACATCCCAGCCCACGCTCGCCGGGGTATCATCTCCCCGATCAACCAGGGAGAGATGAGCGCGGTCCCAATGGGCATCAAGTTTAGGGTGATGCTCATTTCAAAGGCTTTCAGCTTCTGGCGGGCGTGATTCCAGATTAAAAACGCAAGCATGGAGCTGGGCACAATTAGCCAGAGCATTATTCCCCAAGTCGACCTTGGTGGAAATGCTTGCACAGGTGAAATGAAGAGTATGGCAAATCCGCCGATACCCATCGGCAAGGCGGCAAGGGTTAGAGAGTCAACCTTCTTTTCCCGAGCAATCGAACGGCCTATCAAGCCGTTGATCGTGTACGCGAGAACGCCGATGGGCGTTAGCCCAATCGAGTAGACATCATCGAGATCAACACTCACCCCAAAAAATACCAACCCTCCGGCGAGGGCTACGACAAGCCCCAGCCATTGCAATGAGGTCGGTCTTTCCTTAAGAAAGGCTGCTCCTAGAAGAAACGTGAGTATGGGAATACCATTGAGTAAGAATGCAGATGTAGTCGCGTCTAATTTCTCCAATCCCTTGAACATCATTATGCTTCCGATGGCAAAACCAGCGAATCCCATAATACTCAGGCGGAGCCAATCTCGGGTATTTAGGAGTCGCAGATTCCCTCGAGAAAAGAAAAACAGCAGTGGCAGGAAGAGAAGAAAAGCACTGATATATCTTAGGCTGGCAATATCAAATGGTGAGAGATCCTCAAGGAGGATTTTAATTAAAGGCGGAGATACCGCCCAGATGAGAACTACTGTTAACGTTTCCGCATAAGGAAATGACCGTCTAAGCACGAAGGAACAGCTCCTTAAAAGCATCCGTTACTTGAGCCAACGCCTCATCGTCAATCCAATAATGCATAACCAGCCGCATCTGGCCAGCCGGCGTTGTGTTGATTCTTATGCCCCTATCGGCAAACCGACGCATCAAATCCTCTCCCGAAATTGGCGCTCCATCATCGAGTTTCAGGAAAATCATATTTGTCGCCGGTGTTTCATAATCCAAGGATATTCCTGGGAGCTCAACAAGAGTTTCTGCAAGCCGGCGGGCTTTGTTGTGATCTTCCCTCAGCCGGTCCACCATACTCTCAAGAGCCACGACCCCCGCTGCGGCGAGCACGCCCACTTGCCGCATCCCCCCACCCAACATTTTCCGCGCTCGGTGGGCTTTTTGAATGAAGGTTTTTTCTCCGCAGATGACCGATCCCGCTGGAGCGCACAAACTCTTCGAGAGACAGAACGTCACAGAATCAGCGGATGCGACCAGCTCTGCTGGAGATACGTCCAGGGCAATCGCAGCGTTAAATATCCGTGCTCCATCTATATGCAACCCCAATTCATGTTTCCTGGCGATGCGCCCCACTTCCTTTATGTAATCTACGCTCAATACCGACCCCCCACAGCGATTGTGGGTATTTTCAAGACAGATGAGGCTGGTTATTGGAAAGTGATCGTTATCCGGGCGAATGGCCGCTTCGATCTCATCGTGTGGTACCGTGCCATTATCCCTATTCTTGACTACGAAGGTATGGATACCTCCCAGCGCTGATACGCCTCCCGCCTCATATAGATATGTATGCGAACGATCCCCAATGATGATTTCATCGCCGCGGGCGCAGTGAGCCAGAATGGCCGCCAAGTTCCCCATCGTACCAGACGGCACGAAGAGTGCCGCTTCCTTGCCTAGCATCTGCGCGGAAAGCTCCTGTAAATGGTTTACAGTCGGATCCTCGCCGTAAACATCGTCCCCCAGCTCGGCGTTCGCCATTGCCTCCCGCATCTCAGGGGTTGGTTCTGTTACTGTATCAGACCGGAGATCGATCCATTCCATTGCCATCATCCTTTTCAGTTGCCCGTCAGCCTGAGCCCTCTATTCCAGTGAATTCGTCAAGCTTGAAGCTCCATGTTCGATAGAACCCATGGATGTACTTACTGCTGACGCAAGTTCTTAAGTATGGACTCGAAATCCTCTGGAAGCGGTGAATTGAATGTCGTTCGCTGATCATTTCCAAGAAGACGAATAGTTAATTGACCCGCGTGCAGCAGTTGCCGTTCCGCAGGCAGCGTGGGTTTGCTGCGGCCATAAACCCGATCCCCCACGATTGGACAATCAATAAACGACAGGTGAACACGGATCTGGTGGGTTCGACCAGTTTCAGGTCGGACTTCCAGGAATGAATGCTCAAGGAACCGCTCATGAGTGTGATACGTTGTTACCGCCTCCCGTCCCCGGCTTTGTGACACAACCGCCATTTTTTGACGGTGCTTGGCGTCGCGGCCAATTGGCGCGTCTATCTTCCCCGATGGGGTCGGTGGATTTGAATCCGTAAGTGCATAATAGACTTTCTTCACTTGTCGTTCCTGAAATTGTCCCTGAAGAAATTGGTGAGCTTCATCGTGTTTAGCGAAGATGATGAGACCGGAAGTGTCCTTATCAAGCCGATGAACCACACCGGGGCGCCCTTCATCACCGATGCCGCGAATATCTGGAGCATGGGCCAGGACTGCTTGAACTAACGTTCCTGTTTCGTGGCCCACGGAAGGATGGACGACAATACCCGGCTCCTTGCTAATGACCAGGAGATCCTGATCTTCATAAACAACGTCTATCGGGATCGCTTCAGGCTGTAAATCTGTGCGGGTTGGCTCAGGTATCGAGATTTGAAGATCCTCGCCACCGTCAAGACGGTAGCCTGTTTTCTTGACAACTAAGCGATTAACACTGACCGAGCCGCTGCGAATGAGCTTCTGCACTTGAGAGCGGGAGAGATCTGCCAGGTAAGTCACGATTACGACGTCAAGCCTACCACCTGGCTCCGGTGCGAGGAAGCGAACAGTCTGTGCACCCACTAATTTTATTCCGAATGACCTTCGAGGTTCCGTCCTACATTCTCTTCGACGGAATCAGCCTCGTCTCGTTCCTTAGCTCGTCGTTCGTCAACCCACATGGAAACTACAAGAAGCGCTGCGCCAATGGATATAGAGGCGTCAGCTACATTGAAGACCGCAAAACCGCCCACAGAAACGAAATCTGTTACCGTACCTTGATACAACCGGCTAAGCAGGTTGCCCGTTGCCCCCCCCAACATGAGCCCCAATGCAATCCGTGTTGCCAGTTGCTCGCGAGGGATCTGGGGGAAGTAGTAGAGGATGGCGCCAATTACAATAATCGCAATCACGGTGAAAATCGCACCGCCAGAGGGGAAGATCCCAAAAGCCGCTCCTGTATTGTTCCAATGGACGATGCGTGCAAATGGTCGAAGCCAGTCAAATGGAACCCAGGATTCACCGACCGCCAGATTTGTTCTTACCAGGTATTTTGTCCACTGATCCAATGCGACGACAACGCCGGCGACACCGATCAGGAATCCATAATCACGCAGCAATGATCGTTTCACTTCAGGTTACAACCTCCTTCATCAGATAGCCTTGATTGTACCGTAACGCCCCATCAATTGGGATTCTTGAAGCGGGTTTCCCGGAGGGTGCACAGGGAAACCCGCTTTCTTTCCTACGCCTATGAGAAATACTCTCTTGGTGGCTCCTAACCTTCGACTTTCCGCAGGGCAACCTGCAATGATTCTCCATCGAAGTGATGCTCGGTCGTGATCCCCCCCTGCGGGTCTGCACTCGGCTGCATACTATCAGCGATGACTTCCCCTTGAATATATCCGCGGTGCGCATCGATGGCCTCAGCGAGTTTGTCACTCGCCGCATATTGCACTTCGATGGCATCATCCACCTGAAGATCCGCTTGCCTGCGCAAGTCCTGCACGCGGCGTACGAACTCCCGTGCCAACCCTTCAAGGACCAATTCTTCTGTCAGCTCCGTAACCAACGCCGCTACATAGGGTCCTTCCGCAACAGCGGAAAAACCCTCGTGGGCTTCGATGCGAATCTCCACTTCGTCTGTCGTCAACTGGATGACTTGACCCTCGATTGTCACCTCGACTGGTTCCCCCGCCAGCAGAGCAGATGCACTTTTAGGTTGATCTAGCTTTCCAACAGCGTCACGAATCGCGGGGAAGAGCGAGCCGTATTTCTGCCCTAGCTGCTTTGGTAATGCCTTGAGTTGGTACTCGACCGCTTCTGCAGCGGCATCGAGCAAGCGTACTTTTTTGACATTTAATTCATCACGGATTAGCGCATCGTAACGATCGACAATCGCTCGTTCCTCTGAACCTGCGACAGCGAAAGCCACTTCGGACAGGGGTTGCCGTAGTTTCCTGTTTGCTTTATTCCGCGCTGCATGTCCCATGGAGACGAGCATTTGGACGAATTTCATCTCCCTCAACAAATCCTCTTCCACCTCAGCCGTATCCACCTCCGGCCAGGCACGGTGGTGGATACTCTCAAGCGCTTCATCATCGATGCTCCGTACGAGGTTTTGGTAGATCGTTTCCACAACAAATGGCGTGAAGGGAGCTAGAACATGGATCAAGGTCAGCAGCGCTCGATAGAGCGCCGTATATGCTGCATGTTTATCCGCATCCGAGGCTTTATCTACACCGGTTTTCGCCCAGAAGCGGCGCCTACTCCGACGTAGATACCAGTTGCTCAAGTCATCCAGGAAATTCCCAATCACTTTGGTAGCACGGTCTGGCTCGAAAGCTTCAAGAGCATGTGTGACCTGATCGATTGTCTGCAACGAGCGTGAGATAATCCATCGATCCATAACACTGAACTGAACATCAGCGCTGTCGGTAGGAGTCCACCCATCGAGATTGGCATAGGTGACGAAGAAGGCATACACATTCCAAAGTGGTATCAGGAACTGCCGCCGTGCTTCAGTCGCGGACTCATATCCAAAAAGCAGGTCCTTCTCAGGCTTGTGGTTGCAATAGACCCAGCGCATGACGTCTACGCCCATGGCGTCGGCGGCTTGGTTAAACTCGATCATATTGCCCCAGGATTTGTGCATCGCTTGCCCATCTTCAGCCAGCAGTGTCGCGTAGGTAAACACGTGTTTGAAAGGCGATTTCCGCTCGAGAATCGTGCTCAAAGCCAGCAAACTATAGAACCAGTTTCGGAACTGTCCCGGGAACGATTCGCTAATTAGATCGGCAGGATACCACTCCGACCAATACTCCTTATCGGTGTTGTAGCGTAGCGTGCTCATCGCTACGACCCCCGCATCCAACCAGGGGTTTCCAACATCTGGGATTCGATTGACAACCGCGCCACATTCACTGCATTCAATCTTCACAGCATCGATATAGGGCCGGTGCGGTGTGTGTCCCTCAAAAACGCCCCAGCCTTCAACCGCTCTCGCTTCAAGTTCCTCTCGACTACCGATTACCTCGAAATGCTTACAAGATTCGCACTCCCAGATTGGGAGGGCAAGCCCGTAATACCGCTTCTTCGAGATCATCCAGTTGTGCATATTCCGCAGCCAATCGAGCTCACGCTCCAACCCGAAGGAGGGGTGCCATGCTGTGTCTTCCTTGACGACCTCCATAATTTGATAACGTAGGTTGTCCAACTTCTCCTCTTCTGTGACCTGCTCATAAGGCTTGTCTAGTTGATCGCCCATATTGATGAACCATTCATCCACAAGGTGGAATACAAGCTCTTCCCCACAACGCCAACAGACCGGGTAGCGGTGGGTATAATCCTCGATCTTGTAGGTCAAGCCCTTTTCTGTCAGATTTTGGAATATTGGTTGAGCAACCTTCTGGACATTCATCTCCGAAAGCCAGTCAAAACCATCGAGGAATAGACCGTCACCGTTTAGCGGTGCAATCACCGGCAGGTCATGTTCCTTGCTCAATTGGAAGTCCTCTGCGCCACAACCTGGGGCGATGTGGACGATTCCAGTTCCCTCGTCTTCGCCCACCTCATCCCAAAGGATCACCCGGTGTGCTTCCGGAGCACCTTGTTCTTTTTGAACGGGCAGTTCATCAAACGGACCATCATACATCCAGCCTTCCATTTCTTGGCCTTTAAGCTCCGCTTCAATTTCGTAGTCGCCCTTCAAAACATGCAGTGTCCCTCTACTCAGATAGAAAACATCATCGCCCTGCCGAACCCTGACATAATCCAAATCGGAACCGACGGCGGCAGCGACATTGCTCGTGAGCGTCCATGGCGTAGTCGTCCAAACGAGCAAGCTCTCACGCTCTCGACCACGAAGTGGAAAACGTAACGTGATACTCGGGTGGGCAATCTCCTTATATCCCTCGGTCACAATCTCATGCTGGCTCAAACCCGTACCGCAACGCACGCACCACGGCATAACGTCACGGCCTTTAAAAATCCATCCCCGGTCGTAACAGGATTTGAGCGTGGCCCAAATGGTGTAATTATTGTCATCTGAAAAAGTGAAATAGGATCCGCCTAATTCCGGCATACCCAAACGGCCAACGATGGATTCAACGCTGCCCGTCACCGGTCCTTGCGGTCCTTCCACTGTGATTTGCTCGGACGGATCCTCCGCCATCTTATCCCGCAGAGTGCGCAGCATGTCGGGATCATTCCAATCCATCCAGAAACCCAGGCGGATGCTCTGTTCTGTCTGCACGGCAGAGTATTTCAGGACTTGTTGCTTGCACAAATTAACAAAGCGATCGAGGCCGAACTCTTCAATTTCACGCTTGCTGTTGAAACCCATCTCCCGCTCGACGTTGACCTCGACCCACAAACCCTGGCAATCGAAACCATTCTGGTACCGCGTTTGAAACCCCTGCATGGCTTTAAATCGATGGAAGAGATCCTTGTATGTCCGCCCCCAACCGTGATGAACCCCCATGGGATTGTTGGCTGTGATCGGACCATCAATGAAGGACCAACGCGGACTTTTTGACCTCAGTGCGACGAGGTTCTTGAAAGCTTGAATGTCATCCCAAAACGTTAAAACATCTTTTTCTAGCGCGATGAAATCAACCTGATTGTCTACGGATTTAAACATCTAACACCTCACGGTTCAAGCTCAATGACCAAACGTTTATTGATCGCGCCTTTGCTCTTGTAGTCCACGATGCGGATCTGACCTACTTCTTCAGTATTGGCGACGTGGGTCCCACCGTCGGCTTGGAGGTCAAGTCCTTCGATTTCCACCACTCGTACATCTTGAATCATAGGTGGCAGGAGATTTATTTTCGTTCGAATCAAGTCAGGGATCTGGAAAGCTTCTGCCCGCGGTAAGATTGCCGTCTTAACTAATCTAGCTGCGCGAACCTCAATATTGATTTTCTCTTCGATCTCGGCGACGAGTTCCTTATGCATGGACTCAAATTCAAAATCCATTCGTCCACGGAGGGGTTGCATGTTTCCACCAGTTACGCTTGCTTCATAATCTCGCCATATCACCCCACATAGGATGTGCATCGCGGTGTGGACGCGCATTAGCTGGAAACGTCGCTCCCAATCCAACTCACCATCGACCTCCGCGCCGGTTTCGGGGGGGGCTCCATCAATTTCATGCCAGATCTCACCATCGACCTTGCGAACTCGTTTTACAGCTAGGGTTTGGTTCCCCGATTGAATTACTCCGAAATCGCAAGGTTGTCCACCACCGCCGGGGTAAAACACGGTTCGGTCCAGGGAAATCCCGTGCTCCGAGGCACCTGTAACTTGAGCGGTGAAAGTCTTTAAATACGAGTCACCGTAGAACAGCAATTCTGTCATCGTTTATTCCCTTCTGTCCATGTACACCAAGTAAACCTTAATAAATTCTGCTCGGCACCTCATTAAAATTAAGTGCTCACGTCCCAAACAGGGACGAGAGCAAAATCCTCCCGTGGTACCACCCTGATTCCCGCCAACGACGGGCTCTCAGTCAAGTACGACCATAAAAAACTCTGGCTTATACCTGCGCCCGTGATAACGGCGGGCGATCCCGGCTTCCTTACTTACAATGTGCTGCGTTCGGGTTGCAGCTCCGGAGGGATTTTCCGACTGGTATCCTGACCCGGCTCTCACCAATCCCGGGCTCGCTTGCAGGCAGACTCAGGCGTACTCGTCTCCATCAAAGCTTTTTCTTCTATTGAATTTACTTGCCCATTATGCCATACGCGCAAACATGGGTCAATGACCCAGCGCCAACATCGTTCAAAATCGATAAAGACGGACCAAATCGACGTGCCAGAACTAAGCTAGAAGCAATTGAGTCTTATCATGAGACTCGTATTGCTATATCGCAAGGATGGCGGTTTTTATTGGACCACCCGGTCCGGATACCAATGCTCGAAAAGCGCGTACAGGTTGCCTTGATGAAGCTGCTCTGCCAAACCACCGAGCAAAATGCGGCTCTTCCCACAAGATTCGATGTCGATCTGGGAAAGGTAAGCATCATAATCTTTTCGTCGACTCGCCTGTCGCACATGACCCCGTATTTTATTCAAGTATGCGATATTATCCTGAACCTTAGATGTGACCTCGCCGCGCAGAAAAGTTTCTCCATGTCCTTGGACAATATTCTCCAGCTTCATCTTTGGGAGACGTTTCATGCTCTCGATCATGATGTCAAAATCGCCGTCTACGACATACGGCAACGGCATGAGAATGTCACCCGAAAAAAGAACCCGATCCTCCACAAGGAGCACACCAATACCATCGGGGCTGTGGCCTGGGAGGTGGATCAGCCGGAGAGATCGCTTTCCAATCTGAAGACTCAAAGTTCCTTTTTCGAAGACTACATCTGGGAGTACAATCTTCAGATTCCGGAATTCTCGATTGCTTCGCTTTGCTGCTGCCAGAGTTTGTTTACCTTTAGTATCAAGTAAAGTGCGGCAGAGGTTGTGACTGAGGATTGTTGCGTTGGGAAACCAGCAATTGCCCAAGGTGTGGTCGGAGTGATAGTGAGTGTTGATGATATAGCGGACCGGTTTGGCCAATCGTCCTTCAAGAAAATCACGAATTTCTCTGGTTTCTTCGGGGTAAGCTAGCGTATCGATGAGGATGGACCAGTCCTGGCCAACAATGGCCCCTGCATTCACCTGCGCATAAAGCTGGCTGGTGAATACATAGACATCCTCAGCTACCCGCTCTCGAATCATGCCTGCTCCTGTGTGACTGCAAGTTAGAAGGATAGCATAGGGGGTAAATCGATGTCAAGAAGACTTAACATAAATGCTGTTTTTGTTCAGGTTTTGGGTTTTCCTTATTTTGTTCCTCGAAATGACCCGGAAGAGGAGCCAGGCGATCACTATATCTGGGTGAGGCTGGATGTATAGATAGGCTTACCCGGTTGTTGGCGTCGGGAATGGAGTACTTGTGG
>Ga0209345_10004719_pt1 | contig 13009 bp, 12 predicted proteins | sample Cruoilmetagenom7_FD_187294 | JGI IMG/M metagenome (GOLD analysis project Ga0209345, IMG submission 187294) | Oil polluted marine microbial communities from Coal Oil Point, Santa Barbara, California, USA - Sample 7 (SPAdes) (version 2) | ecosystem: Environmental > Aquatic > Marine > Oil seeps ...
GGCGTGGCTGACATTGTTGCCAGACATCGGGCCTTTTCCAGTCAATTCGCAACGGCGCGACATTGTCTCGCTCCTTCGTGTTCTTAAGACGGTGTGACAGTCTTTAATACAAACGGGCACGCACCAAAGGCCGTGCCCTGAATTCTGCGGGCGGGTCTATGCGCTGGCGTGGGCCGCGTCAAGCGATTCTGCAGCGCAAAGATACTGTTGTGCGCCCAGACGGTTCCAGACACCAATTTTGGGTCTTTATGAGGGAATTTTCGTCGCAGAGCAATTGATGCGACAGCATCTTTGTGATTCACTGAATTTATGTCACGTGAACCAACAGCCGAAACCATCGCTGTCTGGGCCCGCCTGAACCGTGCAAGCAGGACGGTGCAAAGTGCCGTTGACGATGCCCTGAAAAAGGCCGGACTGCCGACCCTTGACTGGTACGATGTGCTGGCCGAGCTCAAGCGAGCGGGCAGTAGCGGCACCCGCCCATTTGAAATGGTCCGCGAATTGGGGATGGCACAATACCGGTTATCGCGAGTGCTAAGGCGGATGGAAAGTGCTGGGCTGGTCCGGCGGAAAACCGTGCCCGGCGATGCGCGGGGGCAGGTCGTTCAGATGACCGTCGAGGGGCGCAGGGTTCACGGTGAAATCTGGTCAGTAGTGGCTGGGGCGTTGCAACACAGTATCGGTGATCGCCTGGAGATCACCGAAGCCTTGCGTCTGGGGCAATTCCTGCAACGGCTTGCGCCGCAGCAATAGCCGGTACCGGGCATTGGCTTATGGAAATGATCGGCGGGATCGTGGATAAGGGCGGGGTGAAATTGCCTGATCTTCCCATCCTCGGCGCTTTGCCCGCCCTGTTGTCGGCGCTAAAAGCACAGCGAGTCGCGGTGCTTCAGGCACCTCCCGGAGCGGGCAAAACCACTGTTGTTCCGCTGGCCATTCTGGACGCCGGTTTGGTAAAGGGGCGAATTCTGATGTTGGAACCGCGCCGTCTGGCTGCCCGCGCTGCTGCTGAACGGATGGCTGAAAGTCTGGGCGAACCTGTGGGGCGGCAGGTGGGCTACCGGATGCGGGGCGAAGCAGTCGTATCGCCGCAAACCCGGATTGAGGTGGTGACCGAAGGCATCCTGACCCGGATGATCCAATCGGACCCGTCGCTTGCGGGCGTCGGTGCGGTCATATTTGACGAATTTCACGAACGCTCGCTAAACGCCGATCTGGGGCTGGCGCTGACATGGGAAATCCGTAACGCGCTGCGCGAGGAGCTGATGGTTCTGGTGATGTCGGCAACTCTGGATGCTGTACCGGTGGCCGAGATGCTTCAGGCCCCGGTTATCACGTCACAGGGGCAGGCATTCACCGTAGAAACCCACTGGCTGGAGCGCCCGGTTGACCCGGTGAAACGTCTGGAAGATGCCGCAGCCGATCTGATCGAGACTGCAATCAGAGCAAATGAGGGTGGTGTCCTCGTCTTTTTGCCCGGCGAAGGGGAAATTCGCCGCGTGGCATCCCTGCTTGGGTCCCGATTGCCACAAGACTGCAAGTTGCATCCGCTATTTGGGGCAATGCCCTTTGCCGCGCAGCGCGCTGCCATCGCTCCGGCGGCTACAGGGCGCAAAATCGTGCTGGCAACATCGATCGCCGAAACTTCGCTGACCATCCAGGACATCCGGGTGGTCGTGGACGCCGGACGCGCGCGCAGGGCTCGGTTCGACCCCGGATCAGGTATGTCGCGATTGGTGACAGAGCGGGTTAGCCGCGCTGAGGCCGACCAGCGCCAGGGACGCGCAGGCCGGGTTGCGCCGGGTGTGTGTTACCGGATGTGGACGCGCGGCGAAGAGGGCGGAATGCTCGCCTTTCCACCGGCCGAGATTGAAGTCGCCGATCTGACCGGGTTGGTTCTTGAACTGGCGCTGTGGGGCGCGCGCGATGGCGATGATCTGGCGTTTCTGACACCACCAAATCCGGGGGCTTTTGCCGCTGCGCGCGACTTGCTGCGCGACCTCGGGGCGCTGGACGGTTCGGGCGCGATCACACCGCACGGGCGCAAAATGGCGCAGGTTCCGGCCCATCCTCGCTTGGCCCATATGATCCTTACAGGGGGGCGCGGCGCAGGTGATCTGGCGGCGCTGCTGGAAGATCGTGACCCGATCGGGCGCGGCGCGGTCGATCTTTCGTTGCGACGCGAGGCGATGAGTGATACGGCGCGGTTCGCCCGCGAACGGGGCCTAAGCGTTAATCGCGCAGCGTTGGAACGGATACGGGCACAGGCGAAACGATTACGAAAGTTCGAAAAAGGCAGGGATGGGCGAGACTGGTCAGAACTGGCAGCGATAGCCTACCCAGACAGGATTGGGCTGCGCCGTGCGGGCGAGGCACCACGCTGGGTGCTGTCGGGGGGCAAAGGCGCGCGGATCGACGCTGCTGACCCGTTGGCCGGTGCCAGGCTGATCGTTGCGACAAATCTGGACGGCGATGCGCTCGAAGCACGGGTTCGCCAGGCGATTGAGATATCTGAGGCCAGTCTGCGCGAACTTTACGGCGAGCAAATCAAATGGCGGGAAATTTGCAAATGGTCCAAGCGCGAGCGGCGCGTTGTGGCGCGGCGGCAGGAATATTTCGGCGCTTTGGTGTTGGCCGATCAAATTTGGTGTGACGCACAGGATGAGGCGCTGGCGCTGGCTGCGCTGGATGGTGTGCGTCATCTGGGGATGCATTTTTCGCCAGCGGCAGACCGGTTGCGCGCCCGGGTGGCGCTTGCGCTGCGCAATGGTGCTGACCTGCCAGATATGAGTGATGCGGCGCTGTTGGATGGATTGGAGGGCTGGCTACAGCCGTATCTCGGTGGCGTCAAAACCGAAGCGCAACTGCGCGGTCTGGATTTGCTCGCGCCATTGCGCGCGATGCTGGATTGGCAGCAGGTTCAACTGTTGGATAAGCAGGTTCCGGGGCATTTTACCACGCCGATGGGGCGCCAGGTCGCGATTGATTACGCGTTGGAGGTGCCGGAAATTTCGGTTCGATTGCAGGAAATGTTCGGTGTAACAGCCCATCCGCGGGTTGGGGGGCAGCCGTTGCGGGTGACGCTTTTGTCACCGGCCCGGCGACCGGTGCAGACGACGACAGATTTGGTGAATTTTTGGGCTACGTCCTATGGCGACGTGCGTAAGGACATGCGTGGACGCTATCCAAAACACCCATGGCCCGAAGACCCAACGATCGCAGAGCCGACGCTGCGGGCCAAGCCGCGTAGCCGCTAGGTACGGTTTCCTGCCCGCAGTGGCGATTTAGTCGGTTCCCGCCCATGGTCCGTGGTGGTCGGCACCGCCATCTGTGCGTTCAAACCCATGCGCGCCGAAGAAATCGCGCTGCGCCTGAATTAGATCGGTAGAGCCGCGACCCCGCCGCATCGTATCAAAATAGGCCAGTGCGGCGGAAAACGCCGGGGCAGGCAAGCCTAGAAGCGCTGCATGGGCCACAACACGCCGCAGCGCACCCGAGGTTGCCACCAGTTTGGCGGCAAATTCCGGTGCGAAAATCAGTTGTCCGTGGGGCAGGCCGGTTCGCGCCGCAGCGGCCATGTCGTCAAGCATCGCCGAGCGAATGATGCACCCCTCGCGCCAAATCTCGGCAACCCGGCCCATATCAAGCGACCAGTCGAATTCCTCGCTGGCCGCGTTCAGCAGCGAAAATCCCTGCGCATAGGCGATAGTTTTGGCCGCCAGAAGTGCATTTTCCAGATCCTCGTCGCTTAAGCCAGAGGTGCCATCTTCGTCCTTTTCCAGATCCGAAAACACGGCCTGACCCGCCAGCCGCATGTCTTTGGCCGCAGACCAGGATCGCGCACCGACGGCGGCTTCAATGGTCGAGGCGGATTGTCCAAGGCCAAGTGCCTCTATAACGGTCCAGCGCCCGGTGCCTTTTTGGCCCGCCCTGTCAACGATCACATCGACAATCGGTTTACCCGTTTCCGGGTCGGGTGTCGTGAGAACCTTGGCGGATATTTCGACCAGGTAGGATTTTAATGGGCCTTTGTTCCAACGCCTGAACAACGCACCGATAGCCGCCGCCTCACGTCCGGAACCGTCACGTAAAATCCCGTAAACCTCTGCGATCATTTGCATATCTGCATACTCGATACCGTTATGCACCGTTTTCACAAAGTGTCCGGCCCCGTCGGGTCCAAGATGCGCAGCACATGGGTCACCCTGATATTTGGCGGCAATCGCCTCGACGATATCACGGATCTCATCATAGCTTTCAGACAGTCCGCCGACCATAATCGAAGGGCCGTGACGCGCGCCTTCTTCGCCACCGGAAACGCCCATGCCCAAAAAGGACAAACCGGCCTTGCGCAACACGGCTTCGCGCCGCCTGGTGTCGTGGAAATTGGCGTTGCCTGCGTCGATAATCATATCGCCGGGGTCAAGCATTGGTTCCAGCTGTTTGATCACCGCATCGACCGCCGCACCTGCCTTTACCATGATAATAATTGCGCGGGGTCTGGGTAGTGATGCGACGAGGGCGGCAGGCGTTTCGCAGGGCACCAGATTCTTGGCCAGATTGCCCGCCTGGGCAACGAAGTCATTGATGCGCGTGGTCGTGCGGTTGTAAACCGCCACCGGAAAACCCTTTTCTGCGATATTCAATGCCAGATTTGCCCCCATGACCGCCAGTCCGACCAATCCGATCCTTGCGTTGCTCATCTCTCATCCTTTTGTGTTGGCAGATTAACTATACAGTATGATGCCCCGTCGCTGATGCAAGCAGAACGCCGACGCGGCAAGGCGACCAACTGTGGATAAGTTTGTAATTCACCGAAAATTCACTTATTATCAGTCTAATAACAAAAAACGGCAGGTAAAATTATGACGTCGCTATTGAAAAAGGCCTGGACCGAGGTCGTTGATCCGCTGATCCGCCGCCCCAAACGGGTGCAGGTGGCAGCGCTGTGCTATCGGCAAACAAAAAAACATGGCAAAGAGGTTTTGCTGATCACCAGCCGTGGTCAGGGACGATGGATAATTCCCAAGGGTTGGCCGATTGACGGGCTGGACGCGGCAGAGGCTGCTTTGCAGGAGGCATGGGAAGAAGCCGGCGTAGTGGGCGGCAAAATTGCCAACACTCCTTTGGGTAGTTTCGAATATGAGAAACGGCTTGATAGTGGTGGCAGCGCGATCTGCAAAACCAAAGTGTTCCCGGTCGAAGTTGGGAAATTGTCGGCTGATTTTCCCGAGGCCAGCGAACGCGAGCGAAAGTGGGTCAGCCTGCAAAAAGCGGCCGATATGGTCGAAGAACCGCAGTTGCAGGAAATTTTACGGGATTTCTAGGCTGAACGGCAGCCGGTTTCGGTTGATATTCCCAAGATTCGAAGATAGCCCTCGGCGCTAATTATGACGTTTCTGAATAAGAGCGCATATTTGGGGGGCATTTCGTGGCGACGGGACCAGCTAGCAATCAATGGCGCACGCTTGACAAAGATCTGAACCGGATCAGTCAGGTTGAATACGCAACCAATTTTGTGTCTCGCCCACTGGTGGGGCTGGGTGTTTCGCTGGCGTTCATTGTGATTGCAGCCCTTGCGGCTGCAGTCTTGTTCGGCCAGCAACCGACATCTTACATCGTCGTAGCAGCGGCCGCCTTTGGCGCTTATATGGCGATCAACATCGGCGCCAATGACGTTGCCAACAATATGGGCCCGGCAGTTGGCGCAAACGCGCTGTCCATGGGCGGCGCAATTGCTATCGCCGTCGTTTTTGAAAGCGCGGGTGCGTTGCTGGCGGGTGGCGATGTGGTTTCAACGATTTCAAAAGGCATTATTGATCCCAATACGGTTGCGGATTCCCGGATTTTCATCTGGGCGATGATGGCGGCGCTGATATCGTCGGCCTTGTGGGTCAATCTGGCGACGTTTGTCGGAGCCCCGGTTTCCACGACGCATTCAGTTGTGGGCGGCGTCATGGGGGCGGGTGTTGCAGCTGCCGGGTTTGCGGCCGTTAACTGGCCCAACATGGGAGCAATCGCAGCCAGCTGGGTCATCTCTCCGCTGCTTGGTGGGTTGATCGCGGCCATGTTTCTGGCATTCATCAAGGCACGGATCATTTATCAGGATGATAAAATCGCAGCCGCGCGCCGGTGGGTTCCGGTTCTGATTGGCATCATGGCCGGCGCATTTTCGGCCTATCTGGCGGTCAAGGGACTGAAACGGATTGTCAAAATTGATATTGGCACGGCGCTATTGATAGGGGTCCTTGCTGGCGCGTTTTTCTACGCAGTCAGTGCGCCGCTGATTAAGCGTCAGTCTAACGGGTTAGAAAACCGAAACCGGTCGCTGAAGGTTCTTTTCAGGATACCGCTGGTGCTCTCGGCTGCCTTGTTGTCATTCGCTCACGGGGCAAATGACGTGGCCAACGCCGTTGGACCGCTGGCAGCGATCGTGCATGCCGAAAGCATTGGCGAATTCGCGGGCAAGGTGTCGATCCCGACCTGGGTTATGGTGATCGGCGCCTTTGGCATGTCCTTTGGGCTTCTCCTGTTTGGACCTAAACTGATCCGTATGGTGGGCAGCCAGATCACCAAGCTGAACCCAATGCGGGCCTATTGCGTGGCCTTGTCGGCGGCAATCACGGTGATCATCGCCAGTTGGCTGGGTTTGCCGGTAAGCTCGACCCATATCGCCGTCGGAGGCGTGTTCGGGGTTGGGTTCTTTCGCGAATGGCATATGGAACGGCGCGCCAGGGGCCGCAGCAAGTTGGACCCGAAAGCAAAACGTATCGCGCCAGAAGAACGCCGTCGCCGCAAGCTGGTACGACGTTCCCACTTTATGACGATAATTGCAGCCTGGGTGATCACTGTTCCAGCAGCGGCGGTGCTGTCGGGCGGCATATTCCTTTTGCTTACAGCTGCATTTGTTTGAACGCCCGCAAGGAATGCCGATACCCAAAAAACTAGCCCCTAAACTCCAAGGCACCAGCGCATTATGGCCTTTTGCGCATGCAGACGGTTTTCAGCCTCGTCAAAGATCACGGATTGCGGGCCGTCCATAACGGCACCTGTGGCTTCTTCGTCGCGGTGCGCGGGCAGGCAATGCATGAATATTGCATCGTCGTTGGCTTGTTGCATGACTTGCTCGGTGACTTGATACGGCGATAATTGGTTGTGGCGACCTTCGCGCGCCGACTGTTCGTCATGCATCGACATCCAGGTGTCCGCGACGATCAGATCTGCGCCCTGAACAGCCTTGGATATATCGCGCTCGATCTCGATTTTACTACCCTTTGAGCGAGCAAGCTCAACGAATTCGGCCTCTGGGTCCAGCGTTTCTGGCCCTGCGAACGTCAGATCAAATCCAAACTGCCCGGCGGCATGCAGAAACGACGCGCAGACGTTATTTCCGTCGCCTGTCCATACGACCTTTTTGCCTTTGATCGGGCCGTTGTGTTCTTCAAAGGTCAACACGTCGGCCATGATCTGGCATGGATGGGTACGATCGGTCAGACCGTTGATCACCGGCACGCTGGCGTATTCGGCCATTTCCAGCAGCGTGGCTTCGTCAAACGTGCGGATCATGATCAAATCGACGTAGCGTGACAGCACCCGTGCAGTATCCGCGATCGTCTCGCCGTGGCCCAGTTGCATATCGTTCCCGGACAACACCATCGACTGGCCGCCAAGCTGGCGCACCCCCACATCAAACGACACCCGAGTCCGGGTCGAGGGTTTTTCAAATATCAGGGCGACCATGTGATTTTCCAGTGGCCGGCCCGCATCCGGCGTGCCTTTGGGCAATCCGGCGCGCGTGTTTTTCATGACGCGGGCCTGATCTATCATTGTGCGCAGATCGCCCGGATCGGTTTTGTGGATGTCGAGAAAGTGAGTCATGGCTATTCTTTCGCAGATGTAGGGGTTTGGGCGGCGATTGCGCTTGCAGCTTTATCAAGCCGTGTCACGCCTTCGCTGATTTCATTCTCGCTTATGGTTAGGGGCGGGATTAACCGCAAAACATTGTTTGCCGCAGGCACCGTGAGAACTTCGACATCATAGCCTGCGTTGACCACGTCCATCACTGGTTTTTTGCAAACCAGACCAAGCATCAGGCCCTGTCCGCGCACCGCCTCGAAGACGTCCGGGTGGCTGGCCACAAGCCCTTCGAGCTTTTGGCGCATCAGACCGGCCTTACGGTTCACTTCGTCAAGGAATCCCGGTTCGGCGATCGTGTCGATCACTGCGCAGGCAACCGCGCAGGCCATTGGGTTGCCGCCAAAAGTAGAACCGTGGCTGCCCGGTCCCATACCAGATGCGGCCCGTTGCGTGGCAAGGCAGGCACCGATTGGAAAGCCACCGCCAAGCCCCTTGGCGGTCGCCATTATGTCTGGTGTCACGCCCGACCATTCGTGCGCATAAAGCCGTCCGGTCCGGCCGTTGCCACATTGAACCTCATCCATCAGCAACAGCAGGCCATTGTCGTCGCAAAGCGTGCGCAGCCCCTTTAGAAAAGCGTCATCCGCGACATTGATACCGCCTTCGCCCTGCACCGGTTCCACCAGAATTGCGGCCGTTTGTTCGTCGATCTCGGCCTTAACGGCGGCCAGATCATTCCGTGGCACTTTGGTAAAACCTTCCAGCATCGGTCCAAACCCGTCTGTCATTGCCGGATTTTTCGCTGCTGAAAGCGCGGCGATTGTGCGACCATGAAAGCTGTCATCAAATGTGATGATCTTGGTGCGTTCCGGCTGCCCTATGTGGCTTTGGTATTTGCGTGCCATTTTGACCAGGCATTCCACCGCCTCGGTGCCGGAATTGGCAAAGAATACCGTGTCGGCAAACGTGTGTTCTACCAGCTTATCGGCCAGCGCTTGTTGGCTGGGAATGTTATAAAGGTTCGATGTATGCCACAGCTTTGTAGCCTGCTCCTGCACCACGCCAACCAGTTTAGGATGCGCATGCCCCAGCGAGTTAACCGCAATCCCGGCGCCAAGATCCAGAAAACGGCGGCCGTCATCCTCGATCAGCCAGCTGCCTTCGCCTTTGGCGAAACTCAACGGTGCACGAGCGTATGAAGGAAGGATTGTCGGGATCATGGTGTTGGACCTTTTGAAATAGCAAGCCCAAGTCGTGCCAAAGGCAAGCGGGCGAGTCAACGAGTGGAAAGGGTTGTTTGTGCCAAAGACACAGGGGAACACGGGACGTCAGGCGCGTTTCAGCGTCGGCGTCGGAGCATTTTGCAATCTGTTTGGATCGTGTTCATGAGGCTGGCCTATATAGAGGCCCCGGATGCCTGTAAAGTAGTGAAAGGGCGTGGGTGGCCACGCGAAAGCTGATCAAGCCCTTGTATCCGGTCCCGCACCGGGATTAGTATAACAACCGACCAAACGATTAACGGCCCCGGATGTGACTGGCGGCCGTTTCCATTTAAGGAAATCCGATGTCCTGGACCGATGAGCGCGTTGAAACGCTGAAAAAGATGTGGGGCGAAGGCCAAAGCGCCAGCCAGATTGCCAAGGAACTGGGCGGTGTGACCCGCAATGCAGTGATTGGGAAAGTGCATCGTCTGGGCTTGTCAAACCGAACCGGTGGGGCCACGTCAGCTAAACCTGCGGCAAAGAACAAGGCCGACAGCAAAGCGGCCCCAAAGACCCGCGACAAGGCCGAGGCGGCAGCACCCGAAACGCCCCCTAAACCTGTCGTTCCCATGCGCCGCCAAATCATTCCGGCAGGCCAACCGCTGCCGCCGCAGCCCTCGGCCAATGAGATTAGCCCCGAAGCACTGGCCAGCGTTCGCGAAGTTGAGAAGAAGGCGAAGAAAATCAGCCTGATGGAACTGACCGAGCGGACTTGCAAATGGCCGATCGGTGATCCGGCAACGGATGAGTTCTGGTTCTGCGGTCTGGCGGTCAAGGCCGGAAAGCCGTATTGCGAGGCGCATGTGGGCGTGGCATTCCAACCAATGTCAAGTCGGCGTGATCGTCGCCGCTGACCGCTGGATTCCGGCTTGCTAGCCGGGCAGGTTTCTGACGATCTGTTCATTCTGTTAAGTACCTTGCCACGCTGAGTGTGAAAGGCATTGCGATGTCCGCGATCATTTCTATCCGCAATCTGTCCAAAACGTTTGACGACGGAACTGTCGCGCTTTCAGATGTGTCACTGGACATTGAAGAAGGTGAAATCCTGGCGTTGCTCGGACCCAATGGGGCGGGAAAAACAACATTTATTTCAATGATTTGTGGGTTGGTGCGCCCTACGTCCGGCACGGTTGTCGTGGGTGGGCATGACATTAGCTCGGACTATCGCGCTGCGCGCCGCATGATCGGGTTGGTGCCTCAGGAAATTACTATCGAACCTTTCGAAAGTGTCATCCGCACCGTCAGGTTTTCGCGCGGATTGTTCGGCAAGCCACATGATGATGCGCATGTTGAGCTGGTGTTGCGGTCTCTTTCGCTTTGGGACAAGCGCGATAGTCGAAACGTGGACCTGTCGGGCGGGATGAAGCGTCGGGTTCTGATCGCCAAGGCGTTGTCCCACGAACCGCGGATTTTGTTTCTGGATGAGCCGACAGCCGGCGTTGATGTTTCTCTGCGCAAAAATATGTGGGAACTGGTGCGGCGTTTGCGCGACGATGGCGTGACGATCATCCTGACGACCCATTATATTGACGAAGCCGAGGAAATGGCCGACCGGATCGGGATTATCAACAAGGGCAAGCTGCAACTGGTCCAGAAAAAAGACAAGCTGATGAAACAACTGGGCCGCAAACAGTTGAACCTTGAACTGCAAAGCAAGCTGGACGCGGTGCCAACTGTGTTGGACAGCTACAAGCTGAAGCTGGCCAAGGACGGAATGTCGATGGTATTTGGCTATGATACCCAAGCTGAACGCACCGGCATCACCCGACTTCTGGCTGACCTGGCCGCTGCCGGGATTTCGGTTCGCGATCTGGATACGTCCCAAAGTTCGCTGGAACAGATTTTCCTGACATTGGTGGAGGGGGAGAGATGAACTGGTATGCCGTTCGGGCGATCTTTGTGTTTGAAATGTTGCGGGCATTTCGCACGATTGTGCAGTCGATCATTTCGCCTGTTCTTACTACGATTCTATATTTCGTGGTTTTCGGGACTGCCATTGGCAGCCGTATCCAATCAGTCGAAGGAATTGACTATGGTGCCTTTATCGTACCCGGTCTGATCATGCTGACACTGTTGCAACAATCTGTGGGAAATGCTTCTTTTGGTATCTATTACCCAAAATTTATTGGCTCCTTTTACGAACATTTATCCGCTCCACTGACCTTTGTCGAAATCGTCATGGGCTACGTTGGGGCGGCGGCAACCCGATCAGTGATGATCGCGCTGATCATTCTTGTTACTTCCACATTATTCATAGATATCAACATTCTGCACCCGGTATGGATGATCGCCTTTTTACTGCTGACCAGTGTCAGTTTTTCGTTGCTTGGCTTCATTATCGGCATCTGGGCGCGAAACTTTGAACAGTTGCAAATGATCCCTTTGCTTGTGATTACACCGCTCGTATTCCTTGGCGGTGCGTTCTATTCGGTTTCGATGCTACCCGGAGTTTGGCAAACTGTGACCAAATTTAACCCGGTCCTTTACCTGATCTCAGGTTTTCGCTGGTCGTTCTTTGGCGTGGCCGACGTGCCGGTGGGCGTATCACTAAGCGCCGTCAGCCTGTTCCTAGTTCTTTGCATTGGTGTGATCTGGTTCATCTTTGCCACGGGCTGGCGGATCAGAGAGTAGTCAGGCGTCCAGAAACGCCCGGACTGCGGCCTCAAACTCTCGCGGTTTTTCGGCGTGAATCCAGTGCCCGGCACCGGGAATTTTGGCAAATCTGGCGGTCGGGAACAGACGTTTAATTTCCGGGCGATGTTGCGATCTGACATAGTCACTTTCGGCGCCCGAAAGAAACAAAGTGGGTCCTTCAAACCGCCCTTCAAGATGCGGAAACCCCAATATTTTTTCCATTTCAGCGGCTAATACGTCAAGGTTCAGCTTCCAGCTTTGTCCCTTAGTATCAAGAGATTGCAGCAAGAAAGCCCGCACTCCAGATTCCGGGATATTCTGTGCAAGCCGTGCATCTGCCTCGGCCCGGCTTGACACTGCGCCCGGATCAAGGCCCTGCATCGCTTTGGCAAGGTGAATTTGTGTGTGATTATAGGGCGTTGGCGCAATATCGGCGACGATCATACGGTTAACTTTGTCTGGGTTTCCAACTGCCAGCACCATTGCCGCCTTCCCGCCCATGGAATGGCCCAGAAGATCGACGGGGGCGCCAAGATCATCGATGATTTCAGCCAGATCACCCGCCATATCGGCGTAGCTATGGGACGCAAACCATTCGCTGTCGCCGTGGTTTCGCATATCCACCGCCACAACCTGACGCGTATCACTTAAGCGTTTTGAAATGACCCCCCAGTTGCGCGCTGATCCAAATAATCCGTGGGCGATCAAAAGCGGCGGTTTTTCAGTGGGTCGCCCGGTGATGATGGTTCTTAACATGGTGCCAGATTAGCGCGGCCAACAAGCACTGGCCAGCCCCGGATGTGGTCTATAGATTGGTCAAATAGAGATTTTTTAGAGCACGAGTTCAATGACTTACGAAGAGCGCGCAAAACATATTTCGGACCTGCTCGAATCCCACCTTGGTATCCGGGGGAAATCCCTACCGGTCAAACTGCGCAGAGCGGGTCGTCTACTGCCTCGTGACCTGCACCGTCATGCAGAGATATTGGCACAGGCCGTCGCCTATCAGGCCAGCCCAAAACTGGCCCGACTTGTTGACGATGATCGGGTGCTGCAATCCTACGACGTTTGCGAAAAATACCTGACAGGCATCGACATCTGGGACCGGCGTAAAGGAAAAGCCATCGGTTTTCTGTCCACCGGTGCCTTTAACCTTCTGGCGGTCGGTGGGTTACTTATCGCGGTTCTGATCTGGCGTGGGTATCTTTAGGTGGCCGGGCGTCAGATCGGATAGATCGGGAACCCGGCGAGATCGG
>Ga0209345_10004720_pt1 | contig 13009 bp, 9 predicted proteins | sample Cruoilmetagenom7_FD_187294 | JGI IMG/M metagenome (GOLD analysis project Ga0209345, IMG submission 187294) | Oil polluted marine microbial communities from Coal Oil Point, Santa Barbara, California, USA - Sample 7 (SPAdes) (version 2) | ecosystem: Environmental > Aquatic > Marine > Oil seeps ...
ATTCCTGACTACCGGGGTTTCAGTTTTAGGTTTTCCTGCATCCCTGTAAAACTCTTCTTTATATTTTTGTCCTTGGGGGAGGATTCTCACCTGCTGACCTTCTCCCGCCGCAGCATCAAATAAAAGGCAGTAATTCTCAAAACACTGCTGTGACACTCCATCCCGGATCTCTTCCAATTGACTGATAGGTTCACCTGAAATCCCAAAACCGAAATAACGGTCTATATACTCCATGAAATAAGCAGGGATATAATATCCGTTCCCATTTTCTATTTCACGGAAATAATCCTCAGCACCATCTTGTCTGATCTGATAATCCTGATCAACTCTCTCTAAAAGAGAAGACACAGGTCGCAAGGAAACATCCAGCGGACTGGCAGGGTCCAGGAACAAGACCACATTGTTGAAGATCTGTTCAATGCTCCCGTCTGATGCGTGGTATGCAGATGATATTGTATCCCCGGTGAACGAGGTCCCGAACCGGGCAATTGCTTCCCCAAAGGGTGATCGAATTTCCTCTGCTGCAGAGGAACTGATTCCAGCGTTTTGCACACCCGGATATTGGGAACATTCACCAGCGCATTTCCAGAGACCGTACGGCATCAAGTGCACTGTTCCGGGGGGATCATCCTCGAATCTGAAGAATCCCATATTCTCAAAATATTGCTCCACTCTTCCCTTATCTGGATTCAATCGTGCCCTCGTTAAAGGCAACCCTACCCAGCGCCCTCCTCCCATCTGGTCGTAAAAATGGGAAAATTCAACGGGAACGACATACCCATTCAAATACCTAACACCGAGATTTTCAGGCTGCTGGTTTGGTAAATCTGAAAAACCGGCCTCAATTCCAACTGGATCGAGATAGTACCTGGGAGAGTGATCAGGATCATAGATCATCACCACTCCTTCAAAGTACTGCTTTTCCAGATTTGTTCCTGCCTTGTATTTTTTATTGGAGATTGGTGGACCGAGGGTTTCTTCCCCCTGCAAGCGTTCATATAAGTCACTGAACCGGGGATCAACCAGGTAATATCCCGCGCTGTTCCTCTCAGATCCGGAACAAGCGGAAATTACCCCCACAACAATTAAGATCAGAATTAGAGTGATTATCTTTTTGAACATACTTGTACAATCCGGGATCCTGATTTTGCAAGAATTCCCGCTTTTATTGTCCTCTAATTTTAAACGATAAGTTAGATATACGCAATAGCCATTCCTATTCCAGGGCGATCCTTAATAATACTTAATATCACCCCCTTGCAGGTAGTATTGAATGCCTGCCAGCATGGTGTCAAATATGTTTCAGTGTATAATTGCTGGTGTCCCAAGAAGAACAAATCAGATCCATTTTTAAAGACTGCGGAGGAAAGCAGGAATGACAGAATCCAAGGAATACCTCAATAGCCATACGGTAATTGCCACATATAACTACAAGGAACAACCAGTTGAAAAGGGATATGCCAACCGAACTCTCCATGTTGACCTGAGCAAGAAGTCAATCAGCGAAAAACCCGTCACTCAGCAAATGAAGGATATTTTTACCGGCGGCCGGGGCTTTGCCCTCTGGTTGTTATGGAACGCGGTGAATGACAACAGTACATGGGATTCCCCGGAAAACGCCCTGGTAATTGCCAATGGGCCACTCTGTGGGACTACAGCTTACCCTGGTATGGGAAAAAGCACCGTTGTAACATTATCTCCCCTGACGCATTCAGTGATAGACAGCAATGGCGGCGGGTTTTTTGCTCCGTTCCTGAAATTCTCAGGGTTTGATGCCCTGGCTATTACCGGGAAAGCTGAAAAAGACCTGATCCTGGTGATAGATGGGAATAATCAAGAGATCCGGTTGGAAGAAGCGCCAGAGGAAGCTCTCAATACTTATCCACTGGCCGGGTTACTGACCGATATGTACGCGATCGATAAAAAAGACCGGAAGAACGTTTCAGTGATCACCTCCGGTGAAGCTGCAAATCATATCCGCTATGCCGGGTTAAATATAAGCTTTTTTGATCCCAAAAGAGAAGAAGTGCGGGTCAAGCAAGCAGCCCGCGGCGGTTCAGGAAGAGTGTTCCGCGATAAAGGCCTGAAGGGCATTGTCGTCCGATATTCAGGCATCAGTGGATCCAGCAACAATCCTGCCAAACCCGAATTGATCCGCCAGGCTGGAAAAAGGATCAACAACGAAATCACCAAATATGACGCCCATCAGAATAACATGCGTGAAATCGGCACGGCTCACCTGGTAGAGATTATGGATCATTTCGACTTATTGCCAGTTCATAACTTCCGCTATGGACAACACCCCGAACATGTGGAAATCGATTCCACAACCTGGCAAAAGGCATTCACCCAGGATAAACGGATGGATAGCTGCTGGCTGGGCTGCACCATGGCCTGTTCCCACGCAGTGGACGGATTCAACCTCAAGACCGGGCCACATAAGGGTGAAAAGGTTCTGGTTGATGGGCCTGAATATGAAAATGCCGCCGGACTGGGCGCCAATATTGGCGTTTTTGATCCAGATGCGGTACTCGAAATGAACTTTTACTGCGATACATATGGCGTAGATACGATCTCATTTGCCAATTCAGTCGCATTTTGCATGGAATGTTATCAGGAAGGAATCTTAAATAAGGACCGGACCGGTGGATTGGACCTATCCTGGGGCAAATCAGAGAGCGCTCTAGAACTCCTGCACCAGATGGCCCGCGGCGAAGGATTTGGAGTAATAGTAGGCCAGGGTACCCGCTTCATGAAAACCTATTTTGCGGATGAATATGGCGCTGACCTGGCTTTCCTGCAGGATATCGGCATGGAAGTGAAAGGCATGGAAATCTCTGAGTATATGACCAAAGAATCCATTGCCCAGCAAGGAGGATTCGGGTTGGCCTTGAAAGGCGCCCAACATGATGAAGCCTGGTTGATCTTTATGGACCAGGTGAAAAACCAGCTTCCCAGCTTTGAAGATAAAGCTGAAGCCCTGCATTACTTCCCTATGTGGAGAACCTGGTTCAGCCTGCACGGTCTTTGCAAACTTCCCTGGAATGATATCCAACCCATCGATAATGATGAGCATGAGGACCCTGAAAAAGTTCCGGAACATGTGGAAAATTACACCTGGGTCTACGAAGGGGTCACTGGAAATGCCGTCAAACCCGAAGACCTCATCACTCAGTCAGAACGGGTTTATAATTTCCAACGTGTGTTTAATCTCCGGGTAGGATTTGGCACGAAGGAACATGACTACCCTCCCTACCGGGCGATGGGTCCTGTCACAGCTGATGAATATGAATCCAGGCAAGAGCGCTATGACGACCAACTAAAGGATCTGGTTGGAATTGATCCTTCAGGGCTCACGACTGACGAAAAACTTAATAAAATACGCAGCTACCGGGAAGAACAATACGAGAAACTTCTTGAGGTAGTATATAATCGCAGGGGTTGGACCTCAAATGGGATCCCAACCAAGGAAAAACTTGCCAGCCTGGGAATCGATCTGCCAGAAGTTGTAGCCACGGTAGAAAAGAACAGCTGAAAGTAAATCCGGAACAACAAAAAAGCTCCTGGCAGAAAAATTACCCAGGAGCTTTTATTTTATTATTTGGTCCTCTTAATTACTGTTCGGATTGACCATCTTGGTCTGATAAGAATTTCTTCTTCCAATTGAATAGCAGGTTTAGAGCCTCCAGGGGACTGAGTTCATTCATATCCAGCTTTCGCAATTCCCCCAATAATGGATTGGTCTTCGGGAATAAGGCCATCTGCTGGGGATTCTCAATATCTTGAGTGACCGCATTTCCTGAAGATTTCTCCAGCTGCTGCAGGATCTCCTCCGCCCGTTGTGTCACAGTAGGCGGCATCCCAGCGATCTGGGCTACGTGAATTCCATAAGATTTATCTGCACCACCAGCAGCGATCTTGTACAGGAAAACCACTTTGCCGTCAATTTCACTGACAGATATCCGATAATTCCTGATCCCGGGCAGCAGCTCCGGTAATTCTGTCAGTTCGTGATAATGGGTTGCAAAGAGGGTTTTTGCCCTTTTTTCAGGATGGTTGTGAAGATACTCAATCACGGCCCAGGCAATTGAAACTCCATCATAAGTACTAGTTCCCCGCCCAATTTCATCCAGGATCAATAAACTTCGCGAAGTGGCATGGTTCAGGATATTGGCAGTCTCAACCATTTCAACCATAAAGGTGGATTGCCCGGCATGGATCTCATCCTGGGCGCCGATCCTGGTGAAGATGCGGTCAATCAAACCGATTTTGGCAACCTCAGCCGGCACATAACTGCCCATTTGGGCCAATAAAACAATTAGCGCTACCTGTCTCAGGAAAGTTGATTTACCCGACATATTAGGACCGGTCAGGATCCGAATTCTCTCTCCTACTTCAAATATCGTGTCATTGGGTACAAAACCGGTACCTCCCGGTGTTTGCTCTACAACCGGATGACGGCCCCCACTGATCTCCAACAAATCCTCTTCGACCACTTCCGGGCAGACATATCCCTGGCTTGCTGCAGTATCAGCCAGGGAGGACAGGACATCAAGGTGAGCTAATACACGGGCAGATTTCAGCATTCGGTCCACCTGGATAGCCAAACGGTCACATACTTCCAGGAATATGCTTCGCTCTATTTCCTTGATCTGGTCTTCAGCATTATAGACTTTTATCTCATAGTCTTTCAGCTCTGGAGTAACGTATCGCTCTGCGTTCACTAAAGTTTGTTTGCGAATATAATGCTCTGGGACAAGCTCAGACTTGGCTCTAGTGACTTCGATATAATATCCAAATACTTTATTGTGGCTTACCTTCAGGGTTTCAATTCCGGTCTTTTTCCTCTCGACTGATTCCAGGTTGGCTATCCAATCGCGGGCATGTTTGGTAGAAGAAAGGGTTTGGTCCAAATCCGCCGAATAACCGGTTTTTATAATACCGATCTTTCCTAGCACAGCAGGTGGATCATCCTCTATTGCAGAATCAATCAAATCGAGAGCATCAGAGCACAGGGAAAAACTACCAAAGAGCTCTCCCAGATAATTATCACCAGCAAATTCACCAGGAAATAAGGAACGCAGATCGGGAAGTTTGGCCAGCGTTTCCCGGATACCCACCAGATCGCGCGGTTGGGCTGTTCCTCCAGCAACTCTGTTACTCAGTCTTTCCAGATCCTGAAATTCTTTTAGTTTTTCTCTCAATTCTGCCCGCAATAATCCATCATCAAAGAATACAGTCACACCCTGATGCCTTTTTCTAATATTCTCTACATCCAATAAAGGTTTACTGACCCATTGCCTGATCAATCGTTTTCCCATGGGAGTGACAGTCTGGTCGAGGATCCCTAATAAGGATCCAGCCGTCGTCCCGGACCGAATGGTCTCGGTTAACTCCAGATTACGGCGTGTTGCCGCATCCAGGGTCATGAACTCTTCCAGGCTGTATCTGTTCAAATTGGTTAGTAATTTCAGCGAATCCGCCCTGGTTTGGGCCAGGTACTGCAGGATAGCCCCTGCCGCCCTGATGGCATAGGGAAAACCTCGTACACCATATCCATCCAGGGTTTTGACCTTAAAATGGGTTTGGAGCACATCGATGCAGCGTTCCTCTTCAAAACGCCAGGCCGGGAACGATGTAATATGAGCCTGCAAGCCTTCGGTGTCGATCTCCATTTTTTCCGGCAGCAAGACTTCTGCCGGGTTCAACCTTAAGAGTTCTGATCGGATCAGGTCTTCCAGGTGGTTTTCCTGGATTTCAGTAACTGCAAACTCACCGGTTGTGATATCAACGTAGGCGATCCCGGCCCTACTTTCATCAAATACCAGACTTGCGAGATAATTATTTCCATCACCGGGAAGCAAGCTGGATTCCAGGATCGTTCCTGGAGTGATCACCCGGACGACTTCCCTGGGCATCAATCCATCCACCGGGACATCACCGATCTGTTCACAAATGGCGACGTGATATCCCTTATCTATCAAGCGCGACAGGTAATTCTCTGCAGCGTGGTGGGGTATTCCAGCCATAGGGACCCTGGAACCTTTACCAACATTGCGGGAAGTCAAGACAATATCCAGGACTCTGGATACTGTTTCGGCATCTTCATCAAAGGTTTCGTAAAAGTCACCCAGTCTGAAGAATATGATCGTTCCAGGGTATTGTTTTTTTATATCCAGGTATTGTCTTCTTACTGGTGTATCTCGCTCTTTGGACATGACCCAATTCTATATTGAGAGGGTATAAATCACAAGGGATAAAGTCTCCTATCTATTCAAATCAATAAGAAAAGGATGAAAATAATAATGGATAGCTTGAATTTTTCAAGTGGGATGTTGTATAATCTTTTCCGTATGTAAACCATCCGCCTAATAACTTTCTAAAAGGAGAACAGATTCATGGCTAGCGTAACGTATGACCACGTATATAAGCGTTTTGACGAAGTAGTTGCCGTCAATGACCTCAGTCTCGAGATTGAGGATAAGGAATTCCTGGTTTTAGTTGGTCCCTCGGGCTGCGGGAAATCCACAGCGCTGAGGTTATTAGCTGGCCTGGAAGACATCACTGATGGTACTCTGAAGATCGGTGACCGGGTTGTAAATGATGTCGCGCCAAAAGACCGGGATATCGCAATGGTATTCCAGAGCTATGCTCTTTACCCCCATATGTCTGTCTATGACAACATGGCCTTTGGATTGAAGCTGAGGAACTATCCCAAAGACCAGATCACTGACAGGGTGAATAACGCCGCCGAGATATTGGGCATCACCACTTTGCTGGAAAGAAAACCTCGCCAGCTCTCTGGTGGTCAGCGGCAGCGAGTTGCCCTGGGCCGGGCCATTGTCCGTGACCCCCAGGTCTTCCTGCTAGATGAGCCTCTCTCGAACCTGGACGCTAAATTACGCGTTCAAACCCGGGCCGAAATCACAAAACTGCACAAGCGCTTAGAAACAACCTTCATTTATGTTACCCATGACCAAACTGAAGCCATGACTATGGCCAGCCGGATCGCTGTCATGAACCATGGTGTGTTAATGCAGATCGATTCCCCTCAGAATTTGTACGACAGCCCCAATAACCTCTTTGTAGCCGGATTCATCGGTTCACCGGCTATGAATTTCTTCAATGCTGAGCTTGTCCAGGAAGGCGAGGACATCGTTGTAAAAACCGGATCCTTTGCAGTGAAAGTACCAGCCGACCGCCGGGCCGCATTAAAGGGTCATGTTGGAAAAAATGTTATCTTTGGACTTCGCCCTGAAGATATTCATGATCCCAATTTCGCCCCACCAGCCATTATTGCCCAGAACGTAGAAACCGAAGTTGATCTGACTGAATTAATGGGGAACGAGATCTTCCTGTTCTTAATGAGCGGCGAGGAAGAATATGTTGCCCGTGTAGACCCTCGTACCAGCTATAAGATGGGTGACAAGGTCACAATGGCCTTCAATATGAATAACATGCACATTTTCGATAAGGAAACTGAGCAAGTTATTCGGTAAAAGGAACAAAAGACAAGTAAACAAAACGTCTCCTCGCCAATTACTTGCGAGGAGATGTTTTCTTATAGGAGGACAAATGCCTTATTCTTATTTAAAACCGTTGTTGGATGATAACGGATCAAAAACCGTCTTGCTGGTATTGGACGGTCTGGGTGGGATAGCCACTTCAGCTGATGGCAAAACTGCCCTGGAAACAGCCCTTACACCCAACCTGGATGAATTAGCTAAGAATGGGACTCTCGGCCAAACCATACCTATCCGTTATGGCATCACACCCGGTTCTGGCCCAGCCCACCTGGCCTTATTTGGTTATGAACCGCTAGAATTTGTAATCGGCCGTGGTGCCTTATCAGCGTCGGGGGTCAACCTTCCTGTCAAGGTAGGTGATATCGCTGCCCGTGGAAACCTTTGTACTCTCGATCAGAAAGGAAATGTGATTGATCGACGGGCTGGCAGGATCTCACAGGAAGATGCTGCCCCCGTGATCGAGAAACTCAATCAAGTCCAGATTCCAGGCGTGGAAGTGGAAGTCCGCCAGGTCAAGGAATACCGATTTGTGATCGTGATGCGGGGCGAAGGACTGAATCCTGCTCTGAATGATACTGATCCGCAAGAAGTGGGTGCTCACCCCCTGAAGGTTGAAGCTCAAAACCCTGACGCCAAAAAAGCTGCCGAATTCATGCAGCAATGGATCGCTGAAGCATATAAAACCCTCGCAGATCAACCTATCGCCAATGGCTTTCTGCTAAGGGGTTTTGCAACCGATCCTGGTCTGCCATCCTACGAAGATGCCTATCAACTTCAGGCTGCTTGCATCGCAGAATATCCGATGTATAAAGGTGTTTCCCGATTAGTAGGAATGGATGTGCTCGATCTGGTTGGTCCAGGTGCAGAAGGAGAATTCAAAACCGCTCAAAAATACTGGAATGAACACGATTTCTTTTTCATCCACATTAAAAAGACTGACAGCTATGGGGAAGATGGCAATTTGGAAGCTAAATCAAAGGTTATCGAAGAGGTGGACCAGGCCTTGCCTATCCTGCTGGACCTCAAGCCTGATGTCTTGATGGTAACAGGAGATCATTCAACGCCGGCGTTATTAAAATCCCATTCCTGGCATCCGGTTCCTTTTCTAATGTGGGCTCCGAAAACACATCGTACTGATTGGGAAACAGCATTTAATGAAAAAAATTGCGCCCGGGGCGGCCTGGGGACATTCCCTGCAGTTGAGACTATGTCTCTGGCCCTGGCTCATGCCGGAAGACTGCAAAAATTCGGCGCCTGACAGATCATTTTACAAACAAAAAGGCAGCACCAGTGCTGCCTTTTTGTTTGATCTTACTTTCTTTATCCCCGTCCAACATTTTCCGGGATATTTTTCATTCTGGCTGGCAGAGCCCAACCCAATAGGCTTCCCCCCGCCAGAGTCAGTATCCCGAATACCAGGAAGATATCCTGCCAGAACTTAACGGGGAAAAGCCGGATCAGAGAATCTGAGTAAAAAAACAACCAGCTGTCTCCTTCAAAAAAGAGCAAATGGAAATTTGTGAACAAAGCCTGGAAACTTACCAGCGTGAATAACAGGATCATAACCAATAACCCCGCAGTTATTTTCCCACCCAGGTAGATCGCTTTCAGATAAATCTCTTGCCAACCTCTCGTTCGGGCGATCATACCGCCAAGAAGGAAAACAGCAGCCGCCCCATAAAATACCCTGAGGACTCCCTCAAGAACGATCTTAACATCTTCAAGGTGTGATAACTCTCTCTCAATATAGATCGGATCCCCATTTTCAAAAACCATTTGCTGAAGATCTTCAAGCGTATCATTGCTAATCAAGTAGCGCCGTGTCTGATTGCCGAAGTCCAATCGCTCTGCGGTGGTGAATCCGTAGGTATCCTCTGGAAAGCCTGGTCGGCGATATTCCAGGTTTGTGAATATTGGACTCAGCAGGATCAGGATCGATAAAACGCTGATAATTACCGGAATGGTAAGTGTGATCAGAGGGCTAAATAACTTTTTTATCACTGTCATCGATTATCTTCTCCCAGCAAGGCTGGATCTGAAAGGATATTGCTTAATACCATTTGATTGGTGATCCGCTCGATTGGAGCCTTATCATCAGTAAAGATTATCCCCCCGGAAGGAAGAGGGCGTTTATTTTCCAGGGCAATTCGAATGGCCTCGATCAAGAGTGGATGGGTATCGTTTTCTGTCAGCAGGGATATGTAATTCGCTTCCAGATTCTCCCAGCTGGTTGGTTGAACTGTTGCGTAGATAATTGAATTATAAGTACTCGGCACATCCATTACATGCACTGATGAGAAAACAGATTGAATCGTCGCTACCAAACCGGATAACAATTTGTCGTCTTCCGGAACCCGGCCGACATTCAATACCAGGACACCAGTTGAATCCAGGTGATTGAAAACTTCAACGAAAAATTCTCTGGTTGTTAAATGCCAGGGAATATAAGGCGGCCGATAAGCATCAATGCTGATCAGTGAATATTTCTCTCCTGAATGGGCCAAACCCCAGCGGCCATCTTGTGCGATAAGGTTCAGGTTTGGGTCGTTCAGGGCAAAATAAGTCTGTCCTACCTTCAGAATCTCACTGTCAATTTCAAAACCATCAATGGGAATAGCACCAAATGCAGCTGCAGCCTGTCTGGCTGAGGTACCGGCTGCCAGACCGATAATGGCCATATCCTCCAGGTCCCCTGGAGTGAAAGGCGGGGTGTTGAAAAATGGGGATGGCAGGACTTGCATCCAGGTCCCCCAATAGGCTAATTGATCTGGATGGTAAATGGAATGGATTCCCTGACCTTCGTTTAATCGCAAATATCGGAAACCATCCTGTTCCAGTACCTGGATGTAGTTATAGGAGGATTCCTTCTCGTAGATCTGGGCAGAATGGGTCTTCACCGGGCCACTACCCCAAAGGAAAGCCAATCCTACGATCAAAACTGGCATCCAGATCCACTTCAGGGCACTTCGCCAACCTTCCGTCATGAATAATCCCACTAGAGCGACCAATAAAAGGACCAGTGAAAAGACTACAAAAGTCAATCTTGTACCCAACCAGGGGATTAATAAAAGATCAGGAGTGAACGTTCCCAAAAACGATCCCAGAGTCGAGATGGCATAGACCCGGCCAGCAGTCTTACCGGCGTCTTTGGAATCTGTCAGTACCAATCGAATAGCAAAAGGTGAAACTGTCCCCAGCAGGGTAATAGGGACAACTAACAAAATCAACACAGCGCTAAAAGCGCCAAAGAGCACACCTATCTGGAGTTGGTCAAATGCATCTGCTGCCGCGTATAGAACCGGCCTGGCGATGAATGGTATGATCCCCGCACTGAATGCGCCCCAGACCAGGATTGTGTAGAAAGTTTTATAATTGGGATTTTTATCAGCCCATCTACCACCAAGACTGTAACCTAATGTCAGGTAGATCAGTATCAAACCAATAATAGCCGCCCAGACCAGATTACTGGTCCCGAAAACGCTTCCCAGGAGGCGTGACGCGGCAAATTCTATGCCCAGTGTTGTCATACCAGATATGAAAACTGTCAGGTATAAATAACGTTTCATGAGTTGGAACCGGATGAGTTTTACTCAGCGCCCAGCAGGAAGTTGATAGCGATAGCTGCCAGACCGGCCAGCAGGGTCTTGATACCGTAGCCGATCAAGCCCTTCTCAGACACTTTTCCCAGGAACATACCCAGGGCAAATAAACATAATAGAGCTAATCCGCCTGCCAGGGCATAACTCAGGACTGGATTTTGGATTAATGATCTCAAAAACAGTGGAGTCAGAACGATCAATGCTGCCAGGGCTGGAGCAACTCCATCAACAACAGACACAACGATCGCGGCAAATCGGGATGCTCTCCCAATCGATGTCTCACTTTGGTCGATCAAAGAAATTTTTTGTAAATCCGCTAGTTCCCGCTGCCGTTCAGCGGTTTCAGTCAGGTAAGCGCCCCATAAACCCGAGATCCCCATGGCAATAGATGTGGCTATGCCTGTTCGGATGGGGATGGAAAGATCACGCACTCCAGCAAGGTAATTGCCAGCCAGCACGCCGATTGTGGTTAATACACCATCAAAGGCATTCATGGCAAAATAACGCCTGGCAATTTCTGCGATACCGGCGATCTGGTTATAGTTTTGAATTTCTTCCAGGAATTCAGCTATGGATTTCCAACGTAAACGATTATTATTCATTAACGGTCTTGATGGGTTTCAACTTCTTCAACGGTCCTCTTTCCAGCAGCTACTTCGTCAATCGAATGAACAGCTCCCCCATTCTCAACAATCATGTCATGCAAATCTTGGTAGGATAATTGTTCTCCCTCGACAGTGATCTTTGCATTCTCTACATGATGGTCAATTTCGTAAATCGTGATGTTAACACCTTCCACACCACCAAGGGTGGAAATTTTCCGCACCAAATCAACAATATTGGGTTCCAAGGGTTTTAATACATCCAGTACAATTCGCCTTAAGTTGCCCATTTCTTTCTCTATCCTCCACGGTAGGGGCTAATTTCTAGTTACCAGAAAATATCTATAAATTACTATCCGGATGAACAAATCTTACAAATTCTACCATATCCAGGGAAAATAAATCGTTTACTGATATCAAATAAATCACTCATAATCAGCAAGAATTTTCCATGACCTAATTCTTGGCACTAGCCCCTGCTCCAACAATCCTGTATAATAATCGGGATGAAGAAGAACAATAAATGGCTGTATTTTGATAACTTTTCAGCACCGGCCGCTGCTATTCAGGCGGCTGCCGTAATCGGCTGCGCAGCCGCCTCAGATACATCATCAGAGCCGGGCAGCACAATGCTAGATTGATTGGCTTGTGATAAATTGATTCAAGATCTCGCCCGGACAGCAGCATTGTCCGGGTTTTGATTTATTAATAGTAAACGAAGGGAAAATATGGGTAAAAAACCAAAAACCGGTACCGAAATCAGACAATCATATATCGATTTCTTTGTTGGTAAAAAACATAACTTTGTGCGCTCTTCCTCACTGGTTCCTGGGGGAGATGCCACCTTGTTATTTACCAATGCGGGGATGGTCCAGTTCAAGGATGTCTTCCTGGGAACGGATCAACGTGATTATCAACGAGCCACCAATTCCCAAAAATGCATGCGTGTGGCCGGCAAGCATAATGATCTGGAAGATGTCGGACAGGATGATACCCACCACACCTTTTTTGAGATGATGGGCAACTGGTCCTTTGGCGATTATTACAAAAAAGAAGCCATCGCTTATGCCTGGGAGCTGCTGACCGAGGAGTGGGAACTGCCAAAAGAACGCCTCTATGCGACAGTTTTCAAGGATGAATTAGGCCAGATCCCAACCGATGATGAAGCAGTCAAATACTGGGAGGAACAACCCGGATTTTCAATGGACCGGCTCTTTTACCTGGGAAGAAAGGAAAATTTCTGGGAAATGGGCGATACAGGTCCCTGTGGACCCTGTTAGAT
>Ga0209345_10004721_pt1 | contig 13003 bp, 15 predicted proteins | sample Cruoilmetagenom7_FD_187294 | JGI IMG/M metagenome (GOLD analysis project Ga0209345, IMG submission 187294) | Oil polluted marine microbial communities from Coal Oil Point, Santa Barbara, California, USA - Sample 7 (SPAdes) (version 2) | ecosystem: Environmental > Aquatic > Marine > Oil seeps ...
ATTGGCGCGCCTATGTGCTCGAGGATGCCAGCACCAAGGGGCTGGGCCCCTTTCAATGGGCCGGTGCCGCCGTTGCCGCGATGGATCGCTGGGGGGCCGACCGGATGGTGGCCGAAGTGAACCAGGGCGGCGACATGATCGAAAGCCTGATCCGGCAGATCGACCCGCTCGTGCCATTCCGCAAGCTGCACGCGTCACGCGGCAAGGCGGCGCGGGCGGAGCCGGTCGCGGCACTTTATGAGCAGGGACGGGTGTTTCATCACGGCGATCTGGGCGATCTGGAGGATCAGATGTGCGCGATGACGGTGCAGGGCTATGCCGGCAAGGGCAGTCCCGACCGGCTGGATGCGCTGGTCTGGGCCTTGCATGAACTGATCATCACGCCGTCGGGGAATTGGCGACACCCCAGGGTGCGCGCGCTCTGATCCGGAATTGTTAATCTTTTCGTCAGATTGTCTGCACATGGGTTCGAACAGCCCTCGCCTTGCAAAAAGGCGAGGGCGCACCGACCCGGCGGGGCAGCGGGCCGGTTCAAGGAGCACGACATGGTTTTTCAATTTCTCAAGCGCGGCGCGGCCGAGGCAGTGCCCGCGCAGAAGGCCAGCGCGGCGGGTCCGGTTCTGGCCTTTCAGGGCGCAGGCCGCGTGGTCTGGAGCCCGCGTGACACGGCTTCCCTGACGCGCGCAGGCTATACCGGCAACCCGGTCGGCTTTCGCTGCGTCAAACTGCTGGCCGAGGCGGCAGCCGCCCTCCCGCTGGTGCTGCAAGGCGCGGGGCAACGCTATGAGGCGCATCCCGTTCTGGCCCTGCTGGGCAATCCCAACCCCGCACAGGGCCGCGCCGAACTGCTCGAGGCGCTTTATGCGCAGCTTCTGCTGACCGGGAACGGCTATCTGGAACTGGTCACGGACGATCTGGGCGCTTTCGCCGAACTGCATGTGCTGCGTTCGGACCGGATGAGCCTGATCCCCGGCGCGGATGGCTGGCCGGTCGCCTATGACTACACCGTCAGTGGGCGCAAGCACCGGTTCGATGTCAACGGCCCCCTGACCCCGATCTGCCATGTCAAAAGCTTTCACCCGCAGGACGACCATTACGGCTTTTCGCCGATGCAGGCGGCGGCCCAGGCGGTGGATGTGCATAACGCGGCCAGCCGCTGGTCAAAAGCCTTGCTCGACAACGCGGCGCGCCCGTCCGGGGCGATCGTCTATCGCGGGGCCGAAGGTCAGGGCAGTCTGAGCACCGATCAATATGACCGGCTGGTCGCCGAGATGGAAAGCCACCATCAGGGCGCGCGCAATGCGGGCCGTCCGATGCTGCTGGAAGGCGGACTGGACTGGAAACCGATGGGCTTTTCGCCGTCGGACATGGAATTCCAGCAGACCAAGGAAAGCGCCGCGCGCGAAATCGCGCTCGCCTTCGGTGTCCCGCCGATGCTGCTGGGCATTCCGGGTGACGCGACCTTTGCGAACTACCAGGAAGCCAACCGCGCGCTCTACCGTCTGACCGTGCTGCCCATGGCGACGCGGGTGGTGGCAAGCCTCGCCGAATGGCTCTCGCGTTTCACCGGCGAAACGCTGGACCTGCGCCCCGATCTGGATCAGGTGCCCGCGCTGGCCATTGAACGCGAGTCGCAGTGGCGGCGCGTGGCCGAGGCCGATTTCCTGACAGATGCCGAGAAACGTGCGCTTCTCGGGCTTCCGGTGCTGCCGATGGCCGGGCATGACGCGGCGGAGGCAGAGGCATGAACGACCCGCGCGCAGCCCCGCGCGAGGCGGGGCGCTACGGGTTCGAGGCATTCGATTGCGCCCCGGCCCTGCGGCTTGAAGCACACGAGCGGGTTTCGACCCTGCATTTCGAGGGGCTGAACCGGCGCGCCGAGAAACTGGAAGCGCAGATCGAAAAGCTGGAGAAACGGTTGTGGCTGGCCGTCTACGGCGTGGTCGCCGTGGTCCTGGCGCAGGCGTTCCAGTCAATTCTGTTCGCGGTCCCCCCGGGGGTGTTGCCATGAGAGGAGAGGCGATGGAGACGGGACTGGAACACAAGTTCTGCCGGCCCGAGGCGGCCCTGCATCTGACACAGGATGGGGCAGGGCTGGTGATCGAAGGCTATGCAAGCCTCTTCGGTGCGCCCGATCAGGGCGGCGATGTGGTGGCGCGCGGCGCTTATGCCGCCAGCCTCAAGGCGATGGCGGCCGAGGGGCGGCGGGTCAGGATGCTCTGGCAGCACGACCCCGCGCAACCCATCGGCATCTGGGACGAGGTGGCCGAGGATGCGCGCGGCCTGCGCGTCAAGGGGCGGCTTCTCGACTCTGTGGCGCGCGGGCGCGAGGCGGCGGCGCTGATCGCGGCAGGGGCCATCGAGGGGCTCTCCATCGGCTATCGCACGATCCGCGCGAACAGGACGGAAAGGGGCCAGCGCCTTCTGACCGAGCTGGAGCTGTGGGAGGTCTCGCTCGTGACCTTCCCGATGCTGCCTGCCGCCCGCGTCGCGGCCAAGGCGGACCCGCAGCCAGAGCAGGCTCTGCGCGACCTGACCGCCCTGTTCGAAACCGGACGCGGGATTCTGACCCGCGACATGCCGGACCGCAACAAGCCCACCGGAGCCTGATCCGCCCGCATCATCCAACCACAGGAGAATGACACGATGACATCCGAGAGGAATTCTCGGGCCGGGGAAGGTCTGTCCGACGACCTCTCGCCCGCCGCCGAACTGAAAACCGCCGTCGCGGGATTCATGCAAGATCTCAAGGGCTTTCGGGCCGATATTCACACCCGTTTTCAACAGCAGGAAGAGCGACTGACCATGCTTGATCAAAAATCCTACGCGCCGCGTGTCCAGCAGACCGCGCGCCCCCACCTCTCCGCCCGCACCGATGTCGAAGCACCCCATCAGAAGGCCTTTGCCGCCTATCTCCGCTCCGGCGACGATGACGGGCTGCGCGGTCTGGTGCTTGAAGGCAAGGCCATGAACAGCGCCGTGGCGGGGGATGGCGGCTATCTGGTCGATCCCGAAACCGCGCAGCGCATCCGCTCGGTCCTGACCTCCGGCGCGTCGCTGCGCGCCATCGCCAATGTCGTGCAGGTCGAGGCCACGTCCTATGACGTGCTGGTCGATCACTCCGACATCGGCCATGGCTGGGCCACCGAGTCCGGCGGCACGGTGGAAACCGGCACGCCCGTCATCGACCGCATCACCATCCCGCTGCATGAACTCAGCGCCTTGCCCAAGGCCAGCCAGCGCCTTCTGGATGACAGCGCCTTTGATCTGGAAGGCTGGCTCGCGGGCCGCATCGCCGACCGTTTCGCCCGGGCCGAGACTGCCGCCTTCGTCAGCGGCAACGGCATCGACAAGCCGCGCGGGTTTCTGACCCATGCCACGGTGGACAACGATGTCTGGACCTGGGGCAACCTCGGCACGGTGCCTACCGGCGCGGACGGGGCCTTCGACGGGGCCGATGCCATCGTCGATCTGGTCTATGCGCTGGGGGCGGCCTACCGCGCCGGGGCGGTCTTCGTGATGAACTCGAAAACCGCAGGTGCCGTGCGCAAGATGAAGGATAACGACGGCCGCTTCCTGTGGTCCGACGGTCTGGCGGCGGCGGAACCGGCGCGCCTGCTGGGATATCCGGTCCTCATCGCGGAAGACATGCCCGACATCGCCAGCGGTGCCCATGCCATCGCCTTCGGCGACTTCGGTGCAGGCTACACCATTGCCGAACGCCCCGACCTGCGGGTGCTGCGCGACCCGTTCAGCGCCAAGCCGCATGTCCTGTTCTATGCCACCAAACGCGTCGGCGGCGACGTCAGCGACTTCGCCGCGATCAAGCTGCTGCGCTTCGCCACCGCCTGACGCCCCGCCATCGGAAGGTCGGGCAACCGGCCTTTCGCCGCGCGCGCCACGGCCTTGACCGCGGTGTCCTGCTGCTCCCCCGTCCGGGCGCTGCTGGTGGCGCGCGCACCCTTGTCCTGCGGGGCCGGGGACGCGGCAAGAATTGATGTGCCGGACAAATCGGAGACATTCCATGATGTTGACAGAAGACACCACGTTGCCCGCGCCACCGCTGCCTTTGGCGGCCTTCAAGGCGCATCTGCATCTGGGCACGGGGTTCACCGAGGCCGGGTTGCAGGACGATCTGCTGACAGGCTTTCTGCGCGCCGCCATCGCCGCCATCGAGGCGCGCATCGGCAAGCTGCTGCTCGAGCGGGCTTTCACGCTGGAACTGCCCCGCTGGGCCGATCCCACGGGCCAACCTCTGCCGGTCGCCCCCGTGGTCGAGATCACGAGCCTTGCGCTGCGCGATCCGGCGGGGGTGGAAAGCGCCGTCACACCCATACGCTGGCGACTGGAGCGGGACATGCAGCGCCCCTGCCTGCGCGCGGCGGGTGGCGTGCTGCCCGCGATCCCCGCAGGTGGCAACGCGGTGCTGCGCTTTCGCGCGGGCCTTTCCCCCGACTGGGCGGGCCTGCCCGCCGATCTGGTGCAGGCCGTGCTCATGCTCGCCGCGCATTTCTACGAATACCGGCAGGAAACGGGTCTCGGCAGCGGCTGCATGCCCTTTGGCGTCACCAGCCTGATCGAACGCTACCGCAGCCTGCGCCTGACCATGGGCGGGCCCGCCCCGCATGGTGCCGCATGAGACTGCCGCACCTGCGCCGCCGTCTGGTTCTGGAGGCCCCGGAACGTCTGCCCGATGGGGCGGGCGGCTTTTCCGAGACATGGCTGAGCATCGGCGAGGTCTGGGCCGAGGTCACACCCCTGTCGGGCCGTGAAGTCGCCTCGGGCGGCGGCGTCCTGTCGCAAAGTGCCCAACGCATCGTGTTGCGCGCCGCCCCCGAGGGGTCCTCCATGCGCCCCCGTCCGGATCAGCGCCTGCGCGAGGGGGCGCGGATCTTCACCATCCTGGCCGTCACCGAACGCGACCAGAATGGCCGTTTCCTGACCTGCATCACCCGCGAGGAGGTGGCCCCATGAGCTATGCTGCGGCTGCCGCCCTCCAAGAGGCCGTCTTTGCCCATCTGGGCGCCGATCCCGCCGTGACCGCGATCCTTGGCGGCGCGATCCATGATGCCCTCCCCGCAGGGCCGGTCCCGCCGCTCTACCTCAGCCTCGGACCCGAGGTGGCGCGCGACCGCTCGGACGGATCGGCCCACGCGGCGGAACATGAGATCACCCTGTCGGTCGTGGCCGATGCGGCGGGCTTTCATCTGGCGAAAACCGCAGCGGCGGCGGTCTGCGACGCGCTGGCAAGCCCGGAGCTCACGCTCTCACGCGGGCGTCTCATCTCGCTGCACTTCATCCGCGCCACCGCCAGACGCGACGGCGGGGGCCAGCGCCGCAGGATCGACCTGACCTTCCGCGCGCGGCTTGACGACATCTGAAACGCAATCACAACAAAGGGGGTCGCCATGGGTGCCCAGAACGGCAAGGATCTTTTGGTCAAGGTGGACCTCACCGGCGACGGTCAGTTCGCCACACTGGCGGGGCTGCGCGCCACGCGGGTCAGTTTCAACGCGGAAAGCGTGGATGTGACCACATTGGAAAGCCAGGGCGGCTGGCGCGAGCTTCTGGCAGGCGCGGGCGTCAAATCCGCCGGGATCAGCGGCTCGGGCGTGTTCCGCGATGCCGCCAGCGACGAACGCGCGCGCCAGATATTCTTCGACGGCGAAACCCCGCTGTTTCAGATCGTGATCCCCGACTTCGGCATCGTCGAAGGCGCGTTCCAGCTCACCAGCGTCGAATACGCCGGCAGCCACAATGGCGAGGCGACCTATGAGGTGGCCCTCGCCTCCGCGGGCGCGCTTGTCTTCACGGCGCTCTGACATGGCGAACCCCTGGACCGGCAGGGTGGCTCTGGTGATCGACGGGCAACCCCATGTGCTCAAGCTGACGCTGGGCGCCCTGGCCGAGCTTGAGGCCGGGCTGGGCGACGACAGCCTCGTGGCACTGGTCACGCGGTTCGAGGGCGGCGGCTATTCCAGCCGCGACGTGCTCGCGCTGATCGTGGCGGGGTTGCGCGGCGGCGGGTGGCGCGGCACGGCGGCCGATCTGATCGCCGCCGAGGTGGAAGGCGGCCCGCTCGCCGCCGCTCGCGCGGCCGCACAGCTTCTGGTGCGCGCCTTTACCCTGCCTGAGGGTGAGGCCGCGTCATGAGCCATCTCGACTGGCCCGGATTGATGCGGGCGGGGCTGCGCGGATTGCGCCTGAGCCCCGCCCGGTTCTGGGCGCTGACACCTGCGGAACTGGCCCTGATGCTGGGGCAGGGCGCAGGGACGGCACCCTTGGGGCGCACGGGGCTGGACCGGCTGATGCAGGCTTTCCCCGACAGGATGAAAGGATCACAGGATGACTGATTTTGATACGGCGGCCAGCCTGCAAGAGCAGGTCACGGCCCTCGATGCATCTTTCGGCGCAGCGGCCCAGGTCGCAGGCGCCTTCGATGGCGAATTGCAGCGGATGCGCCGCGCCCTGGCCGACACGGGACGCGACATGGCCACGCTGGAACGCGGCTTCTCGGGTGGCCTGCGCCGGGCCTTTGACGGCGTGGCCTTCGACGGGATGAAACTGTCCGATGCCCTCAAGACGGTGGCGACCTCCATGGTCAACACCACCTATCAATCCGCCCTCAAACCCGTCACCGACCATTTCGGCGGGCTTCTGTCCAAAGGCGTCGGCGCACTCGTGGGGGGTGTCTTGCCCTTCGCCAATGGCGGCAGCTTCGCCCAGGGCCGCGTCATGCCTTTCGCCGCAGGCGACATCGTCACCAGCCCCACCACCTTTCCGATGCGCGGCGGCACGGGCCTCATGGGCGAGGCGGGGCCAGAGGCGATCATGCCCTTGGCGCGCGGCCCCGATGGCAAGCTGGGCGTGCGCGGCGGCGGCGGCGGCGCTGTGAATGTGGTCATCAACATCCAGACCCCCGACGTGGCGGGGTTTGAGCGCTCGCAATCCCAGATCGCGGCGCAGATGGGCCGCCTGCTGGGTCAGGGCCAGCGCAACCGCTGAACAACAAGGGATCACGGATATGAGCTTTCACGAAGTGCGGTTTCCCGCGAACCTGAGTTTCGGATCGCTGGGCGGGCCGGAGCGGCGCACGGATATCGTCACCCTCGCCAACGGCTATGAGGAGCGCAACACCCCATGGGCCCATTCGCGCCGCCGCTATGACGCGGGCGTCGGCCTGCGCAGCCTCGACGATGTGGAACGCCTGATCGCGTTTTTCGAGGCCCGCCGCGCCCAGATGTTCGGCTTTCGCTGGAAGGACTGGGCCGATTTCCGGTCCTGCCTGCCCTCCGCTGCGGTCGGCCCGGACGATCAGGTCATCGCCCGCGCCGACGGGGCGACCCGCGTCTTCCAGTTGATCAAGACCTATCGCTCGGGCGATCAAAGCTATGCCCGCCCCATCGCCAAGCCGGTCCTCGGCACGGTCACATTGGGCATCGAAGGCACACGGCTTTATGAAGGCGTGGATTTCGAGGTCGATCTGACCAGCGGCCGCGTGACCATGACCGAAGTGCCCACCGCAGGGCTGGAGGTGACGGCCGGTTTCGAATTCGACGTCCCCGTGCGCTTCGATACCGACCGCATCAGCACCAGCGTCGCCAGCTTCAAGGCAGGCGAGGTGCCGCGCGTCCCGGTGCTGGAGATCCGCCTGTGATCCCCGCGTTCCACACCCATCTGGCAAGCGGGCTGACCACGCTCTGCCACGCCTGGGCGGTCACGCGGCGCGACGGGGCCGTGTTCGGCTTTACCGATCATGACCTTGATCTGACCTTCGACGGGATCACCTTCCGTGCCGACAGTGGCCTCGCCGCGCGCGCGCTGCAACAGGCCACCGGCCTCTCGGTCGACAACACCGAGGCGCTTGGCCTGCTCAGCGATACCGCCATCTCCGACGCGGATATCGAGGCGGGCCGTTTCGACGATGCCGAGGTGCGCTGCTGGCGCGTCAACTGGGCCGACCCCGCGCAGCGCCTGCTCCAGTTTCGCGGCCATATCGGCGAGATGCGCCGCACGGGCGCCGCCTTCACCGCCGAATTGCGCGGCTTGACCGAGGCGTTGAACCGCCCCCTGGGCCGCATCTATCAAAAGCCCTGCACCGCCGTTCTGGGCGATGCCGCCTGCCGGGTCGATCTGACCGGGCCGGACCACCGGCTGACCCTCGCCGTTTTGACCATCACCGATGGCCGCGTGCTGCGCCTGTCAGGCACAGATACACAAGGAACAGGCTCACAAGGCACAGGCTGGTTCCGGCGCGGGCGTCTGGCTGTCCAGGACGGCGCGGCCAGCGGCCTCTCCGGCACCATCAAGCGCGACACCCTGCAAGGCGCTCTGCGCGAGGTCGAACTCTGGGAGCCGCTGCGCGCCGCCCTGATCCCCGGCGACACCGTCATGCTGACAGCGGGCTGCGACAAACGCTTCGACACCTGCCGCGTCAAATTCGGCAATCTTGTCAATTTCCAGGGCTTTCCCGACCTGCCCGGCGATGGCTGGATGCTGCGCGATCCCGCCGCCTCCGGCACCCTGTCGGGCGGCAGCCGCCGATGATCGCTGCGACAGACAACCGGATCGTCACGGCGGCGCGGGGCTGGATCGGCACACCCTACCGGCATCAGGCCTCGCTGCAAGGGGTGGGATGCGACTGTCTGGGCCTGATCCGTGGTCTCTGGCGCGAACTCGTCGGCCCCGAGCCGGAAGCCGCGCCACCCTACACCCCCGACTGGTCGGAACCACAGGGGCAGGAATGGCTCTGGCAGGCGCTGACCCGGCATTTTCACACCCCCGCAACGGCCCCGCAACCCGGCGACGTGCTCCTGTTCCGCATGCGCGCAGGGACGGTCGCCAAACATCTGGGCATCCTGACGGCCACCCCGGCAGGCCCCGGCCTCATCCACGCCTATTCCGGTCACGGGGTGGTCGAAAGCGCGCTGGGGCCAGCCTGGCAGCGGCGCATCGCGGCACGGTTCGCATTTCCTGAAAGGGTCCGGTAATGGCAACGATACTTCTGTCCGCCGCAGGTGCCGCCATCGGCGGCTCGATCGGGGGCACCGCACTGGGCCTGTCGATGGTGGCCGTGGGGCGGCTTGTGGGCGCCACCGTGGGCCGCGCCATCGACCAGCGCCTTCTGGGCCAGGGCGCGCAAGCCGTCGAGACAGGCCGCGTGGACCGCTTCCGCCTCACCGGATCGGGCGAGGGCGAGGCGATCGCTCAGGTCTATGGCCGCATGCGGATCGGCGGCCATGTGATCTGGGCCTCGGACTTCAACGAGAATGTCACCGTCACCCGCACCGGCGGCGGCAAGGGCCAGCCCCGCGTGACGCAGACCAGCTACAGCTATTCCATCAGCCTTGCCATTGCGCTCTGCGAAGGCGTGATCGCGGGCGTCCCGCGCATCTGGGCCGACGGTACCGAAGTGTCCGTGCGCGATCTGAACATGCGCGTCTATCGCGGCGACGCCGACCAACGCCCCGATCCAAGGATCGAAGCGGTCGAGGGCGCGGGACAGGTGCCCGCCTATCGCGGCACCGCCTATGTGGTCTTCGAGGATCTGCCCCTCGCGCGCTTCGGCAACCGCGTCCCCCAGTTCGAATTCGAGGTGCTGCGCCCCGACCAACGCGGCGCAGGCCACACGGACCCCGATCCCGCCCATCTGGTGCGCGGCGTGGCGATGATGCCCGGCAGCGGCGAATATGCGCTGGCCGATACGCCCGTCAGCTATCTCTACGGTCCGGGGCAGGGGCGCCGCGCGAATATCAACTCCCCCTCCGGTCAGCCCGACATCGTCACCTCCATCGACCGCCTCCGGATCGAGGCACCGGACTGCCGCGCCACATCGCTGATCGTCAGTTGGTTCGGCGACGATCTGCGCTGCGGCGACTGCACGATCCGGCCCAAGGTGGAACAGGCGCAGGTGGACGGCGCTGAAATGCCCTGGCGCGTCAGCGACCTGACCCGCACGCAGGCCCAGATCATCGCCCGGTTGGAGAGCCGCCCCGTCTATGGCGGCACGCCCACCGACGCTGCGGTCATCGGCGCGATCCGCAGACTGGCCGCCGAAGGGCAGGCGGTGATGGTCTACCCCTTCATCCTGATGGATCAACTGGCAGGCAACAACCGCCCCGATCCATGGTCCGATGCCACCAGCCAGCCCATCCTGCCCTGGCGTGGCCGCATCACCGCCTCCCGCGCACCGGGCCGCGACGGCTCCCCCGATGGCACCCCGGCCATGGAGACCGAAGTGGCCGCCTTCTTCGGCACGGCGACAGCGGCGCATTTCACCATCACACCGGGTCAGGTCGGCTACAGCGGCCCGCAGGAATGGCGCTACAACCGTTTCATCCTGCATCATGCCGCCCTTTGCGCGGCGGCAGGTGGAGTGGACAGCTTCTGCATCGGCTCGGAAATGCGCGGCCTGACGCAACTCCGTGGCCCCGCCAACAGCTTTCCCGCCGTGGCGGCGCTGCGCGCGCTGGCCGCGCAGGTCCGCGCCATCCTTGGCCCCAACGTCAAGATCGGCTACGCCGCCGACTGGTCCGAATATTTCGGCTACCAGCCCGCCGACGGCAGCAATGACCGCTTCTTCCACCTCGACCCGCTCTGGTCCGACGCCAATATCAACTTCGTAGGCATCGACAACTACATGCCGCTCTCCGACTGGCGCGACGGGCGCGACCATATCGACGCCCCCGCGCGCAGCATCTACAACCCGGCCTATCTGCGCGCCAATATCGAAGGCGGCGAAGGCCTCGACTGGTTCTACCACTCGCCCGAGGCCCGCGCCGCCCAGATCCGCACCCCCATCACCGATGACACCCATCAGGAACCGTGGATCTGGCGCTACAAGGACATCCGCAGCTGGTGGTCCAATGCCCATCACGAGCGTGTGGACGGCCAGCGCAGCCCCACACCCACCGCATGGGTGCCGCAGTCCAAACCGATCTGGTTCACCGAACTGGGCTGTCCGGCGGTGGACAAGGGGACCAACCAGCCCAACGTGTTCCTCGACCCGAAATCCTCGGAATCATTCGTGCCCCACTTCTCCAACGGCCAGCAGGACGAGGTGATCCAGATGCAATACCTGCGCGCCATGCTGGGCCATTGGCGCGCGCCGGAAAACAACCCGGTCTCGCCGCTCTACGGCGCACCGATGCTGGACATGTCGCGCGCCTTCGTCTGGGCCTGGGATGCGCGGCCCTATCCGTTCTTCCCGGCCAACGCGACGCTCTGGGCGGATGCCGCGAATTACGCGCGCGGCCATTGGGTGACGGGGCGGCTCTCCTCCCGCTCGCTTGCCTCGGTCGTGGATGAAATCTGCGCCCGCGCCGGCGTCACGGATCAGGACACCAGCCAGTTACACGGGATCGTGCGCGGCTATGTGCTCACGCAAGTGTCCGACGCCCGTGCCGCCCTGCAACCCTTGATGCTGGCCTATGGCTTCGACGCGGTCGAACGGGACGGGCGTCTGCACTTCATCATGCGCCGCGACGGCGTGGCGCAGACCATTGCGCCCGACACCCTTGCCGATCTGCCCGACAGCCCGCCCCATCCGCAGCACAGCCGCGCGGCCGAGGCCGAGATGACAGGCCGCATTCGCCTGCGTTTCCTGCGCGCCGATCCCGACTATACCCCCGTCGCCGAAGAGGCGATCCTGCCGGACGAGGCGACCCATGCCGTCGCCGCCTCGGAAATCCCGCTGCTGCTGACCCGCGCCGAAGGCCGACAGATCGCCGAACGCTGGCTGGCCGAGGCGCGTCTGGCCCGCGACAGCCTGCGTCTGGCCCTGGCGCCGTCGCAACTGTATCTGGGGGCAGGGGATCTGCTGACGCTCGATGGGGACACGACAGGCGCGCAATACCGCATCGACCGGGTCGAGATCGGCAGCGGTCAACTGATCGAGGCGGTGCGCGTCGATCCCTCCATCCACCAGCCCGCCGCGATGGAGGACGAGACCGCGCCCGTTCCCGCCTTCATCGCGCCGATGCCGGTGCTGGCCCTGTTTCTGGACCTGCCCCTGATGACCGGCGACGAGGTGCCCCACGCCCCGCATCTGGCCGTCACCGCCGATCCCTGGCCGGGGGCTGCGGCGCTCTATGCGGCACCCACGAGGGATGGGTTCACCCTCAACCGGGTGGTGCAGCGCCGCGCGATCATCGGCCTCACGCAATCCCCGCTGGCCGCCGGACAGCCGGGCCTGCTGGACCGCCGCGCCACGGTGACGGTGCGGCTGACCTCGGGCGCGCTCTCCTCCATCGACCTGCCCACGCTGCTGGCGGGCGGCAACCTTGCGGCCATTGGCGATGGCACGCCCGACCGCTGGGAACTGGTGCAATTCGCCACCGCCACGCTGGTGGCCCCGGATACCTATCAACTGGGCCTGCTCCTGCGCGGACAGCTTGGAACCGATGCCGTCATGCCCGGTGTCTGGGCCGAGGGCAGCTATTTCGTCCTGCTCGACGGCACGCCCGAACAGATCGACCTGCCCACCAGCGCCCGTGGCCTGACACGGCACTACCGCGTGGGCCCTGCCGCGCGCAGCTTCGACGATCCGTCCTTCACCGCGCTGGAACAGGCCTTCGACGGCACGGGTCTGAAACCCCTCGCGCCCGTGCATCTGCGCGCCACACCCCGCCCGGACGGATCGCTGGACGTGACATGGACCCGCCGGGGCCGGATCGACGCCGACAGCTGGAACGGCACCGACATCCCCCTGGCCGAGGAGGCCGAGGTCTATCTGCTCCGCATCCTGCAAGGCACCCAGTTGCGCCGCGAGGAAACCGTCCAGACCCCGCACTGGACCTACACCACCGCCGCGCAACAGGCCGATGGCGTGGTCGGCGCTTACCGGATCGAAGTGGCGCAGATCTCAGCCCGCGTCGGTCCCGGCTTCCGCGCTGCCCTGACCGTCACCACCTGATGCGCCCCGTCATGCACGGCGACCTGACAGCGCTCGCGCGGCACCTCATGGCCCTGCCCGCCGCGCAACGCCCCGCCGGTTGCGCGCGAC
>Ga0209345_10004722_pt1 | contig 13002 bp, 14 predicted proteins | sample Cruoilmetagenom7_FD_187294 | JGI IMG/M metagenome (GOLD analysis project Ga0209345, IMG submission 187294) | Oil polluted marine microbial communities from Coal Oil Point, Santa Barbara, California, USA - Sample 7 (SPAdes) (version 2) | ecosystem: Environmental > Aquatic > Marine > Oil seeps ...
GTTGGATCTCGGGAAAAAGTTGGAATGATCTTAATCATAAGGTGTGGATAGATGGTGACGATGTCACTGACGGCCTTATGGACGTTAGGAGATCAACTTCTTCGTATCGGGAAGGTAATGGATGTTCGAATTACCGGATGCTTCACGGCATTTTACCAATGCTTGAGCCGTATGAGGTGAAAGTCTCACGTACGGTTCTTAGGGGACTTGGGACTGGCAAGAGTCCCCGGTTACCCGACACACCGGTGCCGGTCAGCACCGAGATTCGAACAAAACAAAGATAAAGGCCTAAAAGTAGCGTAGCTGCATTTTACCGCAATCTGGTTATAATTAACTAATAATATTAAATAAATTCAATAAACATTTCCGAAAATTTTTAAGGGTACACATTTCCGAATAATTCAAAAAGTTCTATTTTGAATAGATAAACGGTATTTATCAAACAGGAAATTTACTTATAACTTCATCATATTTTTCCTGAGCTTCATTTATCGAAAGTTTTGAATACACTTCCAACGATTGCCTTGTTGAATGTCCTGAATAAGGCTGTATGAATGAATCATCAATCCCTTGTTTTTTTAACCAGGTCAAAAGGAAATATCTAAGACGATGAGGGGAAATATTTCTCTCAATTCCTGCATCCTTGACATATTTAGTAAGTATTTTTCGTATTCCGCGATCCGTATATTTTTTTTTCCATGAAGATTCAAAAAGGTATTCTGCATTCTGTTTTCGCATATTGTTTGCGTGCATAGCCAAAACCTCCCTGAATGAGGCAGGAAACGGCACAATCCTGTCCTTTTTGCCCTTTCCTAAATTGATCCGTATCTGATATCGATCATAATCTACGTCCGTTAGTTTTAGATTGACCAGCTCGCTGACCCGTATCCCCGTATAAAGAAATGTTTTAATAATCACCATATTGCTAAAGTTTTGAGATTTCCAGACAGCTTTATAATATCGTTCTATTTCGGGGTCTGAAGCCCAATGGAACCAAAACGTACGCTAAGGAATAATGAGTAAAGCGACTTTCGATTTTTGGGGTTCCGATAGCAACGGAACAATTTTGGCGTTAAGAGAATCCACCAACAAAGGCCCAGTGAAAACATAGCTGGGCCTCTATGAAAGGCTTTAGAATCAAAAATTAATTAAACCGGTTATTTGCTAATAAACTTTTATTTCAAAGGGAATTACAATAAATTTAAAGTCCAACGCGGCTTCAAATTTGCATTCCCAAAATATGAATGAGACAATAATAGGCACCAATTAAAAGAAAAAGCAGGCCGGTGATTTTTCTGGCCCATTTTTCAAATATAATAACCCGGTTATATGCCTGTGCTACTCTATTGGCACCCATTGATAATAAAATAGCGAACAAAAATACAGGAAGGGCAGTCGCGACGCCATAAAAACCGGGAAGTAACAAACCAGACTGATGTTTTAAGGCAAGTGGAAGGAGTGAACCAAAAAAAAGAGCGGCTGATGTTGGACAAAATGAAAGGGCAAAAATAATCCCCAAAAAGCCTGCTCCCCATATCCCCAAAGCATCTGCTTTTTTTTGAAGCGATTCGGTAATTCCAGCTCCGCCTATATTTAAAGAGATGATTTCAAGAAGAAATAATCCGACCAAAATCAAAATCGGTCCGAGAAACATATTCATATGCTTTTGAAGCATATGAGATACCAATGGGGTAGAAAGCATACTGGAAACAAGAATAGCACCCAAAGTCACATATGTAAGCATCCTGCCAACGGTATAAAGAATCCCGGCAGTAAATACACTCGAAGGGCTGTCCACCCTCCTTCCAACATATGAAATGGCAGCAATATTTGTGGCAAGAGGACATGGGCTAATCGATGTCAGAATACCAAGCCATAATGCTGAAGAAAGAGCCATGAAGTATTCCACTATCAATTTTCTCCTTTCATCACAGAATGGATTTCTTTTTGAACATAACTAATAAAGGAAGTGTCATTTTTTACAAGTTCCCAAACTCTATCGAGCCGTTTCCAATTGTTTTCTTTACCATTTTTTAAATTTGAAACAACAACGGAGCGACTTAAAAGTTGATAGTCCTTTACAAAATGGCTATTTTCCGATTTGTCCAAATTTATTACGCTCAATTCCATTATACCCTTTTTAAGATCGTCAGAAAATCCATTTTCAACAGCTTTACGGGTAAGCGTTTCAATGGTTCTGCAGGTTCTGCAGCGCATATTTCCGTGAAAATAATACACAATGATTTTATTGTTTTTTTCAGATGAGGATATTTTTTTCCCTTTATCTACCTTTAGATCAGCCGCAAGAATCGGTGAACCAAAGCTAATAACGATAACAACAATCAGAATAAAATAATGATTAACTCTGCTCTTTATTTTCATTTAAAAGTTCCTTTCAATAATTTATTACTTTATGGCTCCAAAATTTTCTTAAGTTCCTTGGTAGATGGGACCTTTCCAACCACTTTAATATCACCGTCTATTACTAGAGCGGGTGTCGCCATGACACCAAGAGCCATAATTTGTTTGATATCAGTAACTTTTTCAATATCAAACTCAATACCTAATTCTTTAGCTGCTGATTCTGTAACTTTTGCCAACTTGTTACACTTCGCACAACCAGGGCCTAAAATTTGAATTTTCATTCTTGCCTCCATAAAAATAATAGTTAACAATTATTTACTAAAATTAAAAAAGTTATAACTTTTCAATACCTTGTTATTATATTACAAAATTAAAAAGATAACCGACCAGTAATATGCCACTTCCTACGACACATATAAAAACACAAATCAATTTAGGTTTAAGCACTTTTCGAAGAATCACCATTTCTGGTAATGACAAAGCAATGACACTCATCATAAACGCCAAAACGGTTCCAAGTGCCGCCCCTTTTCCGAGAAGGGCCTCCACGACTGGAATAATACCAGCGGCATTGGAATACATGGGAACTCCTATAACAACAGCAAGAGGAACAGACCACCATGTTGCTTTTCCCATGAATGACGCCATTAGGCCTTCAGGTACATACCCGTGAATTCCAGCACCGACTGCAATACCAAGAATTACATAGATCCAGACCCTTCCTATAATTTCTTTAACTGCATCCCACCCGTATATTATACGATCATTCCATGTAAGATGGGTCTCCTGTAAACTGTTTACATCTATACTGGTAGCGGTAACCCAGTCTTCAATATGGTTTTCCAAATGAAGCCTGCCGATACTCCATCCTGCCAGAATTGCAATACTCAACCCGGTTCCCATATAAATAGCCGCCACTTTCCATCCTAAAAGTCCGTAAAGAAGCCCAAGAGCGATTTCATTGACCATAGGTGCAGATATAAGAAATGAAAAAGTGACGCCAAGCGGAACCCCGGCTGTTACAAAGCCAATAAAAAGTGGAACAGCAGAACAAGAGCAAAAAGGGGTCACGACGCCTAACAGGGCTGCCAAAATATTTCCGGCAAACTCACTTTTAGCGGAAAGAATAGCCCTTGTTTTTTCAGGAGTAAAAAAACTTCTGATAATGCCCACACCAAAAACTACAATTAATAGTAACATCATAACTTTTGGAGTATCATAAAAGAAAAATTGAACAGATTCTCCTAAATGGGAACCCCTTTCAATTTTAAACAAACTGTAAGTAATGCATGAGGCTACCGCAGGAAGTTTTTTGTATATCAACCACCATAAGTATATGCATACAATGCTAAGAAGAATCCACAAGTATGCAGGTAATTTAATTTTCTCATCACTAATTTTTTTTTCCAAATTATTCCCGATGTTGTCATTTATTTCCATTGTTCCTCCAATAAAAATCAAAAACAATATTTGAACATACTTCTTGTGGTTATTTTCCCATTTTACCAAATATATATTAAAAAAAATCTAATTCAACAATTCAACCTGTGTTTTTACCTGGTCTTTAATTACCGCCTCAACACAACTCATAAAATTTAACACACAAGGAACTTTCAGCCGGTAAAAAACCTGTTTTCCCCTTTTTTCGTATTCCACAATCCCCGCTTGTTTCAAAACCGATAGATGCTTGGATATTGTAGAAAAATCAGCATCAACAGCATCTGCAAATTCACAGACGCACCGTTCTCCATCTGCAAGTTGCTCTGCCATCCACAATCGGGTAGGGTGGGCCAAAGCTTTTAAAACCTTAGCTTTTGCTTCGTACATTCTTTTTTCTTTTTGGTTCATCAGCACACCTCTTTATATGTTTATTTGGCAATATAACCAAATAAACATATAAAGATCAAGGCCTAAAAAAATATATTTCAATCAACTTCTTGTTTAAAATAAATTTTGGGTGATTTAATAAAAACGTACTAGCAGAAGAATTAACAGGAATTGCTATCTACAAAATAACCGCATAAGAATTAAAACAAATAGAAAAAATAATTATCAACTATCAACAGGCTTCGCATATTTATAGAATGTGCTTTTTGCGATTCCCAAACGCTCACATATTTTTTTTACAGACAGACTTTTATCTGCTATTAAAACCTGTGCCATTGCTTTGGTGTCTTCTGACACCGGAGGTCTCCCACCTTTCCGTCCTCTTGCTCGTGCAGATTTTAATCCGGCTTGCACGCGTTCACGAATTAAATCACGTTCAAATTCAGCTAATGCACCAAATAAATGGAAAACCAAACGACCACTCGGCGTTGTTGTGTCAATTCTTTCCGTAATAGATCGAAATCCAATTTTTTGCGTTTCCAAGTGCTTAATTGTTTCTATAAGATGTGACATTGAGCGGCCCATTCGATCCATTTTCCAAACTACTAACGTATCTTTTTTTCGACAATATTTAATAGCTTCATCCAATCCTGGTCGTTGTGTTTTTGCTCCGCTGGCAACATCGGTATATATCTTTTCGCAACCTTCAGCTGAAAGGGCATCAGTTTGTGGTTCAAGTGTTTGTTCTGGGGTAGATACTCTTGCATAACCAATCAACATAGTCCATAAACCTTCTTCTTGAAATAAATTATAGAATATGATTTATAGACCACTTTATAGACGGATATCAAGATATTTATTGTCAAATTTATTTCCATTTAGGGGCTTTCGTAAAACACATGTTTTATGGACTATTCATGAGGTTTCAATGCCAGTAAATTTTTTAACTGCTGAATACAAAGCAGGATACGGTCAATTTACAGAAGAACCGAACGAGTTGCAACTTGCAAGATACTTTCACCTTGATGAAGCTGATCAGGCCTTTGTTGCAAAACGACGAGGGGATCATAATCGATTAGGCGTTGCTCTGCAGTTAACGTCTGTTAGATTTTTAGGGATATTTTTATCAGATTTGACTCAAGTACCGGTGAATGTAAAAGAATTTGTAGCTTGGCAACTATCAATAAAGGACACTTCGATATTAATTGATTACGGTCTCCGTGGTACCACTAAAAGAGAACATACATCCCAGATAAAAAAACAATATGGCTATCATGCTTTTAAAAAGCCATGGCCTAAACAGTTAACTCAGCTGCTCTATTCTCGTTCCTGGATAAGTAATGAAAGGCCAAGCTTGATGTTTGATTTTGCGGTTGCTTGGTTAATTCAGAATAAAGTTCTCTTGCCGGGGTCTACAAAACTTATGAAAATTGTTGCAAGAATTCGTGAAAAAGCTACGAATCAATTATGGCTAAAATTATCATCTATTCCATCAACTGAACAAAAAGCAAAGTTAGAGACTCTTCTGAATGTACCGGATGGTGAGCGAATATCTCACTTTGATAATTTACGCAAAGGGCCTGTTACCATAAGTGGCCCAGCATTTATAAAGGCAGTTGAGCGCTATAATAAGTTACAAAATTTTAGTATCCAAGAACTCGATTTTTCAGGTATACCTCCTGTTCGCTTAAAAACACTTGCTCGTCATGCCGGCATGATTTCTATGTACAATGTTTCCAGAATGCCTGATGAAAAAAAAATTGCAATTTTAGTGGCATTTGCAAAAGCTTTTGAAATTATAGCTTTAGATGAGGCAATGGATGTTCTGGATCTGTTGATCACTGACATAACAAGCAAAGCAAAGAATCTTGGTAAAAAAAACCGATTACGTACTTTGAAAGACTTAGATAGATCTGCATTGGCGTTAGCTGAAATTTGTTCATTAATCCTAAATGATGACCTTCAAAGCGATGAATTAAAGACAACTGTTTTTAATAAAATATCACGGGAAAAATTATCTGAATCAATTGGAGCTATATATGATCTTACTCGACCATCTGATGACAAATTTTATGATGAAATGGTTGAACAATATGGGCGCATACGGCCAATTTTACCCACTCTTTTAAAAAACATTCCATTTGCACCTGCACCTGCAGGTGGGCCTACCATGGAAACAATAAAATATCTGGCCGAACTAAAACGATCTAATAAAAATGTTCTGGAAGCCCCACCACTTGATATAGTGTCTCAGCCATGGAAGCGATTAATTTTTAATAAAGACGGGGAAGTAACCAAACAGGGCTACACGTTGTGTTTTATCTCAAAACTACAAGATACTCTTCACCGACGTGATATTTATCTAAAAAACAGTGATCGATGGGGCGATACAAGGGCTAAATTATTAAAAGGAAAGGAATGGGAAACTCACAGGGATCAAATCTGCATGGTAATTGGTCACTCAGTCAAAGCCAAAGAAGGAATTGAAAATTTAACAGAACGAATTGATAGTACATATAAAAAAGTAGCCAATAATTTTGACAATCTCGAAAATATTCGTCTTGATAATTCAGGTAAAAACCCTGCAATAACAATAACCAATTTAGACAGCCTGGAAGCTCCACCCAGCTTGATAAAATTAAATACCCATATCACTGAATTAATACCGAAGGTTGATCTCACGGAACTTTTATTGGAAATAAATGAGCATACAGGTTTTATTGAAGCCTTTACCCATGTCAGTGAAGCAAATGCTCGTGCTGATGACCTTGATACCAGCATTTGTGCTGTTTTACTGGCAGAAGCTTGTAATATAGGGGTAGAGCCTCTTGTTAAATCTAATGTCCCGACTTTGACCCGCCATAGGTTAAACTGGGTGAAACAGAGTTATATTAGAACGGAAACTCTTATTCAGGCAAATGCCAGACTTGTAGATCATCAAGCGACTCTATCGTTAGCAAATAAATGGGGTGGTGGTGATGTTGCTTCTGCTGATGGGTTACGATTTGTTACACCGGTAAAAACTATCAATTCAGGCCCAAATAAAAAATACTTCAGATCCGGTAGAGGAATAACCTGGTATAATTTTGTATCGGATCAATACTCCGGCTTCCATGGTATCGTAATCCCCGGAACTTTAAGAGATTCTATATTTATTTTAGAAGGCTTGTTGGAGCAACAAACAGGTTTGAGTCCCAAAGAAATTATGTCTGATACAGCTGGTTCCAGCGATATGATTTTTGGGTTGTTTTGGTTGCTGGGCTATCAATTCTCACCACGCCTTGCAGATGCCGGTGAATCAAAATTTTGGCGTATCGATAAAAATGCAGACTATGGGGTTTTAAATGACTTGGCACGTGGCCATATAAATACTAATCGTATTGAGCAACACTATGATGATATGCTGAGAGTGGCTGGGTCACTTAAAATGGGAACTGTCCAGGCATCTGAACTTATTCGCTCACTACTTAAAAGTGATAAACCGTCAAACCTAGCAAAAGCTATTATTGATGCTGGCCGGATTAATAAGACATTGTACCTGCTAAATTACATTAATGATGAAGATTACCGGCGTAGGATTTTGACTCAACTTAATCGAGGGGAAGGCAGGCATAAAGTTGCTCGTGCAATATGTCATGGTCAGCGTGGCGAAATACGTAAACGATATCGTGAAGGGCAAGAAGATCAACTTGGTACTCTGGGACTGGTTACTAATGCTGTTGTATTATGGAATACCATTTATATGGAAGCAGCAATTGAGCATTTAAAAAATCAATCTTTTGAGGTCAACGATGAAGACCTAATAAGGTTGTCGCCCCTGATCACATCGCATATCAATATGCTGGGACATTATTCATTTACATTATCAAAAAGTGTTAAAAATGGTACGCTTAGGCCGTTAAACCAAAATACAGACCTTTACAATTTTTCTTAGCGTACGTTTTGGTTCCATTGGGCTTCAGACCCCGTCTTTTGTAAGTTCCTAATTTGGTGATGGGTTAAAGATGTAATTTGTTGAATAAATATTTATTTTATTTATATATCATTTACATGACATGTTATCAAAAAATTATTTGCCCAAATTGTGGCAGTGACAAAATTATGCAATCTGGATGGAACGCGCTTGGTACTCAACGTTACCGTTGCCAAAATATAGAGTGTACAACTAAAAAGTTCATGCTGAAATACCGCTACAGAGCATATAAGCATGGCATCAAAAAACAAGTTGTTGAAATGGCCATTAATGGTAGTGGTATTCGTGATACTGCCAGGGTTCTCAAAATTAACAAAAATACAGTTATTACCACTTTAAAAAAGAAAGCAGATAGAATTGCCCGAGTAAATCCCAATTGTCATACTATAAATCCAGATAAAAATATGGGAGTCAATATAAAATCGGCCTGTGAAGAGGCAGAAATAGATGAGCAGTGGTCGTTTGTGAAGAAGAAGTCTAATCAACGCTGGTTATGGTATGCCGTTGATTATGCAACCAATAAGATACTCGCCTATGTTTTTGGAAAACGTAAAGATATTGTATTTAAACAGCTAAAGCCATTGCTTGATCCCTTTGGCATAAGCCGTTACTATACTGATGATTGGGGTTCTTATGAGCGTTGCCTTGAGGCTGATAAACATAAAGTAGGCAAAAGTAATACACAAAAAATTGAACGTAAAAATCTAAATTTTAGAAACCGGATCAAACGGTTAACACGGAAAACGATCTGCTTTTCAAAGTTAGAAAAAATGCATGATATTGTCATAGGGCTATTGATTAATAAAGTTGAATTTGGTTTAGATATTCATGCTGAATTACAGCTTTAATCCATTACCACCTTCAAGATCATTTCCCTCTCTTCAGGGGAGTGCTTTCATCCTCCTCCCCCCAAATTGCCTGGACTTTTTTTTTAAGAACCAGCAAAGCAGCGGTTTCCGCTAAAGCTTTATCTTTACGGAGAAGCTCTTTTTCCAACTGATGAATGCGATTCCCCTCTTTGGATTTGCCTTTTGGTTTTTTATTGGAAACCTTTTTTTGAAGCCCTGCAAGCATCTCAAGCCGCCACTGCTTTATATTAATTTCATGGAGACCTTTACTGTGCAAAAAAGGCCCCAAGGTCGTCTTCAGACAATTGAGATCCTTCCAGGACGGCCTGCATTTTTTGTTCAGGAGCCCAGTCTTTTGGTCTTTTTGGAGTCTTTGTCATTTTCTTCTGTTCCTCTTTTAGGAACTCGTTGGTTGATTCCTGATGAAGCTCAGGCTGGACAACACTTGCATCGCGTAACCATTTGGAAAGGGTGCTTTGGCCGATGCCGATTTCCTGGGATAACGCAGTTGCTGATATTGGATTATTGCCGCTTAAACGTTGAATCATTGCTGATTTAAACTCATGTGAGTATTTCAAGTCAACCCTTTTGCGCCCCCGGAATAAATTTTAAAAAGTGGATGGTTTTGGGTGGAGCTGATGAGTGCCCATATGGGCACTCATCAGCTCCACCCAAAACCATTTTTCAAGTGACAACTATCCTGACACAGGGGGATAGTGTATACATTTGGTTTCACCACAATATTGACTGGTTAGGAGCCAAATGCTGTTTAAAGAACCACTACTGTTTATCACAACTTATATAGAGAAGTTGAATGCTGCCATCGAAACACACAGTCCCGGGCAGGAACTTTCTCGAAAACAAAGATATTGGCTCTCCTTTACCGGAGTAAGGCTTGGTCGGTTGAAAAGTATTTTGCCGCATATCCCGGAGTAGAGCAGAACCTAAATATTCGCGGCGGAGAAGAGGTCAAAATAACCGTCGGCAGTGCTCGCTTGTACCTCCACGCTCATGGAAAAAAACTATTTGTGATTGCACTCAAGTACGAGGGGGAAGATGACCAAACAGACGGGTGAATAAGGATCAAGCCGAAGCCTGATTTTGAGCCTGCTGCTAGATCATTGCCTCTTCTTTCATTCGGTTCAACTGGCCTGATTGGAAAACAAACTTTCCGCATATACTCTGTGGAGCCTGATAAAAAAGACTAAGGTTGAAGGTTTGTTGGTCCACATTGGAGCAAATCATTCTATCTGATGCACCGGATGTGCAGTTCCAAAAATTTGCAAAGGCGGTAAAAGATAATATTGTGTCACTCCATCCATCCAAAAAACATATGGTCCAACGAAATTTTGGCAGGCTTTAACCGTCGCCCTCGTTGATCTACCGCAATGCCACGTGAAAAGACGAAGAAGAAACTTTAACATCAAGGATAACATTTTATATTTCATGGTTCAACAGTAGACTTGACCCCATTTTTCTCATAACTAAAAGTTATAATGCAACATAATGTCATGATCTCCAAATTATTCCAAATTATTATGAAGTTCCAGTTTGAACCAGTTTGCTTCGGATTTGGTGACGATTCCATTTGCAAGTATAAAACTGTAGCTTTCAGAATTGTCAGATGTTGTTTGATGGTATACCTTAACTACATATCTACTACCTGATTTCTCGGAAGCAAACCTAACGATTTTACTGAACGGGAATTTGATTATCCGGCTGTTTCCTCTAACCTTTTTGAAAAAATGTAATATTATATTTACAGTTGCTTTCAGCAACCATGAAGACAAGTTCATTTTGTACGAAATCGCTTTCAACGATCTACGGTGATATAAGCATTTTTTGAAAAACCACGTTTCTTTGACAAACATAATTGTCTCAAGTTCATCAAATAGCGTAGGTACCCAAGCTGTAAAAAAGCCGATAACAAGGCAGAATACACAAAAACATAAGTAAATTCCAAAAGCTTTTTTGAAAAACAGATAGACCAACAGACAAGAACTTATTAAGAGAATAACACCAAATAAGCACCCTATGCACCAGGATTTAATACTGCTGACTATATCAGTTATCGTGGGGAATACATCTGTTAAATAAATTTTATAGCTGTCCTTGGACAAAATTTTTATGCATTTGTTTTTTGGCAACATATGTACATGGGCATCGCTCTGAATGTCTTGTTTCGATTTGATAATATCTACTATTGTACAGTCACTCTCCTTTGTACGATAGATTGGAACGATAAACTTAATATTGAAATAAGTTTTGCTTTTCCGGTCAGTATACGCTCGTAGTATCCAGCGATATGAAAAATTCCAGGCAGAATAGTCAGCTCCCCCTAGGATGTTATCACTCTCACCCTTTGTATGATATGGAATGATGAATTCAATAAAAACGACCCAATTTCCATCAATCAGTTTAATATCTGTATTCTCGAATGTTAATATGTTATCATATAAATAATGAACACCTCCACTCATGTCATCTTCTGTATATACGCTGTGTTCTACCTTTTCTTCGTTGGTTAATTGAACGTACAATTTGCTATCAAACGGGAGATTATATGGTAACACTAAATGTCCATATATCTTCCCACCGATTATACCTGGCATGGTTTTCATTCGGAATGTACTCTTAATATTCCATGGAGATGTACCTATAATAGACGGACTGATAATACCGTCCTTCCATTTTTTAAGCTCCCAAGGTCTATTCTTCGGCATCGTTTTATTAATGAAAACCATATCTATTTCAAAACTCCTAACGAATAGTGTTTTATCAATCGTCCCGTTGTAGTAACTGGGTTTTTGCTTACACGTTGATTCTCTATGGCGATTATATAAGGGACTGGATATAATTTGTAAACTTGAAAAGGTGTTTTATGTTATTTGGCCTAAAAGTAGCGTAGCTGCATTTTAGTCCAAATTTTTTATTTATTAAAAAAATTGTTAAAATTATATCTTAACTTTATCATGATTAAATGCAATATAGTTAGTATTATGATTAAATTAATTTTTTTTTAATCAGGATCGAAAATCGAAAAGCAAATATGATTTTGCCGCAAAAAGATAAAGGGGCGATGACCATAAAAAATCCAAATCACCCGGCAAAGGGAACCCGGATTACTGTTGAGCCGATCAGGAGGCTGGCAGATATTAAATCTATTAAAAAATTAATAACGGATAATCCGAGGAATCATCTTCTTTTTTTTTGGGAATTAATAACGGGCTCAGGGCAGGGGATCTTCTAAAACTGAAAATTAACGATTTCAGAAAATTAAAACCCGGCCAGTCTATCGTGATCAGGGAGAGCAAGACCGGAAAGAATAATATTTTGATGATTAACAAGACTGTGGGTGTAATTAAACATTTGGATGAAATCTTTCATAGGGTTTTATCTAATTTCAGGTACAGCAAGACTTACTGGCAATATTCCACTTCCCATTTTAAACCACCTGTAATTCCAATAATTGGGTGTTACCCAACAAAGGTACCAAACGCGACATAGGAATTTCTGAAGACCCTTTCTATGGCTGTATTTATGGGGATTTTTCTACTCCTAAACTTAATGATCTTTTAAGCTGCCATTTTTAGGGGAAGAATTCCTACAGTATCCTTGAGTTTTTCATCTGAAAAATCATACTCTCCCAGCAGGTTTATGTGCGCCCACGAGACAATTGAATGAGTGACAATGGATTTTAGTAGATTTTGCCTATCTTCCTCTGTTTTTGCCTGCTTGAGCTGTTTGGTGATCAGCGTCAATTATAATACCCGCCGAACGACAATTAAAATTCCCGAAATGTAAAACCTAAAAAAAAATGGTAAGAACATCCAAATCAAATAGAAATGGAGGTTTGGATGGTTACGGACCAGCAAGTGAGGAGGTTATTTAAATTGATTCAAACAGAAAGGGATTTCGGGATAGCGGCAATGAAAGCAGGAATGGATGAAAAAACCGCTCGCAAGTACCGCAAACAGGGCAAGTTGCCAG
>Ga0209345_10004723_pt1 | contig 13001 bp, 13 predicted proteins | sample Cruoilmetagenom7_FD_187294 | JGI IMG/M metagenome (GOLD analysis project Ga0209345, IMG submission 187294) | Oil polluted marine microbial communities from Coal Oil Point, Santa Barbara, California, USA - Sample 7 (SPAdes) (version 2) | ecosystem: Environmental > Aquatic > Marine > Oil seeps ...
CACGACGTTGAGGTGCCGTATCTCCCCCTGCTTTCGCTGAGGCCGCCTGCTTTTGGGCAGGGGCATCGGCTATTGCCGGTGGATGATCCGGGATCAACACCATGTGCAAGTCGGCGTACTCAGCTACCATCGCCAGACCTTAACCGCTGACTTTGCGGTTTCACACTGAAATTTCTACTCGTAAGGGACACTCCCAAGCCCCTGCCCTTCGCCAACATTAAGTGTCGGGCATCCCTACCTTTATCGACTGGTCTGTCGAATATGTGGCAGAGGGATGACGGACCAATGGCGGCGCATATGTATAATGGCCCACTGAAGCGTGAATCCTGCTCTAATTTATTGATTTAGAGCAAGGTTCACATCCTTGATCATCATGCGGGGATGGCGGAGGGCAATTCCAGCGAGAAAAATCTTGCTCTAGGTGGGTGATTTACAGGCTAACCGGATTTCCACGTGATATGTCCAGTTCGTAGGGCGTCGGGTGGGGCGCGATTTTCTTCAGATGGAGACGACTATGGTTCTTCTGGTGCTTGGCTTGCTGATCTTCTTCTCCATACACTTGTTGCCCATGCAGACGGACATTCGGGCAGGGCTTGTGCAACGATTTGGCAGCAATGCCTACATGATTGGATTTTCGCTAATTTCAGTGATTGGAATGGTGGTGATCATCCTAGGATATGGGAAATTGCAGGTGCTTGCCGGCAAAAACCCTGAGTTGTGGTCGCCGCCGATGTGGACGCGATCTCTTGCGCTATTGATGATGCTGCCTGCCATGATCCTGCTGGTTGCAGCTTACGTGCCCTCGCGCATCAGAATGGCGGCCAAGCATCCAATGCTACTGGCGGTCAAGCTGTGGGCCTTGGCGCACCTCCTAGCCAATGGTGATCTCGCTTCAGTGCTGCTATTTGGCAGTTTTCTCGCCTTTGCGGTGATCGACCGGATATCGATGAAGCGTCGACATGCGCCAGGCCCGCTTGGCAACCAAGCGGGTGGAATTATCGGAGATGCTGTAGCAGTTCTTGGCGGAGTGGTGCTTTACGTGGTGATGGTGGTGTTTTTACACGAGCGGCTGATTGGGGTGGCGTTGGTGCCTGGACTGGCGGGGTAGCTATTTAGCGGGCCGCATCGGACGCAAAGGCTTCCTGGCCCTGGGCAGGTGCGCCATCTGGTGCAATTTGCATCTGCTATTCGGCAAATGGCTATGTTATAGGCCGCAAAAATGCCCCAAACACAGCGCATTTAAGCCGACTGGAGAGCCTGCTGGCGATATTGCGGTTTGCGTCACACCTTGCGTCACATGCCGGGTGCGCTATGAGTTAGCCGGGTTGGGCATGGCAAATCGCGCTATGCTGACGTAAACGATAGTGGAACCAGCAGATTTTCGGGGACTGAGCGACGCATGGCCGACGAACAAGATACTCTACTCAGACAGATCGACGAAGAACTGCGGCGCGAGAGACTTTCCGCGTTGTGGGACAAATATGGGGTATTGACGCTCGGCGTCATTGCCGTGCTGGTAGCTGCTTTCGGTGGCTGGCGGCTTTATCAGAGCAATGCAAAAATGATGGCTCAGCGCACGGGCGCGCAATTTACAGAAGCAAACACGCTGCTGACTAGTGGAAAAGATGCCGACGCCATCCGCGGTTTTGAGAAAATCGCCAAGGATGGTGGCGCAGGATATGCCGTACTTGCCAAGTTGCAACTGGCAGCCGATGCCCGCAAGAAGGGCCGAATGGCAGATGCCTTAAAGTATTATGGTGAGGTTGCCGGAGATAATTCAGCTGATAGTTTGCTCAAAAACTTTGCGCGGCTGCAAATTGCGTCGTTGAAAGTTGATACTGCTAGCTGGACGGAGATGCAGAATCAGCTCAACGATTTGGTACAGGAAACAAGTCCCTGGCGACACAGCGCGCGCGAGTTGCTCGGCTTGGCAGCCTACAAGGCAAGAAAATTTTCTGAAGCGCGGAAAGCCTATCAGGGTTTGCTAACCAGTAGTGATGTTTCGCAATCGATCAGACAACGGGCTCAAATTGCGATGGCGCTTATCACGCGCGAAGAATTGAAGACGAGTGCCGGAACAGCGGCAAAAACCAAACCAGCAGTGAAAAATGGAGCGGCAAAGCCTGGCGATGCCAAAACCAAATAGACCATTTTCTGTTTCCTTCAGTGCCACTTCTTTCAGTGCAGCCCGAGCGCGCATGATTGCTGGCTCAGTTCCCGTGGTTATATGTGTGGCCGCGATCGGAGTCGTGGGCACGCTTAGTGGGTGCTCTGGCAGTTTGCCCAGCATTCCTAAGATCAGCAAACTCAACCCATTTGCAAAAGCACCGCCACCATTACTGAAGGGCAAGCGCATTGCTGTGCTGCCGGGCCGTGACAAGGTGGGTGGCGCCAATCTTGCGGTTGCAAGTGGTCCAATTGCGTTGCCACCGCCGATTTCGAATGTCTCATGGACGCAACCGGGTGGCACGCCGAATAATGCACCTGGCCATCTGGCACTTGGTGGGCAATTGCGCCGCTCCTGGCGTGCTAATGCAGGCTCTGGTTCGAACTCAAAAGGGCGTTTGACGGCCAGTCCCGTGGTGGTTGATGGTCGAATTTATACGCTTGATGCGGCAACGCGAGTAACGGCTTTCTCAAGTTCGGGGGGGACTGTTGCATGGCGCGCTAGTTTGACACCGGCAGGTGAGCGCGGCCGCGAGGGCTATGGCGGCGGGTTAGCTGTCGATGGTGGGCGGCTGTTTGCAGCAACCGGATTTGGTACCGTTGTGGCGCTTGATCCACGTACCGGTAAGAAGATTTGGGAACAGAACCTCAAGACCCCCATGCGGGCTTCGCCAACCGCGGCGCAGGGCCGTGTGTTCGTGGTGTCGACCGATGGGCGGGCGATCTGCCTGAATGCGGAGGATGGCTCGAAGCTGTGGGAATATCGCGGCGTGCCTGAAACCAAGAGCATTATTTCCAACCCCAGCCCTGCGGTTGACGGCAATGTGGTGGCAGTTCCCTACCCGAACGGCGATATCGCCGTTCTCAATATTGAGAACGGAACAGCGTTGTGGATGGAAAGCCTAGCGCGCACGCGTTCAGCCTCATCTTTTGCGTCGATGAATGATGCTGCGCGACCTGCCATCTCCGGCGGTGTTGTGTTTGCTGTCGGCCATGCGGGCCGCTTAATTGCCGCGCAAAAGAGCACGGGCGAGCGGAAATGGTCGCTGAAAATTCCTGGTACGCAAACACCCTGGATTGCTGGCGACAACGTATTTATTGTCGACACGAGCGGCAAGCTTTCTGCAATTAGCCGGGGCCAGGGTACGCTTAAATGGGCTGTGAAACTGCCAGAAGCTTCGACTTGGTCAGGGCCGACGCTGGCTGGTTCCACTCTGTGGTTAACCTCGCATAAGGGCCATTTGATCGGGGTTGACGCAGCCACGGGCCGAGTGACGCAGAAATTGACCCTTGGCGAACCAATCTATATTGCACCGGTAGTTGCAAGTGGTCAGTTGTTTGTATTGACAGACCGGGCGCAACTGGTGGCTTTTCGTTAGTCTTATGATACTTGGAAACAAGCGTTTGGGCGCAGCATTGGTGCGTGGACGTTGACTGATGTCATTATCTTGAAGGACTGGGCTTGAAGGGCTGGGCTTTGCGGATGCTTGGTTGTCTTTGATTTTCAGTCATCCGCGACAACTCGCGGTCTCTGACTTATAGAGAGCGTTATCTTAAACACATCGCGCCGGTTCAACCGGCATGAATCATATGGCCAATGCTGTTTGGCCCTGAGTGAGCGTCGAATGTCTGCACTCCCCACAATCGCTATTATCGGACGCCCCAACGTTGGGAAATCAACTCTATTCAACCGACTTACAGGGCGGAGAACTGCGCTGGTGTCCGATATGCCAGGACTGACGAGGGATCGGCGGGAGGGAACGTGCGATATCTATGGCCACTCGGTACTGCTTATCGATACGGCAGGACTGGAAGAATCTTCCCAGGGATCGATCCCCTCGCGCATGCGTGAACAAAGCGAGCAGGCAATCGCGACAGCTGATCTTGTTTTGTTTGTGGTCGATGCGCGGGCGGGTGTCACGCCAACCGACAAGCAATTCTCCATGATCGTCCGCCGTTCGGGCTGCCCTGCCGTTCTGGTGGCCAATAAGTGTGAGGGCCGGCAGGGGATGGATGGCTTCTATGAGGCATTTGAGCTTGGGCTTGGTGATCCAGTGGCGATTTCGGCTGAGCACGGCGAGGGAATTAGCGAACTTGCCGACGATATTGTTGCAGCTCTTGGGCTGAGGACCGACCAACCTGTGAGGGAAGGGAAGGGCGGAAGACGAAAGCGGCAACGAGCCTATGAACTATCGGACGAATTGGCAGATGAAGATGCCAACGAGACGGACGTCACCGAGGTTGATATTGGCGCGGGCAGCGGTCGCGCAATCCGCGTGGCAATTGTGGGACGGCCCAATGCCGGCAAATCGACACTGGTGAATGCATTGTTGGGTGAAGATCGCATGATCACCGGGCCTGAGCCCGGATTGACGCGAGATTCAATTGCCTCTGATATTTCACGCAATGGGCAGTCTTTCCGATTGTTTGATACGGCTGGGCTGCGGCGCAAGTCACGCATCAGCGAGACGGCCGAAAAGCTTTCCGCCAGTGACGCCATCCGGGCTATTCGATTCGCTGAGGTTGTGGTGCTGTTGATTGATGCTGAGCGGCCGCTTGAACATCAAGACCTCACGATCGGCGATATGGTGGTCTCTGAAGGCCGTGCGCTAGTGGTAGCAATTAACAAATGGGATTTGGTGCCTGAGAAGCAGGCAACTATGAAGGCCTTGCGTGAAACAGTTTCTGAAAAGCTTGCGCAAGTACCCGGAGTGCCACTGATAACCCTTTCAGCATTAGCCGAGCGTGGCCTCGATCAATTGCTTAAGGCGATTGTCGATGCCCATAGCATCTGGAACCGGCGGGTTTCGACATCTCAACTAAACCGCTGGTTGCGTGAAGCGGTTGAGCGGCATCAACCGCCAGCGTCCAAGGGCAGGCGCATTCGCATTCGCTATATGACGCAGCCATCTGCCAGGCCACCTACATTTATTGCCTTTTGCTCGCAACCCAAGGGATTGCCGAAGTCTTATGAGCGCTACCTTTTGAACAGTTTGCGTGAAGCGTTTGGGATGCCTGGCACGCCTATTCGGCTGAATATTCGGAAAGGCGATAACCCTTATGATAAATAGCCTCTTTATGTGACAAGCACTGTCCGGCTATTTATTGGGCACAATTGGGTGTTAGGCCGCATTCAATGTCGATGGAATAGTCTCAAACGGCATAGCGTGCTCTTAGCTTTAATTTTGAGATTGAAATCCATCCGCCCTCCACGTTCGACATGGCTTTTGTCAGGAAGACGAAGAATGCAAATATCATTTATATCAATGACTTATATCGGTGCGTCTGTTCGAAAACTGCTCTCCGTTGCGTTCCTCGCGGTAATGCTTTCGGGAGGCATGATTGGCCTGATGGCCGTCACTTCAAACCAGGCAGAAGCGGTGCCGCGCAAGGTTAAACGAGCATGCAAATTGGACTACAAAAGACTTTGTCCGCGCTATCGGTCGGGCACGTCACGGATGCGCTCCTGCATGCGTTCACATGGCGGTCAGTTGTCCTGGAACTGCTATCAGGCGCTCAAAGATTATGGCTATGTTCGCCGCAGCAGAGGTCGCAAAGGTCGGCGACGTAGAAGATGAGTGATAGATGCTAACAAGATGCCTTGATTTTTTGGCATGTTGCTCGCCAATGCTATGCTAAGAATCCCCGTAGTTCTGGCATTGAGGTTTCTATGACTGAAGCTCTATTTTACCACCTTGAACACGCGCCACTTGAGCGCGTGCTGCCGAACCTGCTTGAAAAGACTGTCGAGCGGAAATGGTGGGCGCTTATCCGGGTTGGTTCACAAGAACGGCTTGATGCGCTGGACCTGCATTTGTGGACCTATCAGGACGACAGCTTTCTGCCGCATGGCACAAGCAAAGAAGGCGAGGCCACTGCGCACCCGGTATTTCTGACGCTCGAAGAGGAAAACGCCAATAACGCCAACGTGCTGTTCCTAGTCGATGGGGCAGATCTTGGGGAGACGAGTGGCTATGAGCGGATTGTTTATTTATTTGATGGCCGTGATGAGGATGCAGTAGCGCAAGCGCGAAAAGCGTGGAAGCGCGCCAAAGGGGCTGAGCTGGATGCTACCTATTGGCAGCAGGAAGCCTCGGGTCGGTGGGTGAAGCGAGCCTGATGTAAAACTTCCAAGTCCGGTTTGCGGCCACGGCAGCAATCATGACCGCGAACAGCCGGAGACATTGATGAACTATCGTCACGCCTACCACGCGGGCAATTTCGCAGACGTATTTAAGCACCTCGTGCTCGTTTACGTGGTCAACTATCTCAGCCGAAAAGAACGCGGGTTTCGCTTCATAGATACCCATGCGGGGACGGGGATGTATGATCTTGGAAGTATCGAAGCGCAAAAGACTGGCGAATGGCGGGACGGGATTGGCCGCCTGCTAACCGCTGACAAGGATCAAGGTAGTGATGCTGGTCGCGATAGAGACCCAGGCGGTAATGCGCTGAAGATGCTTTCCGCTGACCCGATCATCAAGATTTATCTCGATGTTATTCGATCTTGCAATGCGGACACTGCAGGTGGCCCGCTTAAGCGCTATCCGGGAAGCCCATGTCTGGTGCGGGCGCTGCTGCGGGCGCAGGACGCGATGGTCGTAAATGAGTTGCACCCGCGGGATTTTGATACACTTACTTCCGTGTTTGCGCGCGACCGGCAAGTGAAGGTACTCAACCTGGATGGCTGGCTGGTGCCGAAATCGACATTGCCACCCAAGGAGCGTCGGGGCGTTATCCTGATCGATCCACCATTCGAAGATGCGGGCGAATTTGGCCGAATGGCGCGGGCTCTCACTGATGGTGTTCGACGGTTTGCCAACGGCACATATATTTTCTGGTACCCGATTAAAGACCCACGACCTATAGACGGTTTTAAGCAGGAAATCGCTCGGCTTAAGCTTGAGCGCGTGATTGCGGCTGAACTCTTTATTCGCTCCCCGTGCGATACTGATGTGCTTTGTGGCTGTGGTTTGATGATCCACAATCCTCCGTTCGGGCTTGAAACTTGGCTGGAGGAACTGCTGCCGGCACTTGCGAGCCTGCTTGGGCAAAGCATGCAGGCGACATACCGGTTGCACACGATTGTTTAGAATTTTTTGATCATCACACAACAAATTCAACAACAAGCATGAAAAGCTGCGCTATAATTGGTTGAATGCGTATTTTTTTGTGAGGGCGTAAGCGATGAAGACGCTATTTGGATTGTTTCTCGGTGCGGTACTAGCTTTGGGTATGGCTGCACCATCTCCGGCAGAAGCTGGGAAAAAAGGTGTTCGCGGCGCCGAAACGGGTGGATATTTCGGCCATCGTTCATCACGACGCTATCGTCGCCCGCAAGTTCGCGGTTATGTGGCGCGGCGCGGCGGATATTCCTACAAACCTCAAGACACCATCAATACCTACGGCGATAGCCGCACGCAATTTGGCGGCATCAATGTTTATCGGCAGTTCTCGCTCGACCGGCAAACTCCTTCGGGGCCGTTCGACAATGGGTTCTTCTTCGATTCCGGTATGGGACGTAACGGTGGCAATTCGCCATACTTGAACTAATTTTATGGGCGCTGTGTCCTGCACGCCTACATTGTCGAAAACTTCGTTATTCGGGCACAAATGAGACTGGATTCAGGTGGCCGAGAGCTTTATATCCTACCGAACCATTAACCTTGTTTTAAAGTCTTATTCTGATCGGTAGGGTTATCATCATGCGCACACGAATTCTGCTCGCCTCGACGATTGTACTCGCTGGCATTCTGGCTGCTGGCTCTGCTCAGGCTGCCTGTAAGAGGCTTGGATTTACGGTCAATGACTACGGAAAAAAAGGCCCAACCGAAGACGCCAAGAAGTTGCTCGACAAATATGCTGCAAGTTATGCGAAGAAAAATGGCATCAAGTCTTACCAACTGGGCAAGAAGAAGGTGACCTGCAAGCTGTTCCTCGACTTTGGTTTCTTCGATGAGCACACCTGCAAAGCCTCTGCAACTTTCTGCTACAAAGGCAAAAAGAAGCTCTGAACAGTGGACCCTGGGTGGCTCCTCCTCTGCCGAATGAAATGCTTTTGAACTGTGGGGGGATTGTGTGTCCCCCAAATATGACATTCGGGGTGCTGCCTGCTACGCTACTTCCCTAACTTCGTGTTCTCTAGCTTTGCGAATTTTTTCTCAAGATCATCCCGGTTGAACGGTTTGATAATATAGTCCGTAGCTCCAGACGAGAGCGCGCGAGAGATGTCAATCGGATCATTCTGTGTCGTGGCATAGATGGTCCACGGCAGATCAGTTGTCGGGAATGTGCGTTTGAATATAGTCAGGAAGTCCTGCCCGTTCATAACAGGCATATGCCAATCAAGAAGAATAGCATCCGGCATCTGCGCCTCACAGTGCTCGATTGCTTTCTGGCCATTCTCAGCTTCTACAACCTTGTAGTCAAGGCCGGTCAGTATAGTGTTCGCCACCTTGCGGATGACACTTGAGTCATCGACGATGAGACAGAGTTTCATCGATTGCCTCGCTTCCGAGATTTTGTGAATCCCAAGTTAAATTCTCCCTCAACCGGAGAGCCTCGGGATGAGGCATCTTAATGGCGCATACGTTAAAATCTTGTTTAAGAAATAAAACCAAGCTGGCTGAGCTGAAGCTTCAGCTTGCAATGGCGGACAGAGCGATATCGTCACCTTCATGCGCAATCGAAAGCTTCATGCTGGTCTCGTTTGCCAGTCGCCACGTATAATATGCTTGAATAGTCATCGCATCGATTTCTGGCGAATTCTTTCCCTCAATGAACTCCCCCAAATGTTGCGGGGGACGGGCGCCGCGGCCGCTGCATCTGATAACAAACTCTGGCGAGGAAAGATCTGGGCCGATCTGGAGTGCGATTTCACCACCACGTGGCAGTGCTGTTATCGATACGGCCACAAGATTCAACAGAAGCTTGGCTTGGTTTTTTGGCAAATGACCCATTGGCCCCTGCCAGACCAGCTTGTGCTTTCCTTCGCCAATCAGACCGACAGAAATTGTCCGCGCGGTTTCAAGATCGATCAGCGATCCGGCAGAGCCCGCCGCACCAAACGCAAACCGCGCAAATTGAAGCCGTGCGGAAGCCTGAACAGTGACATTATTGATCACTTCGAGCGCGTACGAGTTCGACTGTTTATCGTCGTCTTCTTCGAGGATTTCCAGTCCATTATAGATTGCACCAACAGGGCCGATTACATCGTGGCAGATTTTGCTGGCGATTAATGCCGCCAGTTCCATATCAGTCGGCTGTTGAGGTTCGGCCATTGGTGCCCCCTAGTTTCGATCTTGGCATGCAAATCGGCCACTCCGACATGATCGTCAGACACGATCTATAACAGGGGCCGTTTTCTGAAATTGACTGCTGGGCAGTGATAATTTGGTTCGGCGGACTTGCATAGGTGCTTGGACGACAATCGTTGGTCTAGTTTGAATTTTCCTTTGCCCCGTGGCATTGCAGAGTCATTTAAGGCTCTTCGCAGCAGGAGTGCAGCTTCTATTTTCCGTAGCAGGAGTGCGGCGATGGCCACACTTTGGTAACACTTCTTTCAGATGGTTGAGTAAATATTACCGTCGTCACGCTCGGCATCACAAAACCAATTCAATCCAGTTCATTCGCCAAAGTCACACCGAATCAGGACAGACTAGGTTAAACTGGATTCGGTCAGGATTAGCCTAGCTCAGTGACCATGATCGGCCCGCGACCGTTCATAGAAAGTGCAATGCAATGAATAATACAAGCTCTGAGACTTTTGTCAGCTTTGGCCGTGTCCGCGCTGTTGCAAGTGGATTTGGAGTGTTGGGCATGCTTTTCTCCTTGCTCGCTGGACAGGCCATGGCGCAAGAGCGTTTGCCGTGGGAAAAGAAGCGCTATGGGCTGGAACCCCCACCAGCCGCTGCACCTGCACCGCGCGCGCGGATCTCAAGGGATCACAGGCCGGAGAACCCCTATGCATCGGGCGGCTCGTATCGGCCTACCCCTCGGGCTAGGCCAGATTCTCCGCCGGCCCGTTACAAGCCGCAGGTTCCAGCCGACCGTAGCTACAGCCCACCAGCCAAACAACGGCTCCACACCTCCCCACAACCTTACTCTCGTGATCGATATTCAGATGGCGATAATGTTCGCGCTAGAAAGAATGACGCCTATAGACCGCCACGGTACCGATCTAACGAATACGACGGGCGTGCAGAGCTGGCCCCCCGCAGTCGCCGGTGGGAACGCCGCGCGAATTACACCTACTCAGAGAATGAAATTCTGAACGCCGGACATGGTTTCTTCGGTTCGATCTCGAAAAACCTGGCGCGAGCAATTGCATACGCTTTCCGGTCATCAGGTAAGCCAAACGGTTTTATTTTGGGAGAAGATGCGGGTGGCGCGTTCATTGCCGGGCTTCGTTATGGTGAAGGCCGCCTCCACACCAAACGCGGCAGGTCTATAAAGGTTTTTTGGCAGGGGCCAACCCTTGGCTATGATTTTGGCGGCGAAGGATCGCGGACCATGATTCTAGTCTACAATCTGAACCGGACGTCCGATATCTTTAATCGATTTTCGGGCATACAAGGTTCAGCCTACGTTGTTGGTGGGGTTGGCTTGCAGTTGCTTAAACACAACGATATTACGCTTGCGCCTATTCGTTCGGGTGTTGGGCTGCGGCTCGGTGCAAATATCGGCTACCTAAAGTACACTCGACGACCCACTTGGAACCCATTTTGAAGCCTCGTGGGCTTTAATTCGGTGTTTTGTGATCTTGAGCGTATGATCATAAGTATATGATCTCGAATGTTCTGGCCTTCGGGCCAGGGTCTCGCGTTTCGATGTTTGTTATAGTTTGAGCTTCTCATCGAGCATAATTACTGTTTCGGGGTGGTATCGTATTTGCTTTTTTGGGCAGTTCACTTAAACGATAACGACTAACATGGTCTTCGGCTGACTGCTTGGGACTTTTGAGCTGTTGGTCCTGGCGGTAGCTACTGCTGCTACGCGGGGCTTTGATAGAATGACATGGCCCATAGCGGCTGTGTCCTGGCCAATTGGGGGGCAACCCGCGGTGTTCACGATCCATACTTTCATGCTCGTGTCGCTTGGGTTCCTGTTGGCTATTCTGCTCGGATTTATTGTGGCACCAGCCTATTGGGCCCGCGCCGTTCGTCTGACAACGGAACGAATCCGTCGTTCGCTACCAATGACGATTGCTGAGATTCAAGCTTCGCAGGACCGCTTGCGCGCAGAAAACGCGATCCGTGTTCATCGATTGGAATCCCGTTTTGACCGGGCGCGCCTGTCCGCTGCGCGACAGCGTGTCGAAAGCAATCGTCGTGATGCCGTCATTAGTAGCCTTGAACGACGGGCCAAGGAACTCACAACAACACTTGAAGCCAGCGAAAACGCCTGCCGGGTGTTCAAACAGACGATCATGGACCGGGTGCCGAAAATCGAACGGCGGTTGGTGGATGCCCGAAGGCTGATTTCTCAGCGCGATAACGACATGGCCAAACTGAAGGCTGATACTGCAAATACGTTTCGGGCGCTTGATGAGGCCATGCAGATAAATGCGCAACAGCGTTCAGAGATTGACCGATTGCAGAGCGCATTGGCAACCCGCGGTGCGCGCAGTCGGGAAGGTGCGTCAAACCCGAAATTTGATAGTGAAGTGGCTCTTAGGTCCGAGGTTGAGGCACTGAGGGCTCGCACGCGAGATCAAGCATCACTCATTGCGCGGCTACAGGAAATTGTGAGCGCTGGTGTACCTGCCTCGGTGGTTTCCGCGACGGAGAATGATGAAGCCCGCACAGCTGATGAGAGCAACAAGGGTTCTAAGCAGGAATTGCCTCAAGGCCCACCTGAAGCCTCAAATGTTGCATCGACGGCATCGGACCCAGCCAGCCAGATCGGCGATAAACTTGACCTAGTAAGCGCCGAATTGAAGTCCGTTCAATTCTCAGGGGAGGAGGATCTCGTCCGTATCTCGGCTGAAGCCAAGGCACTCAAATCCGCCAATCGTGTGCAACTGGATGAAATCGAGGCTCTTCAGGCAGCACTTGCAAAGCGCGACAATGCGACTGAGGAAGGCGTTATGCCGATTTCTCTGCGCGACAGCAAGATTGCACTGCGTTCGCGGCTCGCCTCATCTGAGAAAGAGGTTTTGAGCCAGGCGGAGGTTATTCAGAGATTGCGCGCTGAGCTGGCTGGTTCCAATGACCGGCAAGCACGGCAGGCAGCTCACTTCATGGACGAAATGCGTAGGCTGGGTGCTGGCACTATGCCAACATCGGCGCGGTCGCGTCGGCATGACAGCATTGACTGGCCTGCACCGGCCTCTCCACATCAAGCTGAAGCATATCAGTCTGATGATGTTGATATACCTGTTGCAAAACGGCCGAGTCTTGCACAACGGATCAGCGAGCGGGTTCCAGAGACAGCGCCGGAATTAGCGCGCGGGCAAGATGCGCCGGGCCTAGTGGATAGCTTGAGCAAATCTATTGCCCCGAGTAAGGCCACGGAGGTTTTGGTCGAGAATGACAAAGCTCCACCTGAAACGGTGCCTCAGCCTCCCCCTGAAGCTCTATCTCTCATCGCAAAAGCTGGATCGTTGGCGCAGGACCCCGATCCAAATGACCGTGGGCCAAATGGCCGTGGGGATGAGCACGATGCCGACCGAAGCTCTAATGGCTCGGATATGGATTCGTCAGTGAAGGATAACGAGCCTGATACGGCTGACGACAAGCCGCGCCGCCCTCGAACGGGGCTAATGGACAGGATCGCCAGTCTCGGCAAATCCTAACCCTGGTCTCAAATCCTGGCTTCTGGCGGCTAAAGATCGG
>Ga0209345_10004724_pt1 | contig 12997 bp, 12 predicted proteins | sample Cruoilmetagenom7_FD_187294 | JGI IMG/M metagenome (GOLD analysis project Ga0209345, IMG submission 187294) | Oil polluted marine microbial communities from Coal Oil Point, Santa Barbara, California, USA - Sample 7 (SPAdes) (version 2) | ecosystem: Environmental > Aquatic > Marine > Oil seeps ...
TGCCCGGCGTTCTGGTCGGTGTCGGGCTGATGATGGTCGTTGGCTTCCTGGCCCGGCGGCATGACTTTCCTGTCGCCGCCCGCCGCGCCACATGGCCGGAGCGGGGGCAGGCGAGCCTGAAGGCGTTCTTCCCGCTGCTCACCCCGGTGATCATTCTAGGGGGCATCCTGGGAGGTGTGTTCACACCGACGGAGGCATCGGCTGTGGCCGCGGTCTACGCCTTCATCGTCTCGCTCTTCATCCTCAAGACCATGGGCTGGGCAGACCTGCCGAAGGTGCTCACCAAGGCTGCGATGACGACGTCAGTGGTGCTGCTGCTGGTGGGGGCGGCGATGGCGTTCAAGACGGTTGTCAGCCTGTCGCACACGCCGGAAATCCTGGCCAATTTCATTCTCGGGCTGTCCGACAATCCCTATATCCTGCTGTTCCTGATCAATGTGCTGCTGTTCATTGTCGGAATGTGTCTTGATGCCGGACCGGCGATCATCATCCTTGGACCGATCCTCGGGCCTATCTTCACCGATCTCGGCGTGCATCCGGTGCATTTCGCCATCATCATGAGCGTCAATCTGACGGTTGGACTGGCGACGCCGCCGATGGGGCTGGTGCTGTTTGTCACCTCCAGCGTGTCGGGCGAACGGGTGGAAACCATTGCCAAGGCGATCCTGCCGTTCCTGCTGGTGGAGGTGGCGGTGATTTTCCTGATCACCTTCATCCCGCAGATATCGCTGTTCGTGCCGCAATTGTTCGGTTTTGCCCGGTGAGTGTCATGCGGGCGACATCGAAGTTCTGCCAAGACGTGCGATTGACAAGACCGGAACCGTCATCAATCTTGTGTCTTATATAAGACGATAATAGCAACAGGTCTCAACGGGAGGGTTATCGATGATCTTGAAGCAGGCAATGAAAACACTGACGGCGGCTGCATTGGGCCTGACGGTCCTGGCGGGCGGCATGATCACGGCAGCGCAGGCTGCCGACATCAAGCTGCGGGCGACGGCCAATTCGAACGAAAACGACGAGGACTATGACGGTCTGGTCGTGTTCAAGGATTATGTCGAGAAAGCCTCCAACGGCGCCATCGAGGTGGAACTGTTCATCGGTACCCAGCTGTGCTCGACCGGGGCTGAATGCCTTCAGGGCATCGCCGACGGGTCGATCGACATCTACATTTCCACGTCCGGCGGCGCATCGGGGATCTTCCCCTACGTGCAGGTGCTCGACCTGCCCTACCTGTTGCGCGATGACCGCATTGCGGAAGCCGTGCTGACCGAAGGCACCTTCACGCGCGCACTGCGCGAGCAGATGCTGGCCGATTCCGGCGGCATGATCCGGCTGATGACGATCGGCAATACCGGCGGCTGGCGGAATTTTGCCAATACCAAGCGTGAAATCCGGTCGCCGGCGGATATGGAAGGGCTGAAGATCCGGACCGTGGTCGCCGATCTGCCGCAGGAACTGGTTCGTTCAATGGGCGCTTCGCCAACCCCGATCCCGTGGCCCGAACTGTTCACCTCGTTCCAGACCGGTGTGGTCGAAGGAACCCAGAACGGCATTACCGACATCATGGGCATGAAGTTCCCCGATGCCGGGCTGAAATACCTGACGCTTGACGGTCACTCCTACATGGGCGCGCTGTGGTACATGAACAATGACCGGTTCATGGGGCTGGACGAAGGCCTGCGCCGCGTCGTGGTCGACGGTTTCGCCGCCCTGCAGCAGGCGACATTCGCTTCGCCCAAGCGCAAATCGATCGAAGCCTACAAGGAATTTGCCGAGGTCGGTGGTTCGGTTTACGTGCCGACCATGGAAGAAAAGGCCCAGTTCAAGGAAGCCGCGGCACCGGTGTTCGAATGGTTCAAGGCCAACGTCCAGGGTGGGGCGACCTTCTACGACCTGCTGGTTGCGGAAGCCGCGAAAGCGTCGGAAGTGATTGACGGCGGCGCGATGAAGGACATGCAGTAAAGCCCTTGAGAAAGCGCTGAAACGCAGGCCGCCCGGTTCACGCCAGGCGGTTTGTTTTTTTGCCCGCGCCCCTATCGAAACGGATACATCCAGGGCCGGTAATCGTTGATCAGCACCTCGGCGCGGCGGATTTGGTCTGGCGTCATCTTCTTCGCCACTTCCTCGATCGAGATCGCGGCATCCGGGTCGCCGCCGATGGCGGAGAGACCGTACCAGAGATAGGCGCGGACCAGATCGACCGCCGTGCCGCGGCCGACCTCGAAATACCATCCGATGCCGGATTGTGCACCGGGATGGCCCTTCATGGAGGCGCGAAGATACCACTCGAAGGCGCGCTCATCATCACGGTTGACGCCGAGACCCATGGCGTACATGACGCCGATCAGTTCCTCCGCATCGGCATTGCCGGAGCGGGCGGCCGGCATCAGTTCTTGCATGGCCGCCTCGAACTGGTGGCTCTCCATCAGGTCGCGGGCTTTCTCGATTTCGGCCCTTGCGGGAAAGGTGATGCTCAAGGCCAGTCCAAGCGCGATCAGGCCGGGTTTGGCGTTTGCAAGCGGAACTCTCATTTGTCATTCTTTCGCTCGGCAGTCGTGGAGCCGACAATAGGGGTGGGGCAGCCGGGCTGGCAAGGTGACGATCGGGCAAGGTGACGGGCCGGCGAGCTGGAGGAGGAGCGTTCGCATGGATGGAAAGCGGCGGCGGGGATGGTCAGGCGAAGAACCGCGCGGCAGCGGTTTTCGGCGTACGCTGATTGCCGCAGCCGTTGTCGTCATGGCCACGCTTCCTGCTGTCGAAGCCTTTAGCGCGCAAGACCTGCCGCCGCCGCTGACAGAGGCGGATTTCCATGAATTCGATCCCCGGCTTGCGCAAATCGGGCGGCTGCTGTTTTACGATCCGGTCCTGTCGGGCAACCGCAACATTTCCTGCGGTACCTGTCATCACCACGATTTGGCATCGGGTGACGGGCTGGCGCTCGGTGTCGGCGAGGGTGGCGAGGGGCTGGGCAGCAAACGGAGTACCGGCCGTGGCGCCGACCTGATCGAGAAACGGGTGCCGCGCAATGCGCCGGGGCTGTTCAATCTCGGCGCCCGCGAGATCCGGGTGCTGTTTCATGACGGGCGGCTGAGTATCGAGGACATATTCGGCAATGGCTTCAATTCGCCGGCGGAGGAGTATCTGCCCAAAGGGCTGAAGGGAATTCTGGCGGCGCAGGCGCTGTTTCCCCTGGCATCGGAAACCGAGATGGCCGGAAACCCGGAAGAGAACAAGATTGCCGGGGCAGCCTATGACCGGATCGACTATGTCTGGCCGCGGCTGGTCGAGCGCGTGCGGGCAATCCCGGCCTATCTCGACATGTTCCGCGGGGCTGACCCCTTGGTGGAAACAGCCGGTGACCTGACGATTGTTCACATTGCCAATGCGCTGGGTGATTTCATCAATTCCGAGTGGCGCAGCATGGACAGCGGCTTTGATCGCTATCTCGCCGGAGATGCTGCAGCGCTGTCAGGCAAGGCGCGGGCGGGGATGGAGCTGTTTTACGGCAAGGCGAAGTGCGCCACTTGCCATTCCGGACCGCTGATGACGGACCAGGACTTTCATGCGCTGGCGCTGCCGCATTTCGGACCGGGCCGGACCCGGAGGTTTGATCCCTATGTGCGCGATGTCGGACGGATGGCGGAATCGGACCGGCTGGAAGATGCATACCGGTTCCGTACGCCGATGCTGCGAAACGTGGCGCTGACCGGGCCATGGGGGCACAACGGCGCCTACGCGACGCTGGAAGGGATTGTCCGGCATCATCTCGACCCGGTTTCGGCGCTGGATGTCTGGACACCGGAGATGGTCGAGCTGCCGGTTGATAACAGGTTGGCGGGGGTCGATTTCATCGCGTTTGAAGACCACCGCGAACGGGAGAGATTGAGGTCGCGGGTGGATATCGAGCCGGTCGGGCTCGCGGACAGGGAAATCCTGCAGCTTGTGGCCTTTCTGGAGGCGTTGACCGGTGAGGCCAAGGGGCGGCTGGGACGCCCTGCTTCAGTGCCAAGCGGATTGCCGGTCGACTGAGGCCTTCGGCGCCCGGATGCACGTCCGCTGCACAAGCTGCGTATTCTATCTTGTGTCTTATATAAGACTTGATAAGGTCAGGTGAGGGCGGATCGTTTCCGCCTGCCGGAAACGTGCCTGGGAACAATAGCTGCAATGACAAGAATCGTGACCGCCGGGGTCGCAGTCGTGGACTTCGTCTTCTTTCTCGACGAGATGCCGCGGCTGGCGGAAAAATACCGGGCGAATGGTGCCGAGATCACCGGTGGCGGCGGCGGTGCCAACGCTGCGGCCGCAATTGCCCGGCTGGGCGGGCATGCGATGCTGGCGAGCCGGCTGGGGTCGGACCAGGTGGCCGAGATGATTGCTGCCGGGCTCGAAGCCGATGGTGTCGATTGCAAGATGCTGCGGCGATTTGCGGGGCGGCGATCCTCGTTTTCATCGGTGTTCATAGACAAGACCGGCGAACGCCAGATCGTCAATTTCCGCGATCCGGAACTGCCGATGGATGCGGGTTGGTTGAAGGCGGCGTTGCCGGACCAGTTCGATGCGGCGCTGGCCGATACGAGATGGCCGGACGGGGCGGAAGTCCTGATGCGAATCGCGCGCGAACGTGGCCTGCCAGGGGTTCTCGATGGAGAGGCGCCAATCCGGGAAGCTGAGGCTGCGCTGCATCAGGCAAGCCACGTCGCGTTCTCGGCACAAGGCTTGCGCGACTGGGCGGAGCATGACGACCTGGACAAGGCGCTGGCGGATGTGGCTGCCGAGACGGGGTCTTTCGTCTGTGTCACCGATGGCGCCAGGGGCGTGGTCTGGAGACAGGGTGAGGCATCGGGTTTCGAACCCGCCTTCGCAATTACGCCCGTCGATACGCTGGGTGCAGGCGACGTCTGGCACGGCGCCTTTGCCTTGCGACTTGGCGAGGGCGCCTCGCCGACCGAGGCGATCCGTTTTGCCAGCGCTGTTGCGGCGATCAAATGCACCCGGACCAATGGCCGCGCCGGGTATCCGACACGGGCCGAAGCCGAAACCTTCATGAAAGAGGCACCGTTATGCAGTTAAGCGCAGGCAAATTGTGGGGCATGCGCCGCATGGCCGATGACAGGGGGCTTTTCAAGATGACGGCTGTGGACCAGCGGCCGCCGATCAAGGGCCCGATCGCCAAGCATCATGGCGTGACAGAGGCGCCGTGGCAGGCAGTGGCGGATTTCAAGACATTGCTGATCGAGACGCTGCAGGGGCAATCCTCGGCGATGCTGCTTGATCCGCATTTCGCCATTCCGCGCGGGATCGGCAAACTGTCCCCGGCCAAGGGGCTGATCGTGACGCTGGAGGATTCGGTGTTCGAGGAGACGCCGGACGGGCGGCTGTCGAGCGAAATCGACGACTGGTCGGTGGCCAAGATCAAGCGGATGGGCGGCGATGCGGTCAAGGTGCTGGCCTGGTACCGGCCCGATGCGCCACAGAACAATCGGCAGAAGCAGAAAGACTTCACCAAGCGGATCGGCGAGGCCTGCGCGCGGCATGACATTCCGTTCCTGTTCGAGTTGCTGGTTTATCCGCTCAAAAGCGATGCGCACCAGACCAGTGATTACGTCGAGATGACCGGCAAGCGCACGGACCACGTGCTGCAATCGGTGGCAGACTTTGCCGCACCCGAGTTCGGGATTGACGTGTTCAAGCTGGAAAGCCCGGTTGCGGCGAAGGATGTTCCTGAGGGCGAAGACCGGGAGGTTCAGGCAGCGTTTGACGAGATGGGGCGGCTTGCCGGCCGGCCCTGGGTGATGCTGTCAGCCGGCGCCGGCAAGGCCGAGTTCCGTAACATCCTGACCCATGCCTACCGGGCCGGGGCTTCGGGATACCTCGCGGGCCGTGCGATCTGGCTCGAGCCCTTCGGGCTTTACCCGGACTGGGAGGCAATGCGGCTGGGGCTGGAAACCTCTTCGGTGGACTACATGCGCGATCTCAATGCGCTCACCGACCAGGCCGCCACGCCCTGGGACCGGCATCCGGTGTTCGGTCCCGAAGGCGCGCACTTCAGCCCCGCGGACCAGAGCTTCCGTCACAATTACAGCGATTTCGGCTGATGCGGGAGCGAGGCTCAGTCCAGCAGCAGGCGGTTGATGACGCGCGGCTTGTCGCCGGGATTGGCGCCCGGTGCGATGATGACAGCCTCGCCTTCGCGCGGCGTGGTTCCGGAGATGGCCTTTATCAGTGCCGGGTGGGTGACCATCAGAAGATTGCCGGCTCCATAGAACTCCTCGACTGCGGTGATCAGCTCGGGTGGAATGACATCGGGATCCCCGCCATCGACAATCGAATTGAGGTAGGCCTTGGTCTCGATATTCCTGCGGCCGAATGCAAGCTCGGCTGTCTCGATCGCACGGCAGAATTCACCGGCATAGATCGAGTTGATCGAGACCGCGCGGGCCGCAAACCGCATGCCGATGCGGCGGGATTCCTGAATGCCGCGGTCGGTCAGGCTCTTGCGCTTGTCGCAATCGCCAAGATCGGGCCTCAGTGGTTCGCCGCCACCGGGGGTTCGGGAGTATCCGAGCAGGATGGTGTATCCGCCCTGCGCCAGACGCGCCCAGGCGGCCTCTGTGGCCGCGCTTTTGGAGGAGGGGGCAATGGCAAGGATCGCCATTGCGAGGATGAGGGCCGCTGGCCAACGTCGCAGGTTCAACTTCATGACTGCAATCTAGTGTTTTTACCAGATGATGTAAGGGGGCATGTCGATGTCCGGTGAAACTCTCACCATAGGCGTGCTGCCGCTTGGGCGGCCAACCTTCGATGTGGCGTTTGCCGAGGAGATGCTGGCAGGCATGGTGGCCGATCTCCGGGCAACCGGGCACCGGCTCGTCGGACCTGCGCACCTGCTGATGGACGCCGCTTCGACGGAAGCGGCGATGGCTGACATCAAGGCGGAAAATCCAGACCGCATTGTCATTCTGCAAGTCACCTTCACCGATGCCGCGATGACCTGCCGCATCGCCGACGCGTTCGAGCAGCCGCTGGCGATCTGGGCCGTGCCGGAGCCTCGGTTGGGCGGTCGGCTGCGGCTCAATGCCTTCTGTGGGCTCAATCTGGCCTCGCATGCGCTCGGGCTTCGAGGCCGGCTGTTTTCCTGGCGGTATGCCCTTCCCCATACTCCGGGTATTGAAAAAATGTTGACCGATACGCCGATGGTCACGCCGCTGATTGCCGGGGATTCAGTCGCGGATCCGGCACAGGGTGCTGCGTTGCTTGCACAGCTTGCGGGCAAAAGCATTGCCCGGATCGGCGCGCATCCCGACGGTTTCGATACCTGCGCCTATGACAGCGAACGGCTTGCGAAACTGACCGGCATGCGCGTGACCGGTTTCGAGCTGCCGGAGCTGTTTTCCCGTGCGCGAGCTGCGCCGGAAGCCGCGGCAAGCGGGCTTCGGGCCACGCTGTCGGAAAACCTGTCGGGACTTGACCAGGTCGACCAGGCAGAGCTTGACCGGTCGCTGCGGCTGAAGCTTGCGCTGGACGGAATGAAGGCGGACGGCGGTTTCGATGCTTTTGCCATCCGCTGCTGGCCGGAAACATTCACCGAGTATGGTGGCGCTGTCTGCGGCCCGGCCTCGATGATGGGCGAGGGCCGGGTGCCCTGTGCCTGCGAGGCCGATGTCTATGGCGCGGCGACGCAATTGCTGCTGCAGGCGGCCAGCGATCAGCCGGTTTTCCTGGTTGACCTGGTGGACATGGACGCGAGCGACGATACCGGCGTGGTCTGGCATTGCGGGCAGGCGCCGATCTCGATGGCGGGCCCGGACGTGGTGGCGCGGGCCACGATCCACACCAATCGCAAGATGCCGCTGTTGTTCGAATTTCCGCTCAAGCCCGGTCCGGTGACCTTCGTCCGGCTGAGCCAGGCGCGCGGACAGCAATGCCTGGTGATTGCGCGGGGCAAGATGCTGAAGCGCGAGATGGCGTTTACCGGCACTTCCGGCGTGGTGAAATTCGAGCGGCCGGCGGGCGAGATGCTCACCCGGGTCATCGACAGCGGGCTCGAGCATCATATGGCGCTTGCCTATGGCGATCATGTCGCTGTGCTGGAAAGTTTTGCTGCTGCGGCCGGCTTGCCGGTTATTCACCTGTAGGGCGGCGTCATGTCAGACATCAGATACGGCATCATCGGTTCCGGCATGATGGGGCAGGAGCATATCCGCACCATCGGGCTTCTCGACGGCGCGCAAGTTACGGCGGTGTGCGATCCGGATGAGGGCATGCGGTCAAGTGCTGCTCAAATGGCCGGGCCGGAGTGCGCTCAATTCACCGATCATGGCGCGCTGCTGCAATCGGGATTGTGCGACGCGCTGGTGATCGCGGCTCCCAATCATCTGCATTACGGGATTCTCATGGACGTGTTGCCGGCCGATCTGCCGATCCTGGTGGAGAAGCCGCTGTGCACGACGCTGGCGGATTGCGAAGATGTTCTCGCGCGAGCGGCGGGACGGAGATCGCAGGTCTGGGTGGCGATGGAATACCGCTACATGCCGCCGGTGCAGCGCTTGGTCGATGCCGTCCATTCGGGCGAGACCGGCGTGCCGCGGATGATCTCGATCCGTGAGCACCGGTTTCCGTTCCTGAAAAAGGTCGGAGACTGGAACCGCTTCGAGGCCAAGACCGGCGGCACGCTGGTGGAGAAATGCTGCCATTTCTTCGATCTGATGCGGCTGATTGCGCGGGCCGAGCCGGTTCGCGTCTATGCGTCGGGTGGCGCGGACGTCAATTTCCCGGACGAGGAGTATGATGGTGCGCGCCCGGACATTCTCGACAACGCTTTCGTGGTGATCGATTTCGACAATGGCCTGCGCGCCATGCTGGACCTGTGCATGTTTGCCGAAGGCTCGGGCTGGCAGGAGGCGATTGCGGTGACCGGCGATGTCGCCAAGGCCGAGGCGTTTGTGCCGGGGCCATCGCGGTTTTCGCCCGATGGCAAGGAACGGCATTCGGAATTCGTGCTGTCGCCGCGCGCGACCAAGCGGGAGAGCCGCGAGATCGTTGATGTCGATGCCGCGATCCTGGCCGTCGGCGATCATCACGGATCGACCTATTTCCAGCATCAAAAATTCCTGGCGATGATCCGCAATGGCGGGGTGCCCGAGGTATCACTCGAAGACGGTATGAAGGCGGTGCGGATAGGGCTTGCGGCGGAGCGGTCCGCCAAGACCGGCGCTGCCGTCAGCCTGTGAGGCTCACCGCAGGTTCACCGCATAGTGAATGTCGCGGGTTATGCAGCGGGACCATCGCAGTTCGACAGGGCGGTTTTCGAGATCGCGGGCAATGCGGCTGATCAGAAGCAGCGGTTCTCCCTTCTCGCACCCCAGCTTGGTGGCATCGCGTGCACTGGCGGCTATCGCCTTGAGCCGCTCCTCGGCGCTGCCGATGGTGATGCCCCAGCGCTCGGAATACAGCCTGTAGACATTGTTGGGGATGACCGTCAGGTGATCGAAATCGGGGAACCGGTTTGACGGCAGGGTGATGGTTTCGATCAGCAGCGGCTGGCCTGACAGCGAACGAATGCGTTCGATGCGTATGACCTCATCGGTGCTTTTCAGGCCGAGTGCCTCTTTCTCCGTTTTTGTCGGCTTGGCGCTGCCGGTGCTGAGCACCTGCGAATCCGGAAAGTTCGGGCTGCCTTGGTCCGGCGAAAGCCGGAAGAACTGGAACATGATGCGGCTTTCCTCGGGTTCGGCCACATAGGTGCCACGCCCCTGGCGGCGCAGCAGCAGATTGTCCGCCGTCATCGAATCGAGCGCCTTGCGCACCGTGCCCTGGCTGACATTGAGCTGGCGCGCGAGTTCCATTTCGCTGGGCAGCAGCATGCCGGGCGACCAGTCGCCCTCGACAAGACGGCGCATCAGCCGTTCGCGGACCTGGGCATAAAGCGGCTTGAAGCCGATTGCCTCGCCGCTCGCGGATTCCGCCGCTTCCAGCACCTGATTTTTCTTTTCCATGCTCTGCCCCGGTTGACTTTTTGCGCATACCATATCTTATGTCTTATATAAGACCTGTCCGTCGGACGCCAATAGATTACACCTTATCCACATTGGAGGACAAACGTGACCACCCCCCATTTGCTAGTTCATGACCATGCGGACAATGTCGGCGTCGTCGTTGTCGAGGGCCTGAAGGCCGGTACCAAGATGCTGTGTGTTGTCACGCACGACAATTCCAGTTTCGAGCTGGTGTCAAACGCGGATGTGCCGATTGGCCACAAGATCGCGCTCAGGGACATCAAGTCGGGCGAGACCGCGATCAAGTATGGCGAGGATATCGGCAAGTTTGTCGCCGATGTCGAAAAGGGCGCCCACGTCCACACCCACAACCTGAAAACAAAGCGCTGGTAGGAGCCCTGATCATGGCATCAAAATACTCAAACATGACGTTTCAAGGCTACCGGCGCGAGAATGGCCGGGTTGGCGTGCGCAATCTCGTCGTCATCCTGCCGGTTGACGATATCTCCAATGCGGCCTGCGAGGCCGTGGCCAACAACATCAAGGGCACGCTGGCCCTGCCGCACGCCTATGGCCGGTTGCAGTTCGGCGAAGACCTGGACCTGCATTTCCGCACCATGATCGGCACCGGGGCCAACCCGAATGTCGCTGCAGTCGTGGTCATCGGCATTGAGCCGGGCTGGACCAAGAAGATCGTTGACGGCATCGCCGCTACCGGCAAGCCGGTCACCGGCTTCTCGATCGAGCAGAATGGCGACCTGAAGACCATCATGGACGCTTCGCGGGTGGCCAAGGAATATGTTCATTTCGCAACGGAGCTGCAGCGCGAGGAGTGCTCGATTTCGGAACTGTGGGTCTCGACCAAGTGCGGCGAAAGCGACACCACGACCGGTCTCGGCTCCTGCCCGACCGTGGGCAACATGTACGACAAGCTGCTTCCCGAGGGCATCTACGGCTGCTTTGGCGAGACCTCGGAAATCACCGGGGCCGAGCACATCTGCAAGGCCCGCGCCGTCAACGAGGAAGTCGGCGAACGCTGGTACAAGATGTGGAAGGCCTATCAGGATGACGTGATCTTCGCGCACCAGACCGACGACCTGTCCGACAGCCAACCGACCAAGGGCAATATCGAAGGCGGGCTGACCACGATCGAGGAAAAGGCGCTGGGCAATCTCGAGAAGATCGGCCGGACCTCGAAATACATCGACATTCTCGAACCGGCGGAAGCCCCGGCATCCGGGAAGGGGCTGTACTTCATGGACTCGTCCTCGGCGGCGGCGGAATGCGTGACGCTGATGGCGGCGGGCGGCTATGTGGTTCACACGTTCCCCACGGGCCAGGGCAACGTGATCGGCAACCCGATCGTGCCCGTGATCAAGATCACCGCCAATCCGCGAACGGTGCGGACCATGGGCGAGCATGTCGATCTGGATGTTTCCGGGATCCTGAGGCGTGAAATGACAATCGACGAGGCCGGCGATGCGCTGATCGAAATGATCATCCGCACATCGAACGGACGGGCGACCGCGGCGGAAGCGCTGGGCCATCGTGAATTCTCCATGACAAAGCTCTATCGTTCCGCCTGATTCAAGAGGAACATACGGGGTTATCATGGCAGATATCGTCATTACCGAATTCATGGACGAGGCGGCGGTTGGCCGCCTCGTCCATGCCCATGACACGCTTTACGATCCGAAACTGGTCGATGACCCGGCGGCGCTGCACGAGCATCTCGCATCGGCGCGGGCGCTGATCGTGCGCAACCGGACCCAGGTGCGCGAGACGCTTCTGAGCATGGGGCCAAAGCTGCGGGTGGTCGGGCGGCTGGGTGTCGGGCTCGACAATATCGATGTTGCCGCGTGCAAGGCGCGTTCGATTGCCGTTATTCCGGCGACCGGCGCCAATGATCTTTCCGTGGCCGAATATGTCATCACCTCGGCGCTGATGCTGTTGCGCGGTGCCTTCATGCGGTCGGCGGACGTGGCTTCCGGCGACTGGCCGCGGCAATCGATGATGGGGCGCGAACTGGCGGGCAAGACAATCGGCCTGATCGGCTATGGTTCGATTGCCCGGGAAGTGGCCTGGCGGGCGCATATGATGGGCATGCAGATCGTTGCCTATGATCCGTATCTGCCGGCAGATCATCCGGGCTGGCAGATCGCCCGCAATGTCTCGCTCGATGCGGTGCTGGAACTTGGCGATGTGGTGTCGCTGCATACGCCGTTGACCGATGCGACACGGCACATGATCAATGCCGAGGCGCTGTCACGGATGAAGACGGATGCGATCCTGATCAACGCGGCGCGTGGCGGCATTGTCGATGAAGCGGCCCTTGCCGAAACTCTGAAAGCCGGCAAGCTTGGCGGGGCGGCGCTGGATGTGTTTGAAACCGAACCGCTGACGGCCGAAGCGGGCGCCAAGTTCAAGGATCTGCGCAATCTTGTGCTGACACCGCATATTGCCGGGGTGACCGGTGAATCCAACGAGCGGGTCAGTCACCTGATCGCCGACAAGGTGCTTGAAGCACTGGGAAGCAAGGCGTGACAGACATGCTGACAATGACGCCCGAAGCAATCACCGAACTGGTAACCGGGGCGCTGATGCGCAGCCGGACCTCGAAGGAAAATGCTGCTTCGGTGGCGCGGGCGCTGCTTGCGGCCGAACTCGCCGGTCAGAACGGGCACGGTCTGAGGCGTGTCGAGGCCTATGCGGCCCAGGCAAGAACCGGAAAGGTGGATGGCTTCGCCGTTCCCAAGGCAGAAACAACACGGCCGGGGGCATTGGCGATCGATGCCGGCAACGGTTTTGCCTATCCGGCGATGGATCTGGCGCTGGACTGGCTGCCCGGAGCTGCACAGACACAAGGCATTGCCATCGCAGGTATTCGCCGTTCGCATCATTGCGGTGTTGCTGGCGTGATTGTCGAGGCGCTGGCCGAGCGTGGTGTGGCCGCACTGATGCTGGCCAATTCGCCGGCCGCGATGGCGCCCTGGGGCGGG
>Ga0209345_10004725_pt1 | contig 12996 bp, 10 predicted proteins | sample Cruoilmetagenom7_FD_187294 | JGI IMG/M metagenome (GOLD analysis project Ga0209345, IMG submission 187294) | Oil polluted marine microbial communities from Coal Oil Point, Santa Barbara, California, USA - Sample 7 (SPAdes) (version 2) | ecosystem: Environmental > Aquatic > Marine > Oil seeps ...
GGTTGATACCACTGGCGCTGGCGACTGTTTCGCCGGCTCGCTCGCCGCCGCGCTGGATCAAGGAAGTCCGCATCGCGAGGCCATGCGCTATGCCGCCGCCGCCGCCGCGATTCAGGTGACACGACACGGCACCGCCGATGCAATGCCGACCCGCTCAGAGGTCACGGATTTTCTTGCCGCGCAGAAGTGATCCGTAGAAACGCCCAATCTATGCCATGTTTCCGCCCAGATTCAGGGTTCTTTCAGAGGTTAACGCGATACTAGCGAAAAGCCCGAAAGGACTACCATGAACACTCAGGTTAATTCCGCGACAAGTTTTTCCAGCACAGACCTCATCGCAACCACTGAGGGTCGCGAAATTCAGCTGCCCGCCGGTGCCGGTCTGGCGCTAGCGGTCGTGCTGGGGTCAGTGATGTGGTTGGGGATTTTTGCCCTAATAATGTAAGGGCGGTGGCAGGCCACACTAGATGGCCCGCCGTTTTTCAAATCAGTCTTTGTCTGCGACCCGCGCATTGCGCGTCGCGATCAATTTCAACCGCAGCGCATTCAGACGAATGAATCCGGCTGCGTCTTTCTGGTCATAAGCGCCCGCGTCCTCTTCAAAGGTCACATGGGCCTCGGAATACAGCGAGTGATCTGACCAACGCGCAACCGTCCGCACGGACCCCTTGTACAGCTTCACACGAACCGTACCGGTGACATGCTCTTGCGACTTGTCAATCAGGGCCTGCATCATCTCGCGCTCGGGTGAGAACCAGAACCCGTTATAGATCAGCTCGGCATAACGCGGCATGATCGAGTCCTTCAGGTGGCCAGCACCCGCATCTAGCGTGATCTGCTCGATGCCGCGGTGGGCTTCCAGCAACACGGTGCCGCCCGGTGTCTCATAGACGCCGCGCGACTTCATGCCGACGAACCGGTTTTCTACCAGATCCAGACGGCCGACACCGTGCTTGCCGCCCAGTTCATTGAGCTTGGTCAGGATCCCCGCAGGCGTCATCCGCTCGCCATTGATCGCCACTGGATCGCCGCGCTCGAACTCGATTTCCACCATTTCAGGCGTTTCCGGCGCATCCTCGGGCGAAACGGTGCGCTGGTACACGTATTCCGGCGCTTCGTCGCGCGGATCTTCCAGCACTTTACCCTCGCTTGAGGTGTGCAACAGGTTCGCATCAACCGAGAACGGCGCTTCGCCGCGCTTGTCCTTGGCGATCGGGATCTGGTGTTGCTCGGCGAATTCCAGCAGCTTGGTGCGGCTGCTCAAATCCCACTCGCGCCACGGGGCGATTACACGGATCGACGGGTCAAGCGCATAGGCTGCCAATTCGAACCGCACCTGATCGTTGCCCTTGCCGGTTGCGCCGTGGGCGATGGCGTCGGCACCATGTTCATGCGCCAGCTGTACCAAATGCTTGGAAATCAGTGGCCGTGCGATCGAGGTGCCCAGCAGATACAGCCCCTCATACAGCGCATTGGCGCGGAACATCGGGAATACGAAATCACGCACGAACTCTTCGCGAGCATCCAGAATGTGGATATTTTCAGGCTTAACGCCCATCATCTCGGCTTTGCGACGGGCCGGCTCCAGCTCTTCGCCTTGGCCAAGATCGGCAGTGTAGGTAATGACCTCACAACCGTATTCGGTATTCAACCATTTCAGGATGATCGAGGTATCCAGCCCACCGGAATAGGCGAGCACGACTTTTTTGGGCGCAGACATACTGAGGTCTCCCATGGGAATGAAACGCGCATTGGCTAACCCCTTTGCTGGCGGGGCGCAACACCCAGCGGAAGCAATGGTTGACAGGGCACGTCAAGGGACCATTAGAATGCCCAAAGGAATAGGAGAGAGTTATGGAAGGTGTCCGACTTTTTATTCACGCTGTGCGCATGGTGTTGGGAAATCTGAATGCCGCGATACGGGTTTCGGGCGTCCTGCTGGTTATTCAGGTTGTGTTGGGTCTGATGGCTGGCAAGGCGTATTTTGCCTCGGGCATGAGCGTTTCACCCGGCGAGATGCCACAGTTTTCGGGCGTGATGTTTCTGCTTTCGGTCCTGCAAATCATCTTCGGCCTCTGGATCGCGGTCGCCTGGCACAGGTTTATCCTGCTCGAGGAGCAACCGGGTGCGGTACTGCCTCAGTGGCATGGGGCGGCTATCTGGTCCTACTTCAAAGCGGGGTTCGTTCTGGGCCTAATCGTGATTGTCGCGGTTATTCCGATGATGTTCATCGGCGGCATCGTCCTGCTGCCCTTTGTTGGCCCTAACGTGGAATCGCCGGGCTTTCTGTTGGCGCTCATCGGGTTTTTGATAATGTATTTGCCCGCCGCCTATATCGCTTACCGGATCTCGCCCATGCTGCCCTCGGCAGCGGTCGGCACGCGTATGACGGTCAAAGAGGCTTGGGCTTCCACCAATTCCAGCGGCATGGCCTTTGTCGTGTTGACCATTGTTTCGGTTCTTGCGGCGTGGCTTATCAGCATCCCGGCAAATCTGATGGCGGATAGCGCACTGACAATTGCGTTGATCTGGGCTGCGGTGGCGCAATGGTTGACGATTCTCGTCGGCGCCAGCGTCCTGACGACGATCTACGGACATTATGTGCAAAAGCGGGATCTCAATGCCTGAGGCCGCCCGCCCGGAACTCCTCCGTGGCGTGGTGCACCCGTGGCACCACGACATTTTCGGCCACATGAACGTACGCCACTACGCGCCGTTCTTTGATGATGCGTCGTTCTTTTTGTACACGGCGCTGGGCATCCCGATCCGCTGGATGACCGGCGAATTTGGTGTGCATATCGTGTCCGCCAAGGCCGAGACGAACTTCATTAAAGAGCTGGTCGCAGGCGACGGCTTCATCATCGACGGCGCCGTCAGCCGCATTGGCAACCGGAGTGCGACGTTCCACCTGCGGATGATACATGCCGAAACGGGTGCACTACACGCAACGTATGACCTGACCGAGGTGTTCTTTGACCCGAAAACCCGCGCCTCGGCGGTCATGCCCAACGAGGTGCGTTCGCGGTTGGAAAAGCACCTCACGCAAAGCTGATTTCATCTTGCCCTAAATACTCGGGGGTGAATTCAGCGCAGCTGAAGAGGGGGCAACGCCCCCTTTTCTTTACTACAAAACATAGCGGCTCAAATCGGCCGAGCGTGCCAAATCACCGATGCTTTCTTCAACATAGGCCGCATCCACGACCACCGCATGACCGCTTCTATCGGGGGCCGCAAAAGACAACTCCTCGAACACCCGTTCCAGCACCGTATAAAGCCGCCGTGCGCCAATATTCTCGACCGCGCGGTTCACCTCGGCGGCGATTGCGGCCAGCGCCCGAATGCCATCGTCGGTGAACGTCACGGCGACCTCTTCGGTGCCCATCAACGCGGTGTATTGCCGGGTTAGCGCGTTGTCGGTTTCCGTCAGGATGCGCACAAAGTCATCCTCGGTCAGCGCCCTCAGCTCCACACGGATTGGCAGGCGACCCTGCAATTCCGGCAGCAAATCCGACGGCTTTGCCACATGGAACGCGCCCGAAGCGATGAACAGGATATGATCCGTTTTCACCGAACCATGCTTTGTTGTGACCGTTGTCCCCTCGATCAACGGCAGCAAATCTCGTTGCACGCCCTCGCGGCTGACATCGGCCCCGCGCGCCTCGGCGCGGGCGCAGACTTTGTCGATCTCATCCAGAAATACGATGCCGTTTTGCTCGACCGCCTCCAGTGCGATGGCTTTCACGGAATCCTCGTCCAACAGTTTGTCAGCCTCTTCACTGACCAGCATTTCGTGGCTTTCGGCCACGGTTAGCCGCTTTTTCGTCGTGCGTTGGCCGAACGCTTTGCCAAACAGATCGCCCAGATTCATCCCCTGCGCCTGCATGCCGGGGATTTCCATCATTGGCATGGATGGCGCGGCATCCAGCATTTCCAGCTCGATAACCGTATCGTCCAATTCCCCGGCGCGCAGCTTGTTGCGGAACAAATCACGCGTGCCGCTGCGGGCGTCTTTGCCGGCGATTGCGTCCAGCACACGCTCCTCAGCATTGGCCTGTGCGCGGGCGCGGACCTGATCGCGCATGTCGTCGCGGGTCAGAGTCATCGCCACGTCTACCAAATCGCGGATAATTTGCTCCACGTCGCGGCCAACGTAACCCACCTCGGTAAATTTCGTTGCTTCGACCTTGAGGAAGGGCGCGCGGGCCAGTTTTGCAAGACGACGGCTGATTTCGGTTTTACCAACGCCGGTTGGGCCGATCATCAGGATGTTCTTCGGATAAACCTCTTCCTGCATCGCAGGGTCCAGCTGCTTGCGCCGCCAGCGATTGCGCAGCGCCACGGCCACGGCGCGTTTGGCGTCTGCTTGCCCGATGATGAACCGGTCAAGCTCCGATACGATTTCGCGAGGTGTCAGGTCGGTCATTTGCGGATCGCCTCTACGGTCAGGTTGCCATTTGTGTACACACAGATCGAAGCCGCGATCGCCATCGATTTACGGGCAATGTCTTCGGCGGGCAGGTCGGTTTCCATCAGACCCCGCGCCGCCGCCAGGGCGAAATTCCCGCCCGAGCCAATCGCTGCGATGTCATTTTCAGGCTCTAACACATCCCCTGCGCCGGTAATCACCAGCAATTCGGCGCCGTCGGTGACGATCAACATGGCCTCAAGGTTGCGCAGATATTTGTCCATGCGCCAATCTTTCGCCAGCTCGACGCAGGCCCGCGCCAGTTGTCCCGGCGACGCCTCCAGCTTCTTTTCCAACCGCTCAAGCAAGGTGAACGCATCCGCCGTGGATCCGGCAAAGCCGACAACGATCTCGCGGCCCGGCTCGCCGATGCGGCGCACTTTTCGCGCCGAGCCTTTGATCACGGTTTGGCCAAGGCTGACCTGTCCGTCACCCGCAACCACAACCTCGCCGCCACGACGCACGGCAACAATTGTCGTACCGTGCCAGCCGGGGAATTTCTGTTCCGCCATGTTGAACCTCTTCTCGTTCTTTGACCCTATATGGCGGCGCGGGGCGTGTATCACAAGAACCCCCTCTGGCGGGGATTGAGCGGCGGCGCTAGGTTGCTGGTATGAAAACCGTTCACGCACCGCTTGTATTGCCCGATGCCGACGCGACCACCGCGCTGGCACAGTCCATTTCCCCGTTGTTGCAGGCGGGGGATGTATTGCTGCTCGAGGGCGAGATCGGCGCGGGCAAGACGCATTTTGCACGGGCGCTCATTCAGAGCTTTGTGTCCGAGGATGTGCCCTCACCGACGTTTACGTTGGTTCAGACCTATCTCGCGCCAGATTTCGAGATTTGGCACGCTGATTTGTATCGCCTGAGCCACTCGGATGAAGCGATTGAACTGGGTTTGACCGAAGCCTTCGAGAGCGCCGTTTGTCTGGTCGAGTGGCCCGATAAACTGGGCGATGATCAACCAAAAGCGGCTCTAACACTGCAGTTTTTGCCATCCGGAGAGGGGCGCGAGGTTCGTTTTTCCTCTGATGGTCAAGGGTGGGCCGATCGCCTGAAAGGGATTACCCATGTTTGAGCCGCTGTCCACGCCCCGATTGTTTGGCATCGCCCCGGGGGCTGATTTTCCGGTCGCCTTGGCGCAGGGTTTGCGGGCGCGATTGGCCGGTCAGCCACCCGAAGCCATGGCGCGGGTCGAGGTGATTGTGAACACCGCCCGCATGCAAACCCGCCTGCGAGAGGCGCTGATTGCCCATGGTCCGGGATTCTTGCCGAACATCCGGTTGATCAGTGATCTGGCTGTGGGCGAGGCCCCGGAGAACCCGCTCAGATCGCGTTTGGCGCTGGCGCAAGCAATTCGGGCGCTGCTGCACCAAGAGCCTGACCTCGGCCCGACCACCGCCGCGTTCTCACTCGCGGACGGGTTGTTCCGCCTGTTCGAGGAAATGCAGGGTGAAGGTGTCGATCTGGAGATTCTGAACGCGCTGGACGTCAGCAACCATTCCGATCACTGGACGCGTTCGCTGAAATTTATCCGGCTGATTTCAGACTTCTTTGGCCCGATGTCGGGCGCTCAGGGGCAATTGCGGCACTCCATTACGGAATTGACGCAGCAATGGCAGGCTGCACCGCCGAACCATCCGTTGATCGTTGCCGGTTCGACCGGTTCACGCGGACCAGCGGCGATGTTGATGGAGGCCGTTGCCAAGCTGCCGCAGGGTGCTTTGGTTTTGCCGGGTTTTGACGCACTGATGCCCGAAGAGGCGTGGCGCGGGTTCGATGATCCGATTCACAACGAGGATCACCCGCAATACCGCTATGCGCGGCTGATGACGGCGCTGGATGTCCGTGCGGCCGATGTCGGCGACTGGACGAATCAGCCCCCGCCGGATGTGGCGCGCAATGCGCTGATCTCGTTATCGCTGCGTCCCGCGCCGGTAACCGACCAATGGCTGCGTGATGGCCCGAATTTGGGCGACCTAATGGCGCCGACACAGGCGATCAGCCTGATCGAAGCGAGCGGTCCACGACAAGAGGCTCTGACGATTGCGCTGTGTTTGCGCCAGGCAGCAGTGGATGGCAAGAAAGCGGCTCTAATAACGCCGGATCGCACACTTGCGCGACGTGTCACGGCAATTCTGGACCGATGGCGCATTGTACCCGATGACTCAGCGGGTCGCCCCCTCGCCCTGTCGGCGCCGGGACGATATCTGCGCCAGGTCGCAGAGTTGATGGGGCAAAAGATCTCATCCGAGGCGCTGGTTGCGCTGCTCAAGCACCCGATTGCCCATAGCGCCGCCGCGCGGGGCCCGCATTTGCGTTTTCTGCGTGATCTGGAATTGACTCTGAGAAAACGGGCGATCCCCTATCCTGATGTCGGGACGCTCGAGGTGTGGGCGGCCCGCAAGGAAGACCGCACCCCTTGGGCAGACTGGCTAATATCGGTTTATGATTTGCTGGCAGGCCCAACGGTTCGGCCGTTGTCAGCCTGGATCGATACGCATCTTCGCATTGCCGAACACTTGGCCGCCGGTATGGCGGGTGACACCGCGGGTGAGCTGTGGCTGCAAGACGCGGGCATCAAAGCGAAAGCGATGTTCGAGGAGCTCACCGCGCAGGCGCAATACGGCGGCGACTTGCTGATTGGTGAATATTCCGCCTTGCTAGACACTGTTTTGGTTGGCCGAGAAGTCCGGGAAACGGTTGAAAGCCACCCTGAGATTATGATCTGGGGAACGCTTGAGGTTCGCGCACAGGGGGCCGATCTCATTATTTTGGGCGGACTTGTCGAAGGGACGTGGCCAGCGTCGCCAACCCCGGACCCGTGGTTCAACCGGCAAATGCGACATGACGCGGGATTGCTGCTGCCCGAGCGTCAGATCGGCCTGTCTGCGCATGACTTTCAGCAGGCAATCGCCGGAAAAGAGGTTGTGCTTTCGCGGGCCAAGCGCAACTCCGAGGCTGAAACGGTTCCGTCACGATGGCTGAACAGGTTTACAAATCTTGTCTCGGGCTTGCCTGATCAGTCTGGCCCCGCTGCCCTCGAGCAGATGCAAAAGCGCGGGCAGCACTGGATCAATCTCGCGCAGGCTTATGGCGCGGATCTGTCGGATGTGCCCGATGCGGCGCGGCACAAAAGCCCGCGCCCGGCGCCTGCGCCCCCGGTTTCGGCGCGCCGCAATGAACTGTCGGTGACGCGGATCGAAAAGTTGATCCGCGACCCTTATGCGATCTATGCCGAGTATACCTTGAGGCTGCGCCGCCTCGATCCTTTGGCTCCGGAACCGGATGCGCGTGTCAAAGGCACCGTTTTGCACCGCGTTCTGGATAAGTATGTGCAGGCCCATCCACCGGGAACTCTGGGCAGTGTCGAGGCATTTTTGGCAATCGCAGAGACTGTTTTGGCCGAAGAATGCCCCTGGCAAGCGGTACGGCTGCACTGGCTTGCACGGCTGCGGCAAACGGCGAAAGCGTTCGTCGCATGGAATGCCGAGATTGACGCCGAGCTTGTCGTTGCCGAGAAAAAGGCGAGCCTGACACTGGCTAATCCGCCGTTCGTCCTGACGGGCAAGCCGGATCGCATCGACCGTACGGCTGACGGGCTGGTGCAGATTTATGACTATAAAACCGGCACGCTACCCTCGACGAAGCAGCAGGACCTGTTCAACAAACAGCTCGTGTTGTTGGCGATCATGGCCGAGGACGGGGCCTTTGCTGACCTCGGTCCGGTGCGGGTTGGTGGGGCGGAATATGTCGGCCTTGGCACGGCTTTCAAACAGGCCAAGGCGGATGTTTCGTCAGAGAATTTGGCCAAACACCGCGTTGAATTGGCGGCCTTGCTGACGGCGTATCAAGATCCGTCGCAGGGGTTCACGGCAATGCGGGCTGTCGCCACAGAGGACCGCATCGACGATTATCACCCCCTTGCGCGACGTGGTGAATGGCAACCTTCGGACCCGTCGGAAACCATTCTAGTGGGGGATCACGATGGATGATGCATCACTGCGGCAGATCGAGGCCGCCAATCCCCGCAATTCGACATGGCTTTCAGCGAATGCGGGCTCTGGAAAAACCAAGGTTCTGACCGACCGCGTGGCGCGGCTTTTGCTGCATGGTACACCTCCGCAGCGGATTTTGTGCCTGACCTATACCAAGGCTGCCGCAAGCGAGATGCAAAACCGGCTGTTCCGGCGGCTGGGCGAATGGGCGATGTTGCCGGACGACGCGCTTATTGCGGCGCTGCGAAAGCTTGGCGAAAATGTAGATGCCGAGCCTGACATTATGCTTAGGGCGCGGCGCTTGTTTGCCCGCGCGATCGAGACACCCGGCGGTTTGAAGATCCAGACGATTCACGCGTTTTGTAGCTCTGTACTGCGGCGCTTTCCGTTGGAGGCTGCCGTTTCGCCAGACTTCGCCGAAGTCGAAGAACGCAGCTTGCAGCAGTTGCGCAACGAGGTTCTGGACCGGCTTGCACAAGGGCCGGAGGCTGGCATTTTGTCGGATCTTCTGACGCTGCTCAATGAAGACGCCTTTAGCCGTGTTCTGCAGGATTTAGGCAGGCATAGAGACGGTTTCAGCGGTGATATACCCGATCTGACCGGGCTGTTTGACTTGCCGCAGGGGTATGGCCCGGAACAATTGCTGGCCGAAGCATTTGATGGCGACGAGCTGGATCTTTTTGCGCGGTTACTGCCGAAGTTGCGGGCTGGCACGGTTAACGATCAGAAACTTGCGACTGTGTTGGCGTCGATTTCCGCGCTTGGTTTGGACGCGATTGCGGCGCTCGAAGGGAAGCTGCTGTTTGGTGCCACGGCTGCCGTTCCATTTGGCGCAAAGACCGGCAAGGTGATGACCAAAAGCACACAGGGCAAGGTCGGCCCAGATGATGTCGCAGCGATGGATGCTTTGGCGCAGCGGATCGAAGACGCCCGGCCACGCCGCATTGCCTTGAGTTCGCTGGATGGCGCAAAAACGCTGCACCGGTTTGCCCGCCTTTGGTTGCCCGCCTTTGATGCGGCGAAAATGGCACGGGGCTGGCTGGACTTCGATGATCTGATCCGGCTGACTCGTGTGCTGTTGGGGGTGTCGAGCGTTGCGCAATGGGTTCTGTTCAAACTGGATGGGGGCATTGATCACATTCTCGTCGACGAGGCCCAGGATACCAGCCCCGAACAATGGCGCGTGATTGATCTTTTGACGCAGGAATTCGCGGCGGGGCAGGGTGCGCGGCAGGATCTGCGCACCATCTTTGTGGTTGGTGACCGCAAGCAGTCGATCTATTCGTTCCAAGGTGCGGATTTGCGCGGCTTCGAGACCACACGTGCGGCATTTCAACAACGTCTGACCGATGCCGGGCAGGCATTGGTGTATTCGGATCTCAACCATTCTTTCCGATCGTCGGATGCGGTTTTGCGCTTGGTTGATCATTGTTTTGCGCCTGAACACGGGCGAACCGGGTTGGGCGGTGCTTCTGAACATCTGGCTTTTCATTCGGATAAACCGGGGCGCGTCGATCTTTGGCCCGCAGTTCCCCAAGCGGAAAAGGGCGAGGATCAGCAGTGGGATGATCCGTTGGACCGCCCGTCGCAATCGCACCCGGAAATTGTCTTGGCCGAAACCATCGCGCAGGAGATACGCGCGATGATCGACCGTGGTGAACATATCGCAACGCCGGACGGGCCGCGCCCGGTGCACGAGGGCGATTTCCTGATCCTTGTGCGTCGTCGTCGCGTGTTATTCGATGCGCTGATCCGGTCATGCAAAGCGCAAGGATTAGAGATCGCCGGCGCCGATCGCTTGGTTCTGGGCGAAGAGCTGGCGGTGCAGGACTTGATCGCCCTGCTCAAATTTCTTGCGTTGCCCGAGGATGATTTGTCTTTGGCTGTGACCCTACGGTCGCCGCTTTTCGGTTGGAGCGAGGATCAATTGTTCCGCCTTGCTCACGGTCGCGGCGATCGGTTCCTCTGGGAGGCATTGCGGCACGATTCGGCTATGGCCGAGACGCGCAAAATTCTGGATGATTTGCGCAGACAGGTCGATTTCCTACGGCCATTCGAGTTGATCGAGAGGGTTTTGACCCGGCACGACGGCCGGCGGCGCATTCAAGCGCGGTTCGGTGCTGAAGTTGACGAAGCTCTCGAGGCGTTTGTTGATCTGGCGTTAACTTATGAGCAGGGGCATATCCCGTCACTCGATGGGTTTCTGGGTTGGCTCGAAGCCAGTGACGCCGAGGTTAAACGACAAACTGAATCGGCTGGCCAGCGCGTTCGGGTTATGACGGTGCATGGAGCCAAGGGCCTTGAGGCGCCGATTGTGATTCTGCCGGATACCGCTGCACGCGGTGCGCCAACACCCGCAGCGATGGCGCAGGTTGATGGTGTGCCGATCTTGCGGACGCTTAAAGCGAATGCGACCCAGACCCAGTTGGATGCTGATGCCGCCGTGGCTGAGTTGCGCGACGAGGAAAGCGATCGTCTACTGTATGTGGCTCTAACACGCGCGGAAAGCTGGTTGATTGTCGCTGGAGCCGGCAAGGTCGAGGATCCGACCAGCTGGTATGCTCGGGTTGCATTGGGGATGGAGGATATGGGGCACATGCCGCAGAACAGCCCATTGGGTGACGGGTTGCGGCATGAACATGGACAATGGCCAGACGCGCAGCCGCCAACGGATGTGTCGAAAAAAGAGCCGACTTTGGCGCTGGTCCTGCCCGATGTTCCAAAGATGCCCGACGCGGTGAAGCCCGTGTCACCATCTGCGCTGGGCGGTGCCAAGGCCTTGCCGGGAGAGGGCGCCGACACAGAAACTGCGCTGGCACGGGGGCAGATGATTCATCACCTGTTGGAGGTTTTGCCACAAACCGAAGCCGAAGGGCGCGATGCACAGGCGCGCCGTCTATTACAGGGGTCCGGTCCCGCCGATGAGGTTCAGCTATGCATCGCCGAGGCCTTGTCGGTTTTGCAAGCGCCGTCGTTGTCGGGGATACTGGGTGACGATGCGCTGGCCGAGGTTTCTATCACTGGCGAGTGTCGAAACCGGCAGATGTGGGGCATCATTGACCGATTGTTGATTGATGATCAGCGTGTGCTTGCAATTGATTTCAAGTCGAATCGTGTCGTGCCGCAAAACGTTGATACAGTGCCCGAGGGCCTGTTGCGGCAGATGGGGGCTTACGCGCATTTGCTGGCGGCATTGTATCCGGGGCGACGCATTGAGACCGCCTTGCTTTGGACCGCCGAGGCGCGGTTGATGCCACTTCCGGCCGATTGTGTTAACGACGCTCTTGCACGGGCCACCCTTGACCCGGAACACCCACCTTCATAGGTAGAGAACAGTTAGAAATTCCTTGGGCGAAACACCCTCATTCAGGAGAAAGCCATGTCAACGTTTCCCGTGACCGATGAAACCTTCGAAGCCGAAGTGCGCAACAGCGACTTGCCCGTCGTGATCGATTTTTGGGCGGAGTGGTGCGGTCCGTGCAAGCAGATCGGGCCGGCTTTGGAAGAACTTTCGACCGAATACGAAGGGCGTGTGAAGATTGCCAAGGTTAACGTCGACGAGAATCCGCAGGTTGCGGCGGCGATGGGTATCCGTGGTATTCCCGCGCTGTTCATCGTGAAAGACGGCCAGATCATCGCGAACAAAGTCGGTGCGGCACCCAAGTCGGCATTGGCAAGCTGGATTGATTCAGCCCTCTGAGAGTCGGGTCGGGCTTGCCCACCCTTTGCTATGCGCTCGCGCGGAGTATCTGCGCGCGCTGAGCCGCCCTTGAGTCAGCCTCAAGGGCGGTTTCGTTTTCCGCCATTTGTGCAAATTCGATCATCAGGGCGCCGGTCGTCGTGCGCTGGGCCGTGACCAAAAGTCTTTCGCCATCTGGCAGCGCCATGATCCCGGTAACGGGGGTCGGCTCGTCGTTGTTTGGCAGGGCAAGCGCCGATACGCGCATCCAAAGCTGTGGATTGTTGCTGACCTCCCGCCAGTTTTCCAATGCTTCGGGCAAAGTAACGGCATTAAGCGTTTCTTCCCCCTCCAGCGTCCATAGGCTGGAAAAGGCGGTATTTGTCATGATCAACTGGCCAGCGGTCGAGAATACGGCGATGGCTGAGTCGAGCTGGTTCAACACAGACTGGCTGGTTTCCATTTCGGCGCGAACATGCCGTGACAGATGCGTTTCCGAGGTGATGTCCTCGATGAGGAACGCAAGTGCGCCGTCGGGATGGGGATTGGTGCTGACGCGAAAGGTCTGGCCGGACGGCAGGGTCCAGGTTTCCTCGAACTCACCAAAGGCGGCGGACTCGATGTCCAGCAGGCGGCGCGCCCAGCTGCGGTAATCACGGGGCTCGGGCAGGACATGTTTGTCGCGCATCCGGTTCAGGAACCCCTCGAGGCCCGGCTTGGACAGCAGGAATTCGATTTCCAATCCGGTAAGGTCGGTCATCGCGGGGTTGAACATCTGCAGGCGGCGCGTGCGGTCGAATACCGCCAAACCAATTGGCAGCGTTGCGAAGGTCTTGGTGAGTGTCTGGATAAAA
>Ga0209345_10004726_pt1 | contig 12995 bp, 8 predicted proteins | sample Cruoilmetagenom7_FD_187294 | JGI IMG/M metagenome (GOLD analysis project Ga0209345, IMG submission 187294) | Oil polluted marine microbial communities from Coal Oil Point, Santa Barbara, California, USA - Sample 7 (SPAdes) (version 2) | ecosystem: Environmental > Aquatic > Marine > Oil seeps ...
CGCAAGCAACGCATGGGTTCCAATGATCACATCCACATGCCCCGTTTCCAGCGCTTCTTTGGTTAACTTAGCTTTTGATGTAGGCACCATGCGCGAAAGTTGTTCAACTCGGATGGGGAAATTTTTAAAACGTTCAACGAAATTGTTATAATGTTGGCGTGCAAGCAAAGTCGTTGGCACAACAACAGCCACCTGCATGCCGCTCATCGCCGCAACAAAGGCCGCGCGCAAGGCAACTTCGGTTTTACCAAAACCCACATCCCCACAAACTAGGCGATCCATAGGACGACTTCCACCCAGATCAGCCACGGTTTCAGAAATCGCGCGCAACTGATCATCGGTTTCAACAAATTTAAACTGCGAACAGAATTCTTCGTACAGACCTTCTGGCGGCATCATTTGCTCGCCTTTGCGTAATTCACGCGCAGCTGCAACTTTGATCAGTTGTTCAGCCATATCGCGCACGCGTTGTTTTAATTTTGCTTTACGGGCCTGCCACGCAACGCCACCTAATTTATCAAGGTGCGAATGGCCTTGATCGGATCCAAAACGAGAAAGCAATTCAATATTTTCAACGGGTAAGAATAATTTATCCCCACCGTGATAGGTCAGAACCAAACAATCATGCGGGGCTGACCCCACATCAATGGTTTCCAAACCTTCATAACGACCGATGCCATGTTCAACGTGAACCACCAAATCAGTTTCTGAAAGCGATGAGGCTTCGGCAATAAAGTTTTCAGCACGCATGCGTCTGCGCGCCGGGCGCACCATACGGTCGCCTAAAATATCTTGTTCACTTAGGATCGTAACGCCATCAAACGCAAAACCATGCTCGATCCCCAAAACAACCAAGGATACCCCATCAATGGGCATGCGCATGACATCATCGAAACTAGAAACACACGCAACACCGGCAAGCCCATGTTCTTTCAACACAGTGACAAGGCGGTCACGCGAACCATCGGAATAGGCTGCAATAACAACACGTTGTTTTTGTTTTTGTTCACCAACAATATATTGGCGAACCGCGTCATACACATTGGCTTCAGGGTTTGCGCGCGCTTCTGCAAAATCTAGGCAACGTCGCCCGTTTGCATCTACGCTTTCGTGACCAACAGGTGCGATAAAGGGTGTAAATTCCCCTACCCCATAAGCATCAAGTTGGTTTTTCCAATCTTGCGCGTTTAAATATAACAAGGCGGGTTCAATCGGTGCATAAGGCGCTTCGCCTGTCAGTTTTGCATCCGCCATATCGACACGGGCTTGATAATAATCTTCAATAATTTCAAGGCGGGCATCACGTGCTTGATCTATCTGATGATCTAAGACTATTTTTGCTTCTTTAGGCAGGTAATCCAGCAACGTTTCCATATTTTCATGGAACAAGGGTAACCAATGTTCCACCCCAATGGGACGATGCCCTTCGCTTACGCCTTCATATAACGGATCAGTTGATGCTTTTGCGCCAAACAGCTTTCTAAATTCAGTGCGAAAGTGTGATACTGCATCGTCGCCCATCGGGACTTCACTGACAGGTTTCAGCGCGAAAGTTTTCACTTGTTCGGTTGTGCGTTGGTTCATGGGATCAAAGCTGCGAATATTGCTGACTTCATCCCATTCAAGATCAAGGCGGATCGGATCATCACGCCCTGGCGGAAAGACATCAACGATATCGCCCCGCACAGCATATTCACCCGGTTCCATCACCGTTTCGCTGCGCAAGTATCCATTGGATTCTAAAAAGCTAACAAGGTGTTCGCGTTGAACTTCATCACCGATTTCTGCTGCGAATACTGCACCTTCAAAGGCTTTGCGCGGGGGAACCTTTTGTAAAAAAGCCGATATGGTCGTCAAAACGACACGGCGTGCTTTATGTTTGGTGAGCATCTTGGTCAAAGCATCAATGCGTTGTCCGACAATTTCAGTATGCGGAGACACCCGATCATAAGGAAGACAATCCCATGATGGAAATTGGATAACTTCAACGCTTGGAGAAAAGAATGAAATGGCTTGGGCACTACGCACCATCTTAGCTTCGTCAACACAGACGTATAAAATATCACCATGTTGTTGAGCAAGATAGCCCAAGACAACAGCATCATAACCTTCTGGTATTCCAGAATAGGTTAGCTTTCCAGCAGTTGGAAGTGCACGCAAGCTGAGTTTCAAAGTCATTATACCTGTACGTATTCCTGACATTCACGCAATTTTAGCATTACAGTGTTGTCATATTCAGTCGGGAGTTCCAGCTTACCTGTAATCCACTTAAAAATATCAACGTCATTTTCTTCGATCAAAGTTTCGAATTGAGTGACCTCTTGTTCAGAAAGCTCATCCAAATAACGATCTGAAAAGCGGGCAAATATCACATCATTTTCGTGCATGCCCATATATTTGCACTTGTGACGCAAACGTTTTAATCGACCATCCATGATTTTATCCTTCGAAATATTCGAACACTCATTGCCTAGCGACAAATTTTGATTAGGATATAGCGATCTTTTACAACAATGTCATTCTCCTTTTAGATAGATCATGCGCCCAGAAATCCTTTTCCCCCTCTTTAGTCCCATTACCAGCCTTGCTGGGGTCGGCCCCCGTATATCTAAATTACTGGAAAAGATCATTGGCGTGCATATCGTTGACTTGATTTGGCACTTGCCCACAGCCTTTGTTGATCGTCGCTTCACCCCAAACGTAGCAGATGCACCAGACAATACAGTTGTGACCTTGATTGTTACTGTTATGCAGCACAACCCATCTAAAAACCGGCGCGCACCTTATAAAGTCATCTGTTCTGATAAAACGGGATATGTGGAATTGGTCTTTTTTAACGCGCGCTCTGACTATCTTTTGCGAACACTGCCTGTAGGGGACGTTTGCGTGGTCAGTGGGACTGTAGAACGCTTTAATGGCGTCCTACAAATGACGCACCCGGACCGTATGGGGCCCGAGGAAGAACTGGCTGAAATTCAAACGGTTGATCCGGTCTATCCCTTAACCGCTGGTATCACAAACAAGTTGATGGGGAAAACCATCCGCCATGGCTTGGAAAAAACAACTGACCTTGTGGAATGGCTGGATGGTCCTTTCAAGAAAAAACAAAAATGGCCCAATTGGCATGATGCCTTGATGACAGCGCACGCGCCAAAAAATGAAGAAGACCTTTATCAAGACTCACCTGTGCGCGCACGTCTTGCGTATGATGAACTGCTTGCCAATCAGTTGGCGCTTGCGCTTGTACGCAGAACAGTGCGCCGTGCATCTGGACGCCCCATCATCGGGGATGGGAATTTGCGCCAAAAAGTGTTGGATGCCCTGCCCTTTAAATTAACGGGGTCTCAGGAGGAAGCATTAAAAGAAATCATTACTGATATGGGTGAACCTTTGCGCATGTTGCGTCTTTTACAAGGTGATGTGGGCAGTGGTAAAACCATCGTTGCCCTATTAACGGCGCTTGCCTGCATTGAATCCGGAATGCAAGCCGTCATCATGGCTCCAACAGAAATCCTCGCGCGTCAACATATCGACACGATAGAACCTTTATTGAAACATATTGGCCTAAGTCCTGTTATTTTAACAGGTCGCGATAAGGGCAAAAAACGAAAAGAAAAACTGGAACTCATCTCATCTGGTGAATGCCGCCTTGCAATTGGTACCCATGCCCTGTTCCAAGATGATGTGGAATTTGAAAACCTTGGGCTTGCTGTTATTGATGAACAACATCGCTTTGGCGTGCATCAACGCCTTGCGCTCACATCAAAAGGCAAACACGTTGATGTTCTGGTCATGACAGCAACCCCGATACCACGTACCTTAATGTTGACAGCCTACGGGGATATGGATGTATCTCGCCTATTGGAAAAACCAGCAGGCCGTATCCCGATAGAAACCCTTGTCATGCCCATCAATAGATTAGAAGATGTTGCACAAGGCATAGGTCGACAAGTTGACAAAGGGGCACGTATTTATTGGGTATGTCCGTTGGTGGAAGAGTCTGACAAACTAGAAATCGCAGCAGCCGAAGAACGGTTTGAGCATTTAAAAACCCTGTATGGGAATCGTGTTGGCCTTGTACATGGCAAGATGAAACCAGCCGAAAAAGACAAAGCCATGGAATCCTTTGTTGCGGGGCATATTGATGTATTAGTCGCGACAACCGTTATTGAAGTTGGCGTAAACGTCCCAGAAGCCACCGTCATGATTGTCGAACATGCAGAACGCTTTGGATTGGCGCAACTACATCAGTTGCGCGGGCGGATCGGGCGCGGGTTAGATGCATCAACTTGTTTGTTACTTTACGGCGCACCTCTTTCTGAAAATGGCCAAGCTCGCCTTAAAATCATGCGCGAAACAGATGATGGTTTTATTATTGCAGAAGAAGATTTACGTTTGCGTGGTGCTGGTGAAGTCTTAGGGACGCGTCAAAGCGGTCTGCCAGAATTTAAATTGGCCGAACTGCCAGCGCACGAAGATTTATTGGCAATCGCGCGCGATGATGTAAAGCTTATTTTAGATAAAGACCCCGAACTGCAAAGCGAACGAGGGAAAGCCTTGCGCACCCTTTTATATTTATTTGAAGAAGATGCAACGGTGGGCTATTTACGATCTGGGTGATTTTCTAAATAGCAATGTAACTGTTCAACAGCCTTGGTCCAATCTTCATCAAAAGAACGATTAAAATAAGTTGTACCCGGCCACCATAAAGGTGCTAACTCCCCCGGATCACCTGAATAAAGCAATACATTATCGCAGCCGACAGCTTGGGCTAAGCCAATGGGTGAAGTTGCAACACCGACAGTCACATCCAAGGTTTTGATTAAAGCAGCGGTTTGATCCACATCCTCAAATTGATTTAGGTTTGGTGGTTGGTGAATATGAACACCTAACTTTTCTTGAACAAGGTTCAATTCATCATCACCCTCCCCATACATTAGATTAATAAACACCACATCTTTCATTTTTAAAACATGGGTAAGGTCATCACATAAATCAATTGCGTCTCGTTTGCGAACAACTGATGTAACCCCACTGCGCCAACACAAGCCAACTTTAAGTCCACTTCCTAACCCATCGATCCATTCTTTCCATTTAACAACGTGTTTCTCATCAGGGATTAAGTGGCGAATTGGGGTTTTCGTAAAACTTTCATAACTGGGACGCAGATATCTTGCAATCGCACCAATAGGAGAATGGAAATCATGTCCGCCGGGGCGTTTCGCACGTCGCGGATATACATTATATTCAGGGTAAGATCGCTTAAAGAAAGGAACCAGCTTTTCATCACATTCAACATCCACACGACCAATATCATTTGGCAAATCACGCAGCATAGAGGCAAAGCTTAATTGATCGCCAAGCCCTTGTTCTGCCCAGATGATTAAATATTTTCCAGTTAAGCTTTCACCGCGCCAAAACGGACCGTCTGGGCGCCCAAGAAGTTGTGGAAAGCGCGCCTCCAATCTGTACCAAGCTTCTTCTAGATCTAAACCGAGCTTATGCATCATCTCGCCAGATTTACCATAGGCTTCAATGAAATGAGAATTAATGTTCAAGGCTTGATCATAGGATTTTAAGGCTTTGTCAAAATCCAAACGCACTTCATATATAAACCCTTCACAAAAACGCGTTAAGGCTTCATCTGGATATAGACGCTGTACCTTTTCAAGATAGGTATTTGCACATGTGAAATCGGTGCTTTTTGCATAATATTGCACCAATTGTGACAATGCATAAAGATTGTGCGCTTCGATCGCTAAAATATCCAACAAGCTTTGTTCGATGTCAGGCGCATGAGAGGTCAGTTTTTGTGTGGCAAGTTCAATGCGAGCGGCTACATGGTTTGGATGTGATACGATATAACCTGTCACCAATTCGACATGTTTGTCCTTTTGATCTGTATGGAAATACAAACGTCCAAGCAGACGCGTAACATCCCAATTATCTGGGTTTTCATCCAAATATTTACGCAGAAGATTTTCAGCCGTTTTATCTTGGCTAAGATTACGAAATGTCTGAACCAATGCTTCAAGCACAATAAAGGATGTCGGCATTAAATCATAAGCAATGATCAATATATCATTGGCTTTTTTGTTATGACCAACAGCAATGGCGATCTCGCAACCCACAACGATATCACGTGCTTCCAATCGCCCCATTTTAAACTGCGCACAAAAATTGGCCCAGCCTTCGGTTTGTGAATGTGATAGGTTTGCAGTTTGTATCTTACGATCTAAGACATTGATAAGGTTTTGTAATTTTTGAACTTTTTTCTGCACTTTAGATCAAACCCTAAGTCTCTTTGTTTTGTTTGGGGACCAAAACAGGTGCTCCGTCTTTTTCTCGCAACACATCAACATCTTCATATGTTTTAGCTGAAGTAACAGCGTGTCTTTTCTCATCATCAGAACGCGTATCAGGTGGCGTCACGATCCCGCCTGAAATCACCATTTTAACAGCCTGTTCAACAGACATATTCAATGGAATAAGATCTTCTTTTGGAACAAATAATAAGAAACCAGATGTCGGGTTTGGTGTTGTAGGCAAGAAAATATTCACAACTGATTCTTCTGTAAGACTTTGAACTTCACCTTCTGTCGTACCCGTAATAAACCCAATGGCCCAAATACCACGTCGCGGGTATTCAATCATAACAGCTTTTCGAAAAGCTTGTGATTTCTGCGCCAAGACTGTTTGGAAAATTTGCTTCGTTGCGCTGTAGATGCCACTTACAACGGGCATATGTGCAAGGATAGCCTCACTGATACGCACAATAAGTTTTCCAACAAAACCCGCTGTTAACATTCCAACAATGGTCAAGACGACAATAACAATTAAAAGCCCCAAACCGGGCAGACCGAAAGGAAGATATGTTTCGGGATTATAAGCAGCTGGAATAAGAGGGGTAACTTGTTCATCAACAAAATCTATAAACAACCATGCCAATAATATTGTAATTGAAATAGGAGCCGAAACCAATATACCTGTTAAAAAGTACGCTCTAATGCGCGCACCAAAGGTGAGTACTGATACAGGTGGTTTAGGTGAAGTTACGTCTTCACCTTTTAATTCGTCAACCATTTGGTGGTTTTCCTATTTTCAAAAACAGTATTTTAAATTTATTGAAGTACAAATCATAGTTTTTGAAAATAAAAACTATGATTTGTATTTAGCGAGTTCTTGGCCCATACGGCGGATATTTTTCACAAAAATGTTAATCAAGCCACGCACAAACGGATCTGCTTTGGCTATTTTCATCTCAAATACATCACGTGATACGATAACTAAAGTCGTTTGTTGAACAGCGCGTGCTGCTGCCATTCTAGGGGAATTATCAATCAAGGCCATCTCCCCAAAGATACCGCCCTTGTTGACCGTTCCCAATACGACTTCTTTCCCATCGATATTTTTAAAAATTTCGACCATGCCCCGCTCAATAATATAAGCGCGGTCTCCTGGTTCACCTTCTTTAAAAATTTTATCGTCCGCGTAAAAAACTTTACGGTCGATAAATCGTTTCGCTGCTTGACCTTGCTGCGCCATCAATGATGCCTTTCAATAATGACAATCTCAATTTTATATCATAATACATTTTTATAACTTCTATGCAAAGTAGTCTAATGTCATAATCTTAAAAAGTTTTCTTTCGTATTAGTACACTAGGGTTATATTATGCGCAAATACCCATCCCAGCCTTGGGTCGCCATCGGCGTTGTTGTTCACAAAGATGAAGACGTCTTATTAATAAAACGTGGCAAAGAACCTAATTTTGGCAAATGGAGCATCCCCGGCGGAGCCCAAAAACTTGGCGAAACACTGTTTGAAGGTTGCGTTCGCGAAGTTTTAGAAGAAACCTGTATTCAAATTAATACCAAACATTTTATTGATGCTGTCGATTCAATCCATTTTGATGAGCAAGGTCTAATTGAATATCACTATACAATCCTTGAAGTCTCAGCCATTTGGGTATCAGGCACCCCTTCAGCCCAAGACGATGCCTTAGAAGCTTGCTGGGTTCCCATAACTGATATTCAAGATTTAGGAATGAGTCCTGAAACGATTAGGATCATTCGCTCATCGTATAATTCGTTAAATATTTAACGCTCTCTGAATGCTTCGTTCACAGATGAATAAACTGGTTTCAATAGATATTGAAGCAAGGTTTTCTTGCCCGTTGTAACATCTGCTTGAACCGTCATCCCCGGCATGATCCGGTTACTTTCAGGGTCATAGCCAACATAGCTACGATCCAGCGTGACCAACCCTTTGTAGTAAGGTTCTTCTTTTTCATTCATGAACGTGGTTGCTGATATCGAGGTTAATTCACCTGTAATACCGCCATATCTTGCAAAATCAAAGCTTGTTACTTTAACCGTAACAGGTTGCCCCACTCGTAAATGCCCCACATCACGTGTCGTAATTTTGGTTTCAACAATCAGTTCTTTATCAAGTGGAACAATTTCTGTAATGGTCGCACCTGGCGCAAGAACCCCACCAACCGTTGTTGCTTGAAGGCCTTTTACAATCCCACGAACGGGTGCAAAGACATCTAATCGTTTGACGCGATCTTCAAGTTTAGAAATGGCTTCACGAACCTGTGCAAGCTCGGCATTTACGGTCCCCATTTCTTGTAAAGCTTCTTCTTTAGTTTTAGCAACATCTTGGCCTAAACGGTTTTTGGCTTCTTCATGCGCTTCTATTGCTTTTAAACGTTCTTGAACAACCTCATTCACATCACCACGTGATTGATTGGCTTCGCGTTTGATATCTAAATAAACGATTTTTGTGCTTAGACCTTTGCGATAAAGCCCTTCTCGCATCTTCAATTCATCTTGAACGATCTTTAAATGTTTACGAAGGGTATTTTCTTGTTCGTCAAGAATATTCAGTTGAGTACTCGTTTGTTCAATTTGATTAAGCATTACTTCGCGTCGGCTATCGCGGCTCCCCGTTTGAACACTGTAAATGCTTTCTTGGTCTTTCACCATATTGGCATATTCTTCACCGACGATAGAAAAATCCGGTTCGCGCCCCAAACCAAAAGCCCGAAGCCGTTCAGCCTTTAACAACAATGAAGCACGGCGTGCTTGCATTTGTGCGCGTTCAGAATAGGCTGCTGCCGGGTCCATGCGGAGCAAAACATCGCCAGCTTCAACTATCTGGCCTTCACTCACCAAAATTTCAGATAAGATACCACCTTCTAGATGCTGGATGGTTTGGATTTGGCTTGAAGGTATGACCTCACCAAAAGAAACAGATACTTCGTCAACCTCGGTAAAATAGGACCATACGATGAATGAAATAACAACCGCAGAAACAGTTAGCATTCCCATACGAATTAAAGACGAACTGCCCGCTTCTTCCAGAACAACCGATTGTGCCAAATATCTTGTTTGGCGCGAACCAACTTTAAACTCAACCGGATAAAGTGGTTTATTGCCTTTTTCATTTTTAGTTGAAACATCATTACCACTCATAGGAAATCTTTCGGTAAATGTGGTTTCACTTCATCTCTAGGTCCATACATCTTCATATGTCCATTCTCTAGCCAAAGTATCTTATCTGCAATCTTTAAATGGCTAGGACGGTGAGTAACAACGAAACTGGTGACACCTTCTTCTTTTAAAGAGGTAACAGCTTGCATAAAGATTTGATCGTCATCATAATCTAGACCATTCCCAGGTTCATCTAAAAGCATAATTCGTGGACTTTTAACATAACAACGTGCCAAGTTTAATCTTTGTTGGAAACTTGAAGGTAATTGACCAGCAGACGTGTCCCCCATCCTAGTCCAAAATCCTTTTGGTAAGGCTTCAATATCTTCTAACACATTAGCCATGCTTGCAGCTCCACACAGTTCTTCATCACTAGCAGCTGGGTTGGCCAACCGTAAGTTCTGCGCAATTGTACCATAAAAATATTCTGCTGTTTGAGGGACATAACCAATCATCTGACGCAACTCGACGGGATCCAACTGGCGAATATCCGTATTATCAATGCGAATACTTCCTGCTTGTGGAATATACATTCCTAATAACAATTTCAGTACCGTTGATTTACCGCTTCCGTTGCCGCCGATTATAGCAAGCACTTCACCCGGTTGAACATCAAAATTCACACCAACCAAAGCAGGATCTGCTTCTGGAGAGTATCTCAAAGAAACACGACCAAAAGAAATCAAACCATTGATCTTGCGGTTTGAAAATACAGCTTCTTCTTTATGTTCGGAATTAATATTCATCAAATTATTAATTTGTGCAATTGAAGACCTGACTTGTGCCACCCGCGTTAAGGTTACAAATCCTGATTGCAAGGGACCTAAAACCCGCCAAACCAGGATCATAGAAGCCACAAGCCCCCCAATGGTCATCTCACCTTCAAATACCCGAAAAACACCAAAAACGATAGTTCCAACACCAGATGAAATCATCAAAACATGGGATACTGTCTGCAAATATGATGTGACTTGCGAAGCTTTAAAACTCGCCATAGCAGCTTTAGCAGAGAGTTCACGGTAGCGCGCTAGCCATGTTGCTTCTGCATTACTATATTTAATCGCCCGCATAGAAGAAATCGTTTCAATTACCAATTCCTGCCTTTTAGAGCCATACCGCGCTGTTTCTGATATCGAACTTCGTACCATAGGTCCGAACGCAATCCCCACGAGCCAAAACAAGATCAACATAAAAATAGGGATTAAGGCGACTGGACCACCTAGAATGAAAATCACAATCACGAATATAAATGAGAACGGAACTTCAAAAAGAACTGTTGCCATTGGGCCTGTAAAAAAGTCGCGAATAGATTCAAAATCTTTTATCCGTGCAACTTGTGCACCAATGGTCGCACGCTCCGTAAAAGCGGGAGGCAAAAACATAATCCGTTTAAAGACTTCGTTACCGATGATGTTGTCTAAGCGTGCACCAACAAATGATAATATGCGCGTTCGAATTTTCCTTAAAACCACATCACAAACCAATGCAATCCCAACCCCAATACCAAAATAGGCCAAAGTTGACATCGAACCCGTTGCCACAACTTTATCATACACAGCCATTACAAATAATGGTGTTGCCAGCGCAAGCAAGTTTAAAAGAAGCGTAAGTGCTAAGATTTGGTAAACCAATGGGCGGAAACGCTCCATTATCATCCAGAACCAACCAATTTTTTGCTGAACGGCCTTAGCTTCTTCAACATCGACAGTAGAAAAGAAAAAGGCCGTGCCAGTTTGAACCATTTCTTTTTCGCTTAGTGTTTGGTAATCACCACTACCCCCGTCAAAAATACGTAACCCAAAATCACTTCGCGCCATAGGCACATGTGCAGGTTTATCGTCAGGCACGTACAAGCATGGCATTAAACGAGGATCAATTTCATGTAATCGAATACGTTCAGGACGGCTAGTGTAACGTAAATTTGCCATAACATTGCGAAAACCTGTTAAGTCCAAGTCATCTGCAAAGTGTGGCATTGCCTCTGCAATATTACGTTCTTTCCCTCGCCAGTTTAATGCAAGCAGGAGTATTTCAAGACAAGCTGCAAAATCTGATATTTCGCGTAAGTTCGCAAGCAATGGCGATTTTTTAATTGCTTCAACAGTTGGCGAAAGTTGCTTGTGTTCTTGTTCAACAGATTTAACGTCAACTTGACCTAATGATTGTGTCATTTATTCTGGCTCCCCTTGAAGGGAAGTAGAGCCTGCTTCTTTTTTAAGGGAAGCAGAGCCTGCTTCTTTTTTAAGGGAGTCTTGATCAACCTCGTTATCGTCTTTCTCTCTTTTCTTCAGAACAAAACGAGGTTTTTCATCGTCATCTGTGTCTTTTCCATCAGTCGGTGGGGTAATTTTCACCTTGGATTTCAACTCTTTTACTTCTGGCTTATCTTCTACATTCACAGGAGTTGGCTTATGTGAATTTGGCGTTGGTTCTGTTTTATTTTGCTGAGGCTGAGTAATAACAGTATTTTCTGCCTGGGTAGTTTGTGCGGGAGACGGCTGTATTGGTGCAGGTGCATTAGCATTACTCATATCGCGTCTTGAAAACTTACCGTCTGTCAAATCAAAGACTTTATCCGCCATTCGTAATAGTGAAGGACGATGGGTCACAAGGATCAAAGTTCGTTTTCCACGTGCTTCTTCAAGGAACTGTGTCAAAACTTTATCACCTGCACTATCCATCGCAGAGTTTGCTTCATCAAAAAGTAAAACAACGGGGTCACTCATCAGTGCTCGTCCAATGGCAATTCGTTGCTTGATCCCGCGCGGTAATGAGTCAAAGGCACCATTGCCCACGTTTGTATCATAACCAACAGGCATACGTGCCACAACATCATCCAAACCTAGCAAGCGCGCGATACGCAACGCTTTTTCTTCAAGTTCCTGTTTGAACATTGTTAGGTTTTCTAAGATTGTGCCATTAAATAAGACACCATGTTGTGGTAAATAGGCAATTTTCCGGCGCACGCTATTTGGGTCAAGTTCGTTAATATCTTGCCCGTCAATTAAAACCTGCCCCTGTGAAGTGCGCATTGCCCCCATCATTACATATAATAAAGAGCTTTTGCCACTGGCATTCCCACCAGAAATACCAATAATCTGCCCAGGTTCAACTTTTAAATTCACACCTGAAAATAAAGGGGGCTGATCTTCTGCAAACTGAAGGCCGACATCTTTTAATTCGATAGCCCCTCGATAGTCATTCGTAATAACGGGTAATCCACCTTTAGTTTCCGGTTGAAGTTCGAAAATCTCTCTCATTTTGCCACGTGCAAGCTGTATAGATTGAAAACGCGCCCAAATACCCACAGCTCGCTGTAAAGGTTGCATAGAACGACCTGATAGCATTGTACAGGCAGCAAGCCCCCCGACCGTTAATTGCCCATCAATAACAAATGTGCTTCCAAACCCAACAACTGCAAACATGGTCAACTGTGAATAAAGGGACCCTAAATTCATTGCAGAAGAACTAAACCGTGTCACCTCGTAATCACTTCGT